>OHAT01001037.1_pt1 | contig 26082 bp, 31 predicted proteins | sample 1577141 | NCBI WGS metagenome assembly OHAT01 (sample SAMEA3541578, study PRJEB24748) | human gut metagenome | biome: human gut; feature: human-associated habitat; material: faeces | place: China | collected 2012 | reverse complement strand
TGAGCGAGCCTTTAGTGTGCGAGTTATTATTTATTTAGTAGAACTGTCTGTATATACAGGAAGTGTGCATATTTCAGCAATATATTTCTGAATGGAGAGTGCGTCCAGCGCAGTAACTCCGCTGCCGGGATCAGCACAGTCACCATTAATAAGACCCTGAGCTGTGATGTGATCCTCGCTTGTGCCGTTAACACCGTACTTATCTTCGTTTGCGATAGCCTGAAGGAGCATAACAGCATCTGAAAGGTCAACCTTGTCATCACAGTTTGCGTCACCGTAGAGAACTGTGCCGCTGCTGCGCTTTACAAATGATGACTTTACGAGATCGCAGTCAGCATCGTCAGCAGCTTCCTTTGTGCTGTCCCAAACATTTGACCACCAGATCTGGATCTCTGCGGTCGTTATTGTGCTCGGAATCTCGGAGATGTCGACCTTTATTGTGAGCTTGCCGTCAGCGTCAGCATTTCCGCTCCATTCAAGGTTAGTCCAGTCCTTAGCGTTTGTGCCGTAGCCTACTCCGCCGCCGATAGAAGCTGTGGGAGCGCCTTCAATCTCAAATACGAGATCTGTTTCTGTTCTGTCCTCGGGGAGGTCGATCTTGTAAGACTTCTGCTCAAATGTGAAGCCGGTAGTTGTCGTCGTAGTTGTTACGCTGGGATCAGCCGTTGTAGTTGTAGTGGTAGTTGTTGCGGCAGTAGTTCTTGTTACTTCGCCGTTCTTTGTGTAGAGGTCAGCGGGAAGCTCGTCAAGAGTGATGCAGTAATCGCTCTGGTACATAGCGATTGTGTCTTCCTTTGTGTTGAAGAGCGGGTTTGTAAGGAAGTGATTGCTTTCCTGATCGCCGTCGTACCATGTACAGAAGTAGAGCCAGCCTGCTTTTTCTGACATGAGGTTGTCAACTGTTGAGAATGAGTCGTTCTCAGCCATTGATACCATTTTTGCGCTGCCGTATTTCTGCATGATTCCGTAGAAAGTAGAGCTGATAGCGGAATCGTTGTGAACAAGTGAAGGCTGCCAGTTGTTTTCTTCAAGGTAAACTGTGCAGTTGTACTTATCGTAGCCGATGATGTCTACATAGTCATCGCCCGGATACCAGTTAGCGGAATTCTCGTAGTTATAACTGTTCCACTCCCAGATGATGTTGTGAATGCCGTAATCTTCTGTGAGTGTCTTGTAGGTGAGCTTCCAGATCTCCTTATATACTTCTGAACCTGCTGCGCCCCACCAGAACCATGAGCCTGTTTCGCCGCCCGAGCCTTCAGCCTCGTGGAGAGGACGGAAGATAAGCGGAACATTAGCGTCCTGAAGCTTGAGGAGGTATGTGGAAAGTTCCTCAAGAGCTGCCAGATAATACTCGTTTTCCTTTGTGCCTTCCTTTACAACATTTGCTGTATTGAAGTTGGTTGCTGTGTTGCCCTTGGTCTTGTCTGTATCCCATTTGCAGGAGTAGGTTGCATTCTCATAAGTAACACTGTCGCCTACATTATAATTTGTAAAGTCAACGGGAACTGTGAGGTGCCATGAAGCTGTAGCAATACCGTTTCTGTTCTTTACCCAGTCAATGATTCTGTCGGTAGTGCCGTCCTCAGTACCGTAGCCGAGGATATTTGCCTCATTGAGGTAGTCAAATCCGCGGATAGCGGGGTAGTGACCTGTTGTGTCCTTGAGGTATTCAAATTCGTACTCAAAGTCGTGAGGACCGTACATATAGATTTCCTGCTGACCTGAGATAATGTTATTTCCGTAAACCTCAGAAAGGTATGACATGAGGTTCTGTGTTTCAATAGTAGCCTTTGTATCGCAGGTGTAGGGCTGAGTAGCCTTGATATCGGGGAGAGTTGCAGGCTTTACTGTGAGATAGTCAAAGTTTGTCCAGCCCCAGTTTCCCTTTATCATGATCTCGTTTTCACCTGCGTTGAGCTTTACGCTGCCGCAGTTAGCGTCTGCCCATGTCTTGGATGTGAAAGAGATCTGACCCTGATCTACTCCGTTTACATAGAGGTTCTGGATCTTTTCGCCGTAAGCTGCTGCATAGCGGATAGAAAGCTCATACATTCCTGTGGTCTCGACCGTAACTTTAAGAGTTGCTGTATCAGAGTTGCCCTCAAGGAAGTAGTAAGCGCCGCCGGAAGCTTCTGCATCGTCAGTCTTGATGCTGCCTGTGCCGGTGATCTCAGCGTCTTCAAACTCATACCTTGTTTCGGTTGAGTCGGCTGCGTCTGAAATAAACGTACTGAAAGCCGCTGTGTTAGTCAGCATAGTAGCTGAAAGAAGTGCTGCACCCGCTTTCTTTAAGAATTTTGATTTCATTTTAATATCCTCCCAAAATAAAATATACTTTAATTATAGTGCTGATTTATACAAAAATCAATAATTTTCCAAAAAAATTACAAATAGTTCCAAAACTTTGGTCAGTTACACAATTGATAGACTGACTTTTTGACATAATGAGTAATATTCAGCTTAAATATAACTTAATTAATGGTGGGCGACTTAATTTTCGATATTGCCTGTTATTTCTGCAAATGATAGTTTTGCGGCGAGTATAATTTGGCAGTAAAAAAAGCGTGACAAAATCGCAGAAATGGTGTATAATTTGAGAAAGGGGGGGAATGCAATGACAGAATACCTGAAAAATTACATAGATCAGATAACTAAAAGGCTCGCTGAATGTACGGAGCTTTCGGACGCGGACGATATTCTTGCCGAGCACAAGGACAAGATCGCTTTTATGCAGCACGAGAGGATAGTGCATTTTCTCGTGACTATGATGTTTGCGGTCATAGTGTCGATATTCATGTGTACAATGCTCGTAACAGATAACGGTTTGCTTATTGTGCTTGTTACAATGATAATCATACTGCTCGTATTCTACATAAAGCACTATTATTTCCTTGAAAACACGGTTCAGAAGATGTATCGGATATACGACGATATATTGGCAAAACAGAAACAGCTCAGAGGTGTGAACAAATGAAAAAACAGGAAATTGCAGACCTTGCCTGCGCAGAACTGGAAAAGCTCTATCCGGGCGCTCAGTGTACGCTTGATTACGGAGAGCCGTATCAGCTTATGATGGCGACCAGACTTGCTGCACAGTGCACTGACGCAAGGGTCAACGTTGTAACGAAAACTTTGTTCAAAAAGTACCCGACACTTCAGGCTTTTGCGGACGCAGACCTCGCGGAGCTTGAACAGGACGTGAAACCGTGCGGATTCTATCACACAAAGGCAAAGAGCCTAAAGGAAATGGCAGGGCAGCTTATCAATAATTTCGGCGGAGAAGTGCCCTCTACCATGGAGGAACTCCTCACGCTGTCGGGGGTCGGCAGAAAGACCGCGAATCTTATTCTCGGCGATGTTTTCGGTAAGCCTGCGGTCGTTACCGACACTCACTGCATACGCATATCGGGACGGCTCGGGCTTACTTCCAACAAAGAACCTGCGAAGGTCGAAAAAGACCTCGTAAAGCTCCTGCCGCCGGAAACATCATCGGATTTCTGCCACAGAACAGTTCAGTTCGGCAGAGATATCTGCCGCGCAAGGAGTCCGAAATGCGGCGAATGTCCGCTGAACTATTTTTGCAGATACTACGCGCAGAACAAGTGACCTGACGACATATACATATTATAAGGGAGAGTAATCATGTTATTCAATTTTCAGCTTAAAACCCCGAATGAGGGACTTGTGAATATTACAAATGAAGTGACAGAGGCGGTTTCCGAGAGCGGAGTTAACGAGGGGATATGCGTGGTGTTCTGTCCGCACACCACTGCCGCTATAACGATCAACGAAAACGCTGACCCTGACGTAAAAAGCGATTTTGTGCTCGGGATGGACAAGATATTTCCGAATCTCAATGCTTTTCGCCATGCAGAGGGCAATTCGGACGCGCATATAAAGTCCTCGGCGGTCGGAGCAAGCGAGATCCTCATCGTAAGCGGCGGAAAGCCCTTGCTCGGAACTTGGCAGGACGTTTATTTCTGTGAATTTGACGGTCCGCGCACAAGAAAATTCTATGTAAAGGTCATGGGTGAGTAGTATGGAAGAGATCGAAAAACTTCGCGGAATGATCAAAAATTCCGATAAGATAGTCTTTTTCGGCGGTGCAGGAGTTTCCACCGAGAGCGGTATTCCGGATTTCAGAAGTGTTGACGGTCTTTACAATCAGCAGTGGGATTATCCGCCCGAGACTATTCTCAGCCACAGCTTTTTCATGAAAAAGACGGAGGAATTTTATAGATTCTACCGCGCAAAAATGCTGTGCCCTAACGCTGAACCGAATGCGGCGCACCTCAAACTTGCACAGCTTGAACGCGAGGGTAAGCTTACTGCGGTGGTGACGCAGAATATAGACGGTCTGCATCAGGCTGCCGGCAGCAAAAAGGTGTACGAGCTTCACGGCAGCGTTCTGCGAAACTACTGCATGAAATGCGGAAAATTCCACAGTGTTGAATTTATCATGAACTCGACTGGTGTTCCCACCTGTGAGTGTGGGGGAGTGGTAAAGCCCGACGTTGTGCTCTACGAGGAAGGACTTGACGACAGTGTGGTAAACGGTGCTGTCAATGCGATCGCAGAGGCGGATACGCTGATTATCGCAGGCACTTCTCTTAATGTATATCCTGCGGCAGGACTTGTGCGCTACTTCCGCGGAAACAATCTTGTTATAATAAATATGTCTCCTACAGGAATGGACAGTTCAGCAGATCTGCTGATTTGCGGCAGAATAGGTGAAGTTCTGTCTGCGGCGGTAGATTGATATTGACGGAGGTCGGAATTATGACCTCCGTTTTGTTATTTTCGCCAAGCCGGACAGTCCGCCATTGTGAAAATGGTAGAATTTTCAGTTTGATATTTGATTTATTGTATTATAATATTGATTTTTTTGTTTGTAAATACTGTATAATTATTTCATAATCCCTATGCAGCGAAGTTTCACGGCGTGTTCCCAATTTTTTGTGAACACGCTGTTGTGCATTACATGGGAAAAATATAGAAGGAGTGTAATTATGCTAAAAAAATCAAAAAAGAAGCTTGCATCGGCGCTTCTCAGTGCTGCTGTAATGGCGTCCGCCCTCTCTGCGCCTTTTGCATTTGAGAACCAGCCCTCAGTTCTCTCCGTACCTGCAACTGTAACGGCTAATGCCGCTGATTCGGCTATCACAATTGCGGATATGCCCTCGGAGTATCAGTACGCTGCTGACTGGATCTACCAAAACAGAGTTCAGAACGAGGATTCAATGGGTACTAAATCCAAGCGCTGGAATTCCCTCTTTGACCAGATAATTGCCAACAACGGAGAGCTTAATTATGTGGTTCGCTGGCAGTCCACTCAGACCATTACCTACGAGCAGAGAAAGCAGTTCGAGACACTGGTTGAGACAGGTGTAAATCAATGGGCTTCATCGACAAGGTTTCTGCTGATGTTGGCGATGTTATCGTAAACAAAAAGGCAATCGAAACTACTTCCACCACGACTTCCGAAACTACCACCACAACGACTACTACGACAACAACTACCACCACTACTACAACTAAACCCGCTGAAACAACAACTACCACTACATCAGAAATACCGACAACTTCGACAACAACTATAGTTGACGATCTTCTTTACGGAGATGCAAACACCGACGGCAAGGTCGATATTTCGGATGCAGTTATGATACTACAGGCGATCGCAAATAAGGACAAATACGGACTTACAGGCAATGACCCGACTCACATCACTGAGAGCGGCTGGAGAAACGCTGACTGCTCAAGCGTTGGCGACGGTGTGACCACTAAGGACGCTCTTGCTGTTCAGAAGTATATTATTGATCTTATTACACTTCCAGAGCAGTAAACAACTCTTGTAAAAATAAAAACCTTCTATGGCAGAAATTAACCATAGGAGGTTTTTGCTGTTTCAGCGATTTAGGAATCAGTTGTTTGAGTTAACTATTTTATAGTACTGTATTGATGTGAACTTGTAGACTATCGCATAGAATACTGTAAATACAAGTGATACTATCACCATTGAGCAGATAAATGTGAATGTGTCAACGATAATGACGCTTCCGAGAAACAGCTTGATTATCTTGCTGGCAACCGCCATGTGGATTATCGCAGTCACGAGCGGGAGGAAGAATATCAGCTTGACCTGTCGCTTTATGGTCTGTTTTATCTCCTTATCGGTAAGACCAACACAACTGAGGATCCGGTAGCGCTCCTTGTCCTCATAGCCCTCTGAAAGCTGCTTATAGTAGATGATAAGAGCCGTTGCCATGAGGAAAACAACTGCGAGGAAGAGTCCGACAAAGAAAGCTCCGCCGTAGAGGTTGTAGAAGAAAGCTTTTTCCTCCTGCTTGAACTTGACCTCGACGTAGTAAGACTCGTTCTTTGATGGATCAAGACCGCTGCGCAGGTATTCGTTGACGTCTTTGGTGAAAGCAGCTACTTTTTTAGCCGACCATTCCCTTTGTGTATCAAAGCAGATATACATTCTTGGATCGCTTGATTTATCGAGCGTAGTCAGGCTTTTTATTGTCTCATCGCTGTCAAATACGACGACAACGCTCTCGTAAAGCCTCATTGCGGGATTTATGATCTTGTCCAGTTTATCTCTGTCGGCCTCGGGAACTTCTCCCGTAATAGAGAATTTTTTATCAAGAATGTTCAATTCGCCGCTTAAATCATTCTTTGTGGAGTAGACGAGTACCTGATCCTTGTCAAGCTTTACATCAGCTCCGAAATATTTATTGTAATTATCAAGTGAAAGGAGATACATATCAGCTCCGTCATTTACGCCGATAAGAGCCTCTGATTCTTCGGCTGTAAAGGTGTTTCCGCTTTTTACCCATAAAGCCGAATTGTATCTGAGAACTTTTCCGTTGACTACGCTTTCATTTTGCTTGTCAGCAATTGACTCTATTCCGCTGATACACTCCTCATCGCTTAAAGAATTGTCATCGTATATCTCTATCTTGATATCATTCAGATAAAGGGTGTCAATTGACTTATTGCCGAGTATCTGCAAGGAAGCGGCGCTTGTAAGCAGTATGAGAACTCCCGTGGAAAGCACGCATATTGACGCAAGACCTGCCGCGTTATGCTTCATTCGATAGATGAGATTGGAGACGCTGATGAAGTTTCGGGTTTTATAGTAGTATTTCTTGTTGTTCTTGAGTTTTTTTAGTATAAATATACTGCCTGCGATAAAGAGCAGGTAAGTTGCTGTGATTACGAGTATAATGCTCGTAAATAGAGACTGTATCGCGTCCATGGTGCTCTTGGCTTTGAGTGCGATAAAATATCCGCAGCCGAGTGCGGCAAGACCTGCAATGAACATCAGCACTTTGACTTTCGGTTCTTTTTCTCCGCTTTTGTCGCTGCGCAGGAGTTCGATAGGATTGCAGATATTTACCGACATGATGTTTGAAATAAGGCACACAAGATAGATAATGGAGAAAAGGACTGCTGTTATTATTATGCTTTTCGGTTCGAGCATAAGCCCTGAAACAGGCGGCTGGTGAATTATCTTGTAAAGCGTAAGGAGCATGAGCTTATTCAGAAATGTTCCGAGAATGAGTCCGCATACGATAGTTATAAAGGCTTTGACCAGCATATCGCCGATAAGTATAATGGCAATATTCTTTTTGGAAAGTCCGAGAACGCCATACAGTCCTATCTCCTTTCGCCTGTTTTTCATTACAAAGTTGTTTGCATAAAGTATGAAAATGACCGAGAAAAAACCGACGACCTTAAAGCTGATCTCAAGCAGCGTAGAAAGTATCTGCGCGCCGTAGAAAGCTTCAATTCCGTCATGATAGATGTAGGGAGTATACGCGAGAGAGGCAAGAATGTTGAAGATCATTACGATTATCGTTCCGGCAACCAGAAAGGGGAGAACGATCTTTTTATTTTTGGTGATACCCTCTGCAACGAATTTGCGGAAGATCTTATTACTCATCGTTTTCTCCTCCCCTCATGAGAACCGTTACCGAATCGCATATCTTGTCAAGCATTTCGCTGCACTTCATATCGCCCTTGTATATCTGGTGGAAAACCTCGCCGTCTTTGATGAACATAACGCGGTTAGCGTAGCTTGCAGCGACATTACTGTGAGTTACCATAAGAATGGTCTGTCCCGTTTTGTTTATTTCCCGCAGTTGTTCAAGCAGCTTGGTCGATGACTTTGAATCAAGTGCGCCGGTCGGTTCATCTGCGAGCAGGATAGAAGGATTTGTGATGAGCGCGCGGGCAACGGCAGCTCTCTGCTTTTGTCCGCCCGAAACTTCGTAGGGATACTTTTTCAGCAGACTGTCTATTGCGAGGCTGCTTGCGATAGGAAATAGTTTGACCCTCATTGTTTTGTAATCCTCGCCTGCAAGAACCAGCGGCAGCATGATGTTGTCCTCGATAGAGAAATTATCGAGCAGGTTGAAATCCTGAAAAATAAAGCCGAGGTTGTTTCGGCGGAATTCCGCTCTGTCCTTGTCGCGTATCGCGGTGAGGTCTTTGCCGGCAACACATACTCTGCCCGAAGTAGGCTTGTCGAGTGCGGCAAGTATGTTAAGGAGAGTGGTCTTGCCGCTGCCTGATTCGCCCATGATAGCGACAAACTCGCCCGATTCCACGCTGAAATGAATGTCCTTCAGCGCCTCGACCTCTGTTCCGCCAATTTTGGTTTTGTACACTTTTTTAATGTGGTTTACTTCCAGAATTCCCATATAAAAACTTCCTTTCGTTTATCTGATCTTCTTATGTCAAATTGTTTTATCTGACGGTTATAATTATAGCAAAAAAGGAAATGCGCTGCCAGTTGATTGGCTTACATTTCCTTGAAGTTTTCTTACATTTTTGTAAGGTTGGATCACATTTTAAGCAGATCGCCGCAGGAGACGTTTTCCGCCGTAACTCTTATCGTGACTTTAGTACCCTTGTTCTCCTGTGATTCTATGCTGATCTTGTGCCCGAGTTTGTCGCATATGCTCTTGCATAGATAAAGTCCGAGACCGCTCGCCTTTTTATCCATTCTTCCGTTGTAACCAGTGAATCCTTTTTCAAACAGCCGCGGAAGGTCTTCACTGCGTATACCTATTCCCGTGTCCTCTATAATTATGCAAAGCTGTTCGTTTTCTGTACAGGTTCTGATAGTTATACCGCCGGAAGATGTGTACTTTACCGCATTTGAAAGCAACTGCTCTATCACGAACGAAAGCCATTTTTCGTCCGTGAGTATCTTTACGTTCAGATCTTTCAGATTTACGGAAAGATGCTTTGAAATGAACATCGGAGCGAATTTTTTAACCGATTGTTTTACTATGGGTTCAAGTTCGTAGCTTAGAAGTTCAAGGTCGTTTCCCATTTCCTCAAACCTAAGAAATCCCAGAGCCATTTCAACGTAGCGCTCTATCTTGAAAACCTCGCCCTTGCAGGCGGTAACGTCCTGTTTATCCGACTGCAAAAGGAGTTTCAGCGCTGCGATAGGAGTCTTTATCTGGTGCACCCACATAGCAAAGAAGTCCTCTTTATCGCGCTGACTTTCCCACGAGATCTTATTGTTTTCAAGTTCGCGCTGCAATTGAGCTGTCTGCTTTTGCTGCTTTTTAAAGTTGCTGTAGTGAAAAAACAATGTTACGACTTCAATAATAAGTATGAACGAAACAATATAAAATGTAAACTCTGCGTCTTTCAGATAGAGTGAGGAGAGTACAAAAACTATTGCTGTTTTTGCGGCTGCCGACAGGATCATCGGATAGCTTGTGCTGAAAAATCCCTTTAATTCGTTAGTTTTGTTATTATTCCTGTCCGACAATGTAACCAAGCCCTCTCTTTGTCCTGATGAGACCGTCTGCTCCTACTTGCTCAAATTTTTTCCTTACCCTCGCAATATTGACCGTAAGAGTGTTGTCGTCAACGAATTCGTCGTTTCCCCATAGCTTTTCCATGAGTTCGTCACGGCTTACTACTTTACCGATTTTTTCAAAAAGCGTTTTCAGTATAATGAACTCGTTTTTGGTAAGCTCGATCTTTTCACCTTTATAGCTCGCCGTTGTATCGTCAAGATCGAGGCTTATTCCGTCAAAGTCGAGTGTGTGAGATTTCAGCTCCATGCCGTAGCTGCGCCGAAGCACCGCCTGAAGCTTTGCCGAGAGAACTGCGAGATCAAACGGCTTGGCTATGAAATCATCGCCGCCCATGTTCATTGCCATGACAATGTTCATGTTGTCATCTGCCGATGACAGAAAAACTATCGGGATTTTGGAAAATTTTCTTATTTCCGCACACCAGTAGAATCCATTGTAATAGGGGAGATTGATGTCCATTAAGACAATATCCGGAGAAAATTCCTTGATCTCCTCTGTAACATTTTTTAGTCCGTTTGCACAGCGGACTTCCATTTTCCAGCTTTTCAGATGTTCGGCAACCATTTTTGCTATTATTTCATCGTCCTCAACTATAAATACTTTGCTCATTGTAACGCCTCCTGCACTTTGCGCGGGTGATTCTTATCTGAGTATATCATAAAAGCTGTGATAATGCAATATTGCGGATTTAAGATTTTTGACAAAATGCAGTATTTATATGAGATACGTCTTAATAAAATAATCCGTGACCTTGGCGAAACAGACCACAGTATCGGCTATATTTTCGATGTGCATGGCTGTGCGAACCATAAATATGCAATACGAGCAGCAACATCTTTCTTATACTTAGCGTATGTAGGATTGAAAAATCCTGCCCGTAGCGCTCATTATAGTCTTCGAGCATTTCTATAATGCCATCTTCTTTTTCATGAGCATGACTGCCATTATTGTCAATAGTTGGCTCAAATAGTGCAGCCACACGGCTCTCAGGACATATTTTCTTAAATAGGCGATAATACTTCACTGCCTCCGGAATACTGCTTGTGGCAAAAATCGCATGGAATTTGCTATTTTGGCTCAATGCGATCCAGTTGGTGCTTATATTCTTAACAACCTCTTTACGATGTTTCTTTCCTTGTTCTCCTTCGGTATACTGTGAATTCGAGATATAATTCTCAATGCCCTTGTGATACTCATTGTTCTCATCTTTATATCCTGCTATCGGTACATCGTTCATGTACTTATTATACACTTCGCGTTTTTTATCATCGGAGAGCGCTTCTGCTTCATTTTCAGCCTTGCTTTTTCAAGCGCCACAGCTCTGCGAAGATCCTTATCCGTATATGTTGCGGTCATGTATGGATCAAATCCGAGAACATTTCCATCACGAATACCGTCGGCAATGCTGTAGCGATGAAGCTCGTTGCCAAATACAGTTGTTGTCGTATTCATGTATTTCTGATTTTCATCATGAATAGGAGTGCCTGTAAATCCGAAGAATACAGCATTGGGGAAAGTCTGCTTTATTGTAACGAGCATATCACAAAATGTTGAGCGGTGGCACTCATCTACGATAAATACAATTCGCTTACTCTGCATTTGGCAAGATCAGCAGCATTCATACCTTTCATCAAAGTAAACTATGATTCCGTCAAAAATCATTGCTCAATAGATTGTCAAGTCAAGTGCAACACAATCAGAGAAAAAATTTTTGAAGCACCTCGAAGGGAGTCAGGAAATTGAGACGTTTGCGGGGGCGATTGTTGATGAGATTAACAACACGCTGTAAATTATCATCAGAAACATCAGCAAATGAAGTACCTTTCGGAAAGAACTGACGAAGCAAGCCATTGGTATTTTCGTTTGTGCCATGCTGCCATGGAGAATAAGGATCGCAGAAAAACACTTTCATGCCTGTAGCCTGAGCCAAAGCTTTATGTGCTGCAAATTCTTTCCCGTTATCGACAGTAAAACTCTTTTTCAGCTTCTCCGGAATGGAAGAAAAAGCTTTGATCGTAGCGTGATTGAAAGCATTGTCCTGTCTGTCATCTATTCGGAATGCAACAAGATATCCCGATTTGCGTTCTACATATGTGCTAAAACAGCCTGTTTTCCGCATACCAAGAACGGTATCACTTTCCCAGTGCCCATAATTCTCAGCACCGGCTGGACGCTCGCTAATGGGCGTAGTATTGGGGATTTTTCCACGATTGTCTTTTCCTTTGCATTTTTTATGCTTTCATTTGAAACGCATGATCTTCTTCAGCTGCGGCGGTAAAATGCCTGAATAATTGCACGGTAAATTGTCGGAAATGAAATACAGAACGTTTTTTTATCACGTTTGGCTCGCCCAGCAATCTGCTCTGGAGATCAGCGTAGATTTGGTGTTATACTAAAAAAGTAGACAAGAAAAAGGAAAAGTAGTATAATAAAAGTAAACACGAAAGAAGAAAAACCAAGGAGGAAAAATGACAAACAAACAGCCGCAATACGATGAAACTTTTAAAAAGAACATCGTGGCATTACACCAGAACGAAAAAAACCAAACTGAACTTTCCAAGGAATACGGAATATCGGTAAGTGCGATTTTAAGATGGATAAAGCTTTATTCGGAAGTCAGGGTCGACGACAATACGGTTATGACAGCAAAGCAGATAAAGGAACTGCAAAAAGGAACGCACAGCTTGAGGAGGAAAACATCATATTAAAAAAAGCGCTTGCCATAATGACTCCACGCTCAGGGAAAGAATGAGAGCTGTACATTTACTTCGGCACGAATATGCAATAATAACCTCATGTCGTGTTCTGAATGTAAACCGCAGCAGCTATTATAAGCATTTTAACTCTAAAAAACCTAAAAGAGCATTGAAAACAGGAATATAAAGAACTGCATTTTACAGATCTATTCCGAAGAAAAATGCCGTTATGGAGCTTAAAAAATGCGTAAGGTTCTTGAAGTTAATTATGGCATACATATCAGTCAGGGAAGAGTGTACCGACTGATGAAACAAATGCAGCTTCCTAAAATGTCGACCGTCAAGCCGAAATTCAAAGCTGCAAACAAATCAGATGATAAATCCTGTCACAACGTATTAAAGCAAAATTTCAATCCCAAAGAGCCAAATAAAGCATGGTGCAGCGACATTACATACATAAAAGCCGGAGGAAGATTTTATTATTTATGCGTTATCGAGTCTATCCTAAAATTTGTGTAAACCTCTGAAGTAGTGTATAATAGAAGAGACACTACTTCGGAGGTTTTAATTATGGGAAGAAGACGAAGAAATGAAACAGAAGAACAGAGAGCAAGAAGAGAGCTGATAAGCGATTTTCTGTCGGCAGCGAATATCCAGAGCATGGATGATATTCAGGAACTGTTCAAGGAAGCACTAGCCGGATTTATGGAAGGCAGCCTTGAATCAGAACTTGATTCTGAGCTTGGTTATGAGCCGTATGACGTGAAGAACAAGGAAACTGATAATAGCCGTAACGGTCACAGCAAGAAAACTCTGCGTACCAGTATGGGCAAAGTGGATATCGAAGTCCCCCGTGACAGAAACGGCGAATTTGAGCCCAAGATACTGCCTAAGAATCAGACAAGCATATCTCAGGATATGGAGAACAAGATCATCTCCATGTACGCCAAGGAAATGTCAACGTCTGATATAGAGGATCATATCCGTGATATTTACGGTCTGGAGATATCTGATACTACAGTCAGCCGCATCACCGACAAGGTTTTCTCCCAGTAGCCAAAGAATGGCAGCAGAGACCGCTTGAAAGCGTCTACGCAGTTGTTTTTCTTGATGCTATCCATTATCATGTTCGCAGCGAGGGACAGATCATCAAGAAGGCTGTCTATATAGCCATAGGCGTTAATATGGACGGCAGGAAGGACGTTCTCGGAATGTGGGTAGGTGAAAATGAAAGCGCTAAGTTCTGGGCAGGCGTGCTTAATAGTCTGCGTAACAGAGGCGTTGACGATATTCTTATCGCCTGCACCGATAATCTGACAGGCTTTTCTCAGGCGATAGAGGCTGTGTTTCCGAAAACTGATATACAGAACTGCATAATTCATCAGCTCAGAAACTCGAGCAAATATGTCTCCTACAAGGACATCAAGGCGCTTATGGCCGACCTCAAGATGGTCTATACTGCCGCTACCGAGGAAGCTGCTCTGGACGCTCTTGACTCCTTTGCAGCAGCCTGGGGCAGCAAATATCCCAAGATATCAAAATCCTGGTACGAAAACTGGCCTAATCTCAGCACATATTTCAAGTTTCCACAGGAGCTCAGAAAGCTGATATATACGACCAATACCATAGAAGGCTTCAATCGCCAGCTGAGAAAAGTAACCAAGACAAAGTCCGTATTTCCGACAGATGACAGCCTTTTTAAGATGCTGTATCTGGCTATGAAGGACATCACGAAAAAATGGACCGGTCGCCGTCAGGACTGGAGCAGCATCTATGCTCAGCTTGTGATCTACTGACTCTGCGAAAAAATCTCTGTAAATTCAAAAACTGTGATAAAAGTGATATATTGAAGCGACTAAAAAATAACCGCTCCAATTTTTTTACAGTATACAACGGATACTGTAATTTGTCAAGGTTCTTTGGATATCAGCCTGCCGGAATGGAGCGCAGCGGAATGGAATCAGGCTGATATCCGGCGGCTCAGCCGAGCCTGTCGGGGTACATGATCTCCAGCTCGCCCAGGACTTTACCCCAGTTTCGCAGCGGCATAGTCCATTTTTTGGCAATCTCATGCGTTGCAAGATACAGAGCCTTCAGGAGTGCTGTACCGCTCGGAAATACACTTCTCTGCTTATTCAGACGGCGATAGCCGCTGTTAAGGCTCTCAATGGCGTTGGTGGTGTAAATGACCTTCCTGACGTCGGAGGAGAACTTAAAAATTGGCGATATTACGTCCCAGTTCTTGTACCAACTCTTCATAGCATTGGGATAATCGTCTTCCCATTTTTCTGCGACACGGTCGAGGGCTTCCAGAGCAGCGTCCTCGGAAGGCGCATGATATATTGTTTTCAGGTCGTTTGCGAACTCCTTCTTGTTTTTCTCTCCGACGTATTTCAGCGTATTTCTTACTTGATGAACGATACAGCGCTGAAGCTCAGTTTGCGGAAAGGCTGCTGATACGGCTTCCTTCATGCCTGTGAGACCGTCTGCGCAGATGACAAGAACATCCTTGACTCCGCGATTTTTCAGCTCGTTCAGAACGCCGAGCCAGTACTTGGCACTCTCGTTTTCACCGATATGTATTGAAAGGACTTCCTTGTGACCTGTCATGCTGACAGCCAGTATCACATATGCGGCAAGCTTCCTGATTTGTCCGTTATCGCGTACTGAGAAGTGTACTGCATCGATGAATACTATCGGATATACTTCGTCCAATGGACGTTTCTGCCAGTCCTCTATCTGCGGGAGAAGGCGGTCTGGGATATCTGATACCATACCGTCGCTGACTTCAAAGCCGTAGATATCCTCGATAGTTTCGCTTATCTGGCGTGTGGTCATGCCTTTAGCATACAGTGATATTATCTTCTGCTCAATGCCTGAGATATCCTTCTGACGCTTCTTTACGACCTTGGGCTCAAAACTGCCGTCACGATCCTGCGGTACTTCTATTTCAGTTTCTCCGAAGTTTCCGCGAATTTTCTTGGTTTTCCTGCCGTTGCGATAGTCAGGATTGCTGGAACGCTCATATTCCTGATATCCCAGATGCTCGTCCATTTCGGACTCAAGCATTTCCTGGATCGTCCCTCCAAGAAGGTCTTTGAGGGCATCCTCAATATCCTTTGCAGACTTGATGTCGTATTCCTCAAGCAGCATTCCTATGATATTTTTCTTTCCCTCACTCATCGGTTCTCTTTTCCTTCTTGCCATAAAAAATCAGCCTCCTGTGTTATTATTTCTATTTTATCACAGTTTGCTGACTTTTTACAGACTTTTTTTCAGAGGCTCGATCTACTACGGCGACAGGATACCCGAATAACATTAATCATCTTGACAATCAAATAATAATGTGCTAATATGCAGATAAGACCGACTGCTTTCACAATCGGTCTCATCATACACCCTTCTATTGCACTATTTTGCGTTTACACAGAATTTGGGATTGACTCTTTTATAAATTCTTACGGTAATATAAGTCTTATGTTTAGTTTTACCGAATACAGTCAGACCATTGTTGTTACTAATAAATGCAACTCAAACTGTATTATGTGTGCCTACACCTCGTCATTTCGCAGAGATACGATAGATACTGAAGATGCTTTTATTCTTGAACAAGTAACTTATCTTCCGGATCACACCGAACATTTAGTAATAACTGGAGGAGAACCTACACTTAAAAGCTCGACGTTCTTTGAACTCATGAAAGCAATCAGAGACAGATTTCCCCGTATCAACTGCCTCCTTCTTTCAAATGGACGATCTTTTTCAATTGATACTATCTGTCAAAAGGCATTAGCTTCTTTTCCGAAAAAAACGCTTGTAGCTATTCCTCTTCATGCTTCATTTCCTGAGCTTCATGATAGAATCACACAGACTTCAGGCAGTTTTAAGCAAACTATCACAGGTATAAAAAGGCTCCTTAGCCTCGGCATCGCTGTCGAAATCAGGATTATTTCCTTCGCATATAATAAGGACGATATTATTAATATAGCTCAACTAATTGAGAACGAACTACACGGCGTATCTATTGTTAACTTCATGGCGGTAGAGATGTGTGGCAATTCTGCTATTAACAGAAGTGATATTTGGATTGATTATAATAGCGCTTTCTCTGCTTGTGAGGTTGCTATTGATTTACTGGTATCTTCTGGAATTGATGTTGGTATTTACAACTTCCCGCTTTGTAGTGTACCTCACAAGTATATCGGACTTTACCGAAAAAGCATTAGTGCCTATAAAGTCGGATATGGTGAAATTTGTTCAGAATGTAGTAGAAAAAATTTATGCGGTGGCGTATTTGCATCTTCTCTTAAATACGCCGTTCCAGAAATGAAACCATTCACGGAGAATGAATAATGCTTAACTATTTTAATTTTAAAAAGCGTCAGAAAGACTATCTCCTTACAAACGACTTTGGCAATTACTGTATTCTCAGTAACGATGAGTTTAACGAGCTTATAGCCAGAAATAATGTTACTGACGAAAAAAATCTTTTGAACTAGAAGGCAAAGGTTTTATTTATAATTGCAGCAAAGATGAGTTTATCCTTAATTTCACTCAGAATATCCGAAATATGAAGCAATATTTATTACGCCCGACCTCATTGCATATATTTGTAGTTACCACAGATTGCAACGGAGATTGCATATACTGTCAGGCAAAGTCGCATCAGTCTGGCGGCGGTAAATACATGACCGAGAAAATCGCTAAAAATGCTGTGGATATAGCAATCTCATCACCTTGTCAAAGTATGGCATTTGAGTTTCAAGGTGGAGAACCACTTATGAACTTTGATATTATTAGGTATATCGTAGATTATTCAAGTTCAATCAGCGATAAGGATATCTCATATAATATAGTTAGTAATCTCACTTTACTGAATGACGAAATACTCGAGTATATAACAGCTCATAACATCACTATTTCAACATCTCTCGATGGTCCTGCCGAGGTGCATAATAACAATAGAACTTTTTTACACTCAAATCACGGAATGTACTCGGTGGTCAATAATAAACTCAACTCGCTTCTTGAAAAGAACATCCACGTTGGAGCAATACAAACAACAACACGTTTTAGCCTGAACAAGTATCGTGATATAATTGACGAGTATATGATGCATAACATGAATAGTATTTTTATTCGCCCTTTGACGCCCTTGGGCATGGCTGCTGATCGATGGAATGAAATAGGATACACACCAGAAGAATTCTGTAGTTTTTATAAGAAGTGTATTGAATACATTATCAGCATAAATAAGGATGGTCACTTCCTTTCTGAAGGTCATGCACGCATATTTTTGCGAAAAATTCTTTTACAGTATGCTGAAAACTACATGGACCTTCGTTCACCATGTGGAGGCGGATTAGGTCAGCTTGCATATTATTCTGATGGAAATATCTATACTTGTGATGAAGCAAGAATGCTTTCGGAAATGGGAAACGATTCATTTTTAGTAGGCAACGTTTTTGAAAGCAATTACAATGACATAATATCAAGTCCAGCTTGTAGGGCTGTTTGTAAAGCATCAATAAGCGAAGCTTTACCCACTTGCAGTCAATGTGTATATCAGCCTTACTGTGGCGTGTGTCCCGTGGTAAACTATGCAAGCACTAAAGATTTGTATGAAAAATCGCCTGCAAATTATCGTTGCCGTATTTATCGGGGTATGCTTGATACTTTATTTGATTTGCTTACTGATGAAGAAACGTAACCGCCAACCACACCCTAACGTCGATTGGGCACTAAAAAAGCGATAAAATAGTTCCAAAGGGATTTACCCCGAAAGGAGCTGAGAATATGCCAACGATCAGAGAAGTAAAAACCGAGCTTCGTCACAGGGAGTGGGCAGAGCAGATACAGGAATGCCAAAGCAGCGGTATGACCGTAACAGCGTGGTGCAAGGAAAAGGGGATCAGTCAGCACACATACTACTCACGCCTGAATGTGGTGAGAAAAGAACTGCTGAAACGAGCTGAATTGCCTTTGCAGCAGATCGTACCGCTGAGTGTTTCTCAAAGCGTCACCCGTACTACAGCTACCATGAAAACACAATGTATTGCAAGCGGTGCTGAGCCAGAGAAGGCAGAACCAGCTTTCGCACAAAAGGTAATTGTTCGTAAGGACGGGATCAAGGTCGAAATGCCGCCAGATATATCTGAGGAGCTTCTCCTTACGCTGCTGAGAGGTCTGAAAGAATGCTGAAAGACCTGACTGCTGACAATATCTACATCGTCTGCGGACATACGGATATGCGTAAGTCCATTAACGGACTTGCGGCACTTGTACAGCAGCAGTTTCAGCTTGACCTGTTCGCAAGCAGCGCGTTTCTGTTCTGCGGCAGGCGCAGAGATCGTATGAAGGTGCTTTTATGGGAAGATGACGGCTTTCTGCTGCTGTATAAACGTCTTGAAGACGGAAAATTCAACTGGCCCCGAAGTGAGCAGGAAGTCCGTAACCTGACCCGTGAGCAATACATATGGCTTATGCAGGGACTGTCGATCGACCAGCCAAAGGCAATCAAAAAAGTAGCCGGCGGTGTGGATATATGCTGACTTTTCCACGATGAAAATATACAGTAATGTGGACAATATTTCTATGCTTCAATGGCACTCTTTTTCTTGAAAGATCGGGCAAATCATGGTATAATCAGAGTATCATGAACCGTCCGGAAATTCAGGGAAAGGAGTGCTTTTGCTATGACATACGAAGAACTGAAAGCAGCATATGAAGCCGCTGTGCATAAGTGCTCTGAGCTTGAAAAAGAAAATGATGAGCTGAAAAAATCGAACGAAGATCAGGCTCTTCACATCGAGCATCTGGAAGAGCAGATACTCAAACGGAACAAGATGCTCTTCGGACAGAAAAGCGAGAAATCGAAATTCATCTGCAACGGACAAATGGATCTGGATGGTAATGTGTTCAACGAAGCGGAAGAATTGTCAAATCTTTCTGCCGCTGAGCCTACCGAGGATTCCATCACAAAAAAATCGAAGAAAACCGGAAAACACCGCGGCAGAAATGAACTGCGCGGTGATCTTGAAACAAAAGAGATCGTGCATATGCTCCCCGAAGATCAGCGGAAATGTGCGGTCTGCGGCAGTAAGCTCGTGCCGTTTTCAAAAGAATACATCACCACACGGCTCTGCATTATCCCTGCGAAGATCTTTAAGATCACATACTTTCGTGAGGTCTACAAATGTGAACACTGCGATAAGCACGGAGATAAGGCGAATATTGTGAAGGCTCCGGATCTGACTCCTGCGCCTGTCATTCCGAGAGGTCTGCCGGAAGCAGAGCTGATCGCATATATCGCTGAGGCGAAATATCTGCTTGGCGAACCGCTTTACCGTATGGAACAGCACTTCAAGATGCAGGGCATCTACCTGAACCGCACATCGCTTGCAAACTGGATCATCAAAGCTTCAGAATGGCTGAAGTCTGTTGTAGCACACTTCTGGAAGTATGCTTACCTCGAACCCGTCCTGAACGCTGATGAGACTACGCTGCGTGTCCTGAAAATACAGGGAAAGCCCGTAAAAAAGCTGGGACAGATGTGGGTGGTCTGCACAGGAGCGTCAGCAAAGCTTCTGATCGCGATCTATACCTATCGGGACAGTCGTTCAAAGGTGACTGCGGAGGAACTTCTCGGCAGTTATGACGGTATCGTGCAGACCGATGGGCTGGGGTCTTATGGTTCGGGAGAATATCTGCACGCAGGCTGCTGGTCGCACGCTCGCCGCAAGTTTGTGGACAGCATACCTGAAAATGATAAAAACAGCAAAGCGGCAAAAGCTGTCGGGATCATCGACAGAGCATTTGCCTTGGAGCGTGAAGCAAGAAAAGCAAACTTCCCGCCGGAAAAGATATTGGAGATGCGGCAGAAAGAGGTAAGACCGATCATTGAGGAGTTCTACAGCTTCATCGGAACACTCAGACCGAGCAAAGGTTCACACCTTGGCGCGGCGGTCACCTATGCCCTGAATCAGAAAGACAAGCTCCTTCTGTTTTTAGATCATCCCGAAGTGGAAATGACAAATAATCTTGCAGAACGCACCGTTAAGCCTTTTGTGATCGACCGTAAGAATTTTCTCTTTTCTGCGACGGATAAGGGTGCAGATGCGAGCGCTCTCTTCATGAGCGTGACCAAAACAGCCAAGCGAAACGGACTGAATGTGTTTGGTTATCTCTCCTATCTGATGCTTGTTCTCCCTTCATGGGGCAAAACACCTTCAGAAGAACAGCTTGACAGCATCATGCCGTGGAGTGCTACTCTGCCTGAAATCTGCCACAGAACATATCATCAGATCGTTGAAAACATGGCTGAGGTTAAGTGACAGCTTCTCATCCACAGTATTTCATAGTAACTGACAGTATTTCACCGCACAGTAATTCACAGTAACTCACTGCAATTCATTGTGATGAACCGAATACGCGATTTGAGCCGAGGTTGATCTCAGCTCATTTTTTTGCCCGCTGGTCTGGTTGGCGGTTACGTAACAACAATCTAAGCTAATGAAAAGAAAGTTACTCCATTCCAGGAATGATATGGTTGAATTTCTTAACTTTAGTTTTGTAAAGCTTAATAACGTTAGGATTAGGATTATCAACAATAAGAGGAACCGTTTTAACATCTATCCCACGTTCAATTAATGGTTGGAATTTATCAGGATTATTAGTAAGTAATGAAATCTTTCTTATATTCTTTGATAAAAGATAGTCTGCAATAGGAGAAAAATCACGACCTTCAGGAGGAACTCCGATTGTTATTCTAGATTCAAATGTATCCATCCCTTTTTGCTCAAGGTCTGTTGCTTTGACTTTTGCAGACAAACCAGCTCCTCTCCCATCAAAGCGAAGATAAAAAAGAATACCGTTTTTATCTTTCAAATAATCCAAAGCATAGTATAATTGATCAGCACAATCGCAAAAATCACTATCAAACACTTCACCAAATACACATTCAGAATGTATACGTACAACTGGGCGTTCTTCATTGTTGACATTACCAAAGAAAACAACTAAATCTCCATCCGAGGCGGGAGTAAAAGATGCTGACTCGACAGTTAAATCTCCCCATGTTCTTGAGTGGAATGACGCGCGTGAACCTAAAAATGCTTTATAATCTGTATTATTCATTCTAATCCTTCTTTCTTAATGTTGAATACAAATTAATTGATGCTTGTAACTCTTTATCTAATCTATGAAGAATTTCGTCGTGTTTATCGCGGCTAAATTCAATGCAATCTGTAAAAACATTGATTTTTATCTTTCCTATATCAGAGTCGCTTGCAACGTTTTTTGTTATCGTTCCAATCAATGTGATATTATGCTTATCAAGTATTTCTTGAATTATCTTCTTATAATTCGATGATTCCAATTGCATTACTCCGATTTCATCGATTATTAATATTTTGTCTATGTTTCGAGATATTTCATTTGCTAAATTGTCAAGTTCTGGAATATTATACGTGTATTTGCTATCTCCTTCCGTATTAAGTGTTGCAAATACAACAGGTTTAGAGGAGCTAGAAGTATAATATTGGTAGCCTATTCGCTTTCCATTCTCCATAATTTCTTCAGAACAAACATAATAAACATATTGACTAAGAAGGGAACTGTCTGTTTTTTCAATTAATTCCTTGATTAAGGTCGTTTTTCCTTGATGTGGATCTCCAGTAATTAGAATCTTTTTGTATGAATGCAAATAATAATTCTTCAACTGATTAGAATAATGTGCAAAAGTTTGTGGTTCTAATGATTGATTTATGTAAATATCGATTTTGTCAGTATACTGTGCTTTGAAATCCGAAAAGCGAACAACACCATGTGCTCGGTTTTTTTCATTACACAAAACAGCAGTTATACCTATAGGATAAGGCAAATAACGTATTTCAATATTTTCTTTAAAAATATTTTTACTTTTTTCCGCACTATTGTAAATACTTTTTATCTGTGCAATAAAATTGTTTTGCCGTAAAACAAAATTAGAAGGTTCGGTCAAATCACTGTTTCTAAAAGCTAATAATTGAGTGGTGTTTATATCTTGAGAACATACAACTATCTTCAGAATTCCTCCTTCTTTAAGGAAGTTGAAAATATCAACTTTGTTGCGCTCAACAAGTAAATTACCTGTTTCTTGCAAGAAAAACAATTCTTCTTTAGCAGATTTAATTACTTCAATCTCTTTTGGCTCGTTTTTTTTGTAAAAAACCATGTCGCAGCTTGGATTGAATTTATCGTCAACTAATTTTTCAACTTTGGTAAATGAATTGTCCATCTTTATTTTTAATTCTTTTAATTCGTGCTTTTGGAGTAAATACAGTGGAAGAATAAAAGTAAAGAGTGCTAAAAAAACAGATAATAATATATCTGTATCCCATACGTCCAAAAAACCAAGTATGCTAGCTAATCCAGCTAATAATACAGCTGATATTTCAGCAATATACTTAAGAATTTTCGTTATTGCTTTATAAAACTTCAAATAACGATCATCATTGTTCATGATACATCAACATCCATTTTTTACGTTAAAATTATAGACCGCTCGCAATAATTATGATAACATTACATATCTACAAATATAACCATTACTTAAATTCCACATCTTGGAATATTCTCGAACCTGTCGCTGAGGTTTGCTTCTGATACTTTCCATTATATGGAATAATTGCATCGGCTTCCATTTTGGCGAACACAAGTTGCCCTATCCTTAATCCAGATGATAATTCAATGGCACACCTATTCGCGTTGTAAAGCTCCAAAGTGATTTCTCCTTCAAATCCAGGATCAACCCAACCAGCATTTTGTATAAAAAGTCCTAATCTTCCCCAAGAACTGCGCCCTTCAACAAAGGCGGTTAAGTTATTTGGGAGAGATATGTATTCTTGTGTTGTAGCAAGAACAAATTGACCCGGAAGTAATAAATAGGTGTTAGTTTTAAATGTCTTATATTTAATATTTCGTGACGGGTTAATTATTCCATTAGTGTCATCTTCAAGTAGCGAAAATGTATCCCCAAGTGTAATATCAACACTTGCTGGTTGAATTTGTCCTTCATTAAGATGAGAAATAGTCAAAGATTTTTTTTGTATCAATTCCTTTATCTCACCATCGGATAATATCATATTATTCCCTCACTTTTCAGAAATGAAAATTAGATTATTGCAGAACTCTTTTGCTTTTTGTAATCCTGAATAGAACAATTCGTTGATAAATTCATCTTCAGAAGGAATATATTCTTTCGATATTTTATCAAGCAACATTTTTAATTCTTCAGAATTAGACTTTAATAATAGCTCGCGATTGTTTTCCATCATAACACTCCTTAAGATCGAATCATAACTACTTCAATATGATTAGTTAATTCATAATTAATGTAAATGCAAACTAACAAATATCTCATTATTGTAACAATTATAGCATAGTCATAACTAAAAGTCAATAGTGTACTATTTGTATTAGAATGTTTTATATTACAAATTCTCCCATATGTATACAATGAAGTCTACATCCAATACACTTTTTAAAGTCACTTATTCCCTTACGTTTATCATTTTTAGATAGATATGGATATGCACCACCCATTTCTAGGATTTCTATATCCTTATTTAGTAAATCCGTTATTATCATATGGAACAGATATTTACTAATTCCAGCCGGTTTTTCAGATAAAGATGCACCTAGATGATAATGAGCCGTTTTTTTGAAAAAAGTTATAGTTGCAAAGTTTATTATCTTCTTTTCTGTCTTATACTAAACACCATTTAAAAACAGGATAAAATCCAATCTCTTCCTGTAATGCTTTTAATAGTTTCTTTAGACAATGAGCAGATAGTATCACAGAGTCTGTCAACGACCTTTTGAAGTGTTTGAAACACTTCATTTTTAAAACCACGTTTTCTGATTTCTTTCCATATCTGCTCAATTGGATTCATTTCCGGGGTATATGGCGGTATAAAAATAAGTTCAATATTTTCAGGTATTCTTAATGAACCTGATTTATGCCAAGCTGCTCCATCACACGCCAATATGATTTTATCTCTTGGAAATGAATTCGATAACTCTTCCAAAAACACATTCATACATTCGGTATTGCAATATGGCATAACCAGAAAACAGCTTTCACCTGTAAGCGGTTCAATTGCGCCATAAACATATCTGTATTCACGAATATGATGACAAGGTACAGATGTTCTTGTACCCTTTTTACACCAGCAATATTTAGGCTTGTTTATTCTGCCAAAACCTGCTTCGTCCTGTAACATAAGACGGACACTCTCGTATTTATCGCGATTTAAATTGTTAAAGTTATTCTCTACTGTTACTTTAATTTTTTTGAGGCTTCTATTGCCTCATCGCTTGCTTTTTGTGGGTGTTTGCTTCTTGGCATTACTTTGCGCCATCCGTGACGCTCTAACATTCGATAAATCTGACTCCCTCCAATGGAATGTCCAACTTTTTCGATGTATGCAGCTTTCATTTCATTAAGATCTACGATTTGACCTGCTTCGGCTTGTTTGGTGTATGCTGAAAGAAATTCTTTTTCTTCTTCGAAACTAAGATTTCTATGCATTCCGATTCGCTCCTTGGGAAGCAGTGCTTCTATTCCACCGTCGTTAATATATGCACTTACCCATTGACTTACCATTTTATCGGATGTATCCAATTTTTCAGCTATTTCGTGATTCGTCAATCCTTCTCCTCGAAGCTGTACTGCGTGTAGCCGTCTGTCCACTTTTTTGTCTGTTATTGTTTTTCTTATTTCTTCTATTTCAATCGCATTTTCTGCGCTGATTTTATATGTTTTAGGCATTTTTATCACCTATTTTATTATACCATATTTTGTCTATAGTTTAATTGGTGTTTAGTATTAAATTGTATGAGATCACTTCGCCATTATATAAATCAATGATGGGTGACAGATACAGCTTAATTCCAAACAACGCAAATTCAGTAACGTCAGTTACCCACTTCTGATTTGGCTGATCTGCTTTGAAATCTCGTTCCAGAAGATTCATGTCTTTCATGCCTATTTCTTCATAGTAACGCTCAACAAACAACTTTGTATGTATATCATCTAAAACAGTAAATGTCTGAAACTCTGGAAGATACTCTTGAAGCATCTTAAGACAAAAACCATGAATTGTACCGATGTACATTTCAGCAAACCCTTTGGTATCACCAAGCACATCTTTACCCATAGAATACACACGACTTTTTAATTCCTCAGCCGCCTTTTTAGTAAAGGTAAAAGCAACAATATTATTCGGTATCACATCATCCTTGCATTTGAGAATATTGATAATTCTTCTTGTTACAACACCTGTTTTGCCTGCACCCGCACAAGCGATAATTTCGACATCATCGTCAATAGCATTAACCGCTTCTATTTGTTTCAGTGATAGGTTTTGTGTAAGCATTTTTATCCTCCTCTCCACAGTTTCTTGATTTACATTATATCATAATTTCCACAAAAAGTCAAGTGATACACGAAGTTTGTTAGTGCAAATCAACAGCATAAATGAATGATACAT
>OHAT01001011.1_pt1 | contig 26553 bp, 23 predicted proteins | sample 1577141 | NCBI WGS metagenome assembly OHAT01 (sample SAMEA3541578, study PRJEB24748) | human gut metagenome | biome: human gut; feature: human-associated habitat; material: faeces | place: China | collected 2012 | reverse complement strand
GCGCCGGATGCTCGCCATCGAAATTTATCGGTGGCCCACTTCAGACTGTAATGGGGGGACCATGTGTCTCGATCTGTAACACCTAGACCCGGATTTCGCCTCCGCCTGTTACAGATTGAGATGTTTGTGTCCGCACCAGCCCCGCCTCTAGCCGTGGTCCCATATAAACAAACCCCGTGGTAAACTTGACCGGACTGTTAATATCCCGAAAGGTACCCGTAATGTCCAAGTACATCTCCGAGCTCATGTCGCCGCAGCTTATGGGCGTCGTCTATGCCTTCGTTGGCTTTATCATCGCCCTGTATGTGCTGTCGGTCGTCTATGTGTTCATCGACGCTCGTCGCCGCGGCGCCAGCGCCTACGTGGCGTGGGGCATTATCGCCCTCATCCCGTTTGTGGGTCTCATCGCCTACCTGGTCCTGCGCCCGCACTCCTATGCGTCCGACCGCGAGGAGCAGGAGCTGGACATGGCCCTGCGCGAGCGCCAGCTTGCCCAGTACGGCACCTGCCCGCAGTGCGGCGCGCCCATCGAGAAAGACTTCGTCGTCTGCCCCGTGTGCGACACCCAGGTTCGCAACGTGTGCCCCAGCTGTCATCGCCCGCTCGATGCGCACTGGAAGGTCTGTCCCTACTGCCGAACTCGCATCCAGTAACGCATCCATCGCCGGGCCGGCCGCAAGCCACGGGCACGCCGCAAGCCACGCGCGCCCCGCAGTCTCGCCCCACACGATGAAGCATGCGTAGAAAATCGCCCGCCGTGCCATTAAGGTGCGGCGGGCGCTTGTATACCAAGGCAACCTGCCTATAATGATGCAAGTCAAAAACGCCGAGCGCATCGCACGCACTTGCATCAGGCATCCGAGAGGAGAAAACATACCCATGAAGGCACTCTACAATGACGGTTCGGTGGCCGAGCTCCCGCAGGACGAGGTCACGCACGTCATCCGCCACTCCGCCGCGCACATCATGGCGCAGGCCATCAAGCGCCTGTACCCCGAGGCCGACTTTGCCTACGGTCCCGCGACCGACAACGGCTTCTACTACGACGTCGACCTGCCCGAGGGCGTCAAGATCAGCGAGGACGACTTCCCCGCGATCGAGGCCGAGATGAAAAAGATCGTCAAGGAGAACCTCAAGTTCTCCGTGTACGAGAAGCCCCGCGCCGAGGCCATCGCCCTTATGGAGGAGCGCGGCGAGAAGTACAAGGTCGAGCACATCGGCGACCTGGACGACGACGCCCGCATCACCTTCTACCAGCAGGGCGACTACATCGACATGTGCGTCGGCCCCCACATCTGCTATACCAAGGCGCTCAAGGCCTTTAAGCTCACTGGCGTCTCGGGCGCCTACTGGAAGGGCGACAAGGACAACAAGATGCTCACCCGCATCAACGGCGTCGCCTTTGCCACCAAGGAAGAGCTCGACGAGCACATGCACATGCTGGAGGAGGCCAAGAAGCGCGACCACCGCAAGATCGGCCGCGAGATGGACCTCTTTATGATGCGCGACGAGGCCCCCGGCTTCCCGTTCTTCCTGCCCAACGGCATGATCCTTAAGAACACGCTGCTGGACTACTGGCGCGAGATTCACCACAAGGCCGGCTACGTGGAGATCTCCACGCCGCTCATCATGAACAAGCAGCTGTGGAAGACCTCGGGCCACTGGGACCACTACAAGGACAACATGTACTCCACCGTTATTGACGACGAAGAGTACTGCATTAAGCCCATGAACTGCCCGGGTGGCGTGCTGGTGTACGCCTCCAAGCCGCACTCCTACCGCGAGCTGCCCATCCGCGCCGGCGAGATTGGCCTGGTGCACCGCCACGAGCTGCGCGGCGCCCTGCACGGCCTGTTCCGCGTGCGCTGCTTTAACCAGGACGACGCCCACCTGTTTGTGCGTCCCGACCAGCTGACCGACGAGATCGTGGGCGTGGTCAACCTCATCGACTCCGTGTACCAGAAGTTTGGTTTTAAGTATCACGTTGAGCTTTCCACCCGCCCCGAGGACTCCATGGGTTCGGACGAGGACTGGGCTCGCGCCGAGGAGGGCCTGCGCGCCGCTCTGGAACAGCTGGGCATGGACTACGAGGTCAACGAGGGCGACGGCGCCTTCTACGGCCCCAAGATCGACTTCCACCTGGAGGACTCGCTCGGCCGTACCTGGCAGTGCGGTACCGTGCAGCTCGACTTCCAGATGCCGCTCAACTTTGACCTGGAGTACGTGGACGCCGACGGCACCAAGAAGCGCCCCATCATGCTGCATCGCGTGTGCTTTGGCTCCATCGAGCGCTTCATCGGTATTCTGATTGAGCACTTTGCGGGTAAGTTCCCCACCTGGCTGGCTCCCGTGCAGGTCAAGGCGCTTCCTGTCTCTGAGAAGAGCCGCGACTACGCCCACGAGGTGTGCGCCAAGCTGGAGGAGGCCGGCATTCGCGTTGTCTGCGACGACCGCGACGAGAAGATCGGCTACAAGATTCGCGAGGCCCGCAGCATCGACCGCGTGCCCTACATGCTCATCCTGGGCGAGAAGGAGGTCGAGGCCGGCAACATCTCCGTCCGCGATCGCTCCAACGAGACCGTTCAGATGAGCGTTGACGAGTTTGTTGCCAAGGTGACCGAGGAGATCAAGACTCGCGCCTAAGGCGAGCGCATAGGTTTATAAACCGCATGTATACGCGGCTGTCCCATACACGGGGCAGCCGCGTTTTTTATGCCGAGCAAGAGGCGGGGGAGCGTTGGCTGCAGTTGTTCCGCGCTCACAAGATGCCGACAGTCCCCGTATCCGTTTGGTAAAGTACAAATGCCCTCAAAAATAAGCAATATTGCTTCGATACAAAAAAGCCGCTGCTAGAGCGGCTTTTTTTGTTGTGCAAAAATGTACAGGTTTTTGTAGAGGGGTATGGAGATGTATCCGCTCGCGCCGCAATTTGTGCAATCAGGGAAAACGGCCTGAAATTACTCGTATAATGAGTTTCGTCGAAAGATACAAAAACCTGTAGGATATTGTCCTGTGATACAAAAGCTCTACGGGAGCTTTAAGGGTGACGCTTTCGACAAGAGAGTGTTGCCCTTTTTTCATGAGTGTAATGATGTGTATTTAGGCGTTTTGTTAATAGGGTTACGCGGGATGCCCTGGAATGCCTCGGCGGTTGAGCTTAGATTTGAGGCACCGTAAAAGACGTTACCGTGCGGGGAATGTTATGTGCTGTCAACGATGTCGCTCTCTCGCACCGTGAACATGCGGAAAACGGCAAGAGCCAGCTGGCGTAGATACCCGTCCCGTACGCTAAAGACGCTTCCAATGAATCACCCTGCTCGCCGGGTAGATCATGGTAGTAGCTGGCTGCGTTTATATAGAGGCGTTCGTCCGTCAGCTTACCAATGTACGCCTCTTTGGGTGCGAACTTCAGTGTCCCAAAGCTCTTTCGCCTGGGTGTGCGGGGCGACCAGAAAGCCAGGTGGGTCAACGGTCCTGCTGTGTGCGCTTCGTTTTTTGTCCGCGCCAGTGCTTACACTTTTGAAAAAACGGCACGAGGGCTTCTGTCACATATCTCATGCTGTAGACACATCGGCAAGTTCAGAGTTGAAGGCGAGGTGATTATGAAAGGTAGAAATCAGCACATTACGAAGCGTTCGGATGGCAATTGGCAGGTTAAGGGCGAAGGGGCATGTCGCGCTTCTTTCGTTACGACAACGCAGAGCGAGGCAATAAAGCTCGGTCGACGCATCTGCTCCAATCAAGAGTCGGAGTTGATCATCCATCGTCGTGACGGCAGAATCCGCGCAAGGGATTCCCATGGCCACGACCCCTTCCCACCGAGGGGATAAGGGGTCGGCTCCATGCCGACAACGGCCCGTTATATCGCGTCCGTTGTCGCTAAATGACTTCTTCATTGTGGCGAAATACGAGCTTGGGGCTATTTTACCTGAATTGGTTGTTTGGTCTCTTCAAAGGGTTGATTTGGGGGATTCGTGGTATTGGATTGACGGACCCCGAGTTCTCCCTTAAAGTAATCGTTGTGATGAGGCCTTGCGACGGTACGTCCGGCTTGGTCCGTGGGAACCGCCGAAAGGCGGTTTTCGCGTTTAAGGGGTCCTAATGGATAAACCATTTAAATCTATTGATGAGCAGATTGCTATTCTTGAAAGCCGTGGACTCGAATGCGATAACAATACTCGTTTAGTTTTGGAGCGCGAGGGATACTATCCGGTTATTAACGGTTACAAGGATTTATTTCTCGACCAGCGCGGAGATTCTTGCCACGAGCTATTCGTAAAAGGTACGAAGTTTTCTGATATATATCGTTTATTCGAATTTGACCGTTCATTGCGTCTGCTCATGTTTGAGTACTTTAACAAGGCGGAAGCGATTCTTAAAACTGTCTGTTCTTATCGTTTCGCAATGGCCCATAAAGATAGCCCGGAAGCATACCTGGATAGAAGATCTTACCGTGCTGATGCTGGTTATCGAAAAAAGATCGACACGCTCATTTGTGATTTCGAGAAGGTGCTATGTAGGTCTCAAAAATGGAAAAGCGATTATAAAAGGGACTATATTCGGCATTATGAGAATAATCACGATAATACGCCGGTATGGATTCTTATGAATTATTTGATGCTTGGTCAGGCATTCAAGTTCTACGAGTTTCAGCCAGAAAGCATGAGAAATTCCATTGCCAAGTCGTTTTCCGATCTCTATTCTGAGACCCATGAAGTCGATAAGCGCATCAGCCCACGTAGGCTAAGACTTGCATATGATCACATTAAAGATTTTCGAAATATCTGTGCGCATGACGAGCGTCTATTCTGCGCCAGGGTATCTCCGTCTCACGATGTCAATCTAGTAGGGGTTTTAAGCGATCTTGAGCTAGTGCTGACTGAGGATGACTATAAGATTTTACGCCGAAATATACTGCTTGATGCACTTAAGTTGAGCGACGAGCTCAGCAACGATGCCAGCGCAAAAGTGCTTTTCGCTATGGGCGTTAACGATTTGCCGAGCGTGTTTCCTAAGGAAATATTGGGGTCGTAATCGACGCGAGCGATGAATTTACCCTACAAGTTGGATGCGCATGAGATTGCGCAGAGCGGGCGGGACGTTGCCCATTGGTGGCGTCCCGCCCACGCTTCGTTGGCTATACGTGATGCGGCAGCTCCAGCATGAGGCCGTCTCGCGCTTCTTCGAGACTCGCCTGGCCTGCCTATGCGTTTTGCTGGGCGGGCCTTCTTATGCTGTGGGTGCGGATGGCCTTACCATCGCGGGGCAGACCTACGACGAGCCGGGTGTCTCGGGCCCCGGCTGGGCGGCGCACGCGTTGTTGCTGCTAGCGGCGGATCGGGCGAGGACTGCCGCTTCTTTGGCGTGTACGCCTCCGATGGCCGGTTTGTCGTGGATGCCCATTGGGTGGATGCGACCGGCGCCAGCGCGGGCGTTGCCTGCAAGAGCGGCTCGCTTACGTCTGCACTGTTTGTGTCGCCGACGGGCGGGGCCTTTGGTAGCTCCAGCGTGATTGACGTCAGTGGGGTCGTTGCTCAGCATGTGGTAATTGAACCCACAGGCGCCCAGCCGCCGGCGGGGAAGACCCAGCCCGGTATCGATGAGCCCACCGGTGGCAATCCCGCGGGGGATACAAAGCCCGGTAGCGAAGAAAAGCCCGGTGATGAGACCAAGCCCAGTGAAAACCCGCCCCCCACGCCTGATTCGTCGCCCAAGTCGGACGCCAAGCCCGCGCCCGCGTCTATCAAGACGCCTGCGACCAAGACCACCAAAAAGACCAAGCCCGCAACAACGCAAGCCGCCGCGCTCCCTAAGACCGGCCACGGTGACTGGGCGGTTGCGTGCCTTGCCCTCGTCTTCCTAGGTATTTTGTTGGTCACCATAAAAGTTCGGGCACTTCGCGGGGGCCTTATTTGCCAATGTAGTTTCTGCCGCTTCTTTCCCACATTTTTCTGAGTTAATAATGCAGATTGCTTGAACTCGGCTTGGGGCTTGCCCTGTATTTGAATTTGACTAAACTTAACCTATAAGTTAACCACATTTGGTTTTATCTGAGGCGGAGGGGGTGGCCTTTGGTTAGTGACTATGAACTTGTCGAATATGCTGATCCCGAGGGACGACCTTTTTGGGAACTAACCACCTCTCCTGAGAACTCTCAATTTCAGAAGATGATGTCTGATCCTAAAACGAAGTTTACCGCCCGTAAAATGATCAATCAGATTTCAAAAATCTATGATTACGGGCTAAAGGATGTCACTGGAACGTCAAAGCTTCGATGTATCGAGCCTAAGATTGGACTATACGAACTCAAGGGTTTTGATGGGGTTAATCGAGAAATGGTCTACGCGATTTGCCAAGGCGTGGACAAGATTGTTTTGCTTTTTTGGTTTAAGGGCCATCAAGGCTCGGGAAATATTTCCAAAGAAATTAAACGCGCAAAACAGTTGGCCCCGATAGCAAAGCAGCTTTTGGAGTCATAGCTTCGGCTTTTTTGCCCGCTTACGAAACGGAGACTTGTAATGGTTAAGGTCGATTTATCAGACTTTTACGCGCAAACGGAAACGAGCGAAACCCGTGCCTATGAGCACGCACTAGATATTGAGTTTATTGTTCATCGCGAGATGCAGCGCTCGGGCTTGAGTAAAAGTGAGCTGGCAAAGCGTATGGGCGTGAGTCTTCAGTCGCTTTCGAAATTGTTGAATTCTCAGCCCAACATGACGCTGAAAACAATCGCAAAGTTTGAGCTTGCGTTGGGTATCAAAATCATTCCTCAGGTCATTTCCAGTTATTCGAATGAGGCGCCGTTTTCTTCGTCTAATAATTCTGTCCGAGAACAATGGTCTTCATTTAACAGCGACTGCTCGGCGAAACGATTGAACTTTGAGATGATTCCGGGAGGTTTGGCTGCATGAGCAAGGATTTCATTGCGCCTATTCAGGTTGTTCATTTGTTTGTTGTCGACTCAACTTTTCATATCGAGAATGAGCCCTCCCAGAATATGGATTTAAAAGTTGACGTTAGCTATCAGGACGTCCATCTATTGAGGAACAAGGCGGGCGAGCGTGCAGACTTAAAGCTGTATGTGTGTGGCAGTCTGATTGATAGGGACGATGCAAAGGAAAAAATGCGCGCTGATGTGACGGTTGCTATTTCGGTGTCAACAAAAATGCCGTTCGACATTTCAGACGATGAAGCGCGCCGTTATCTTCTCTCTAATGCGATTTCCATGGCGTATGGTCACGCTAAGAGCTATCTGATGGTCGTTACTGGACTTTCGCCCATGGGGGCTTTGACGCTGCCGGCAATTCTTCCTTCGGAATTGGCAGCGGACAGCGATGCATCTTTCCAAAGTGAGTAAGTTGTTCTCGAGTTGGATTTTGCCTGCCGCTGTGTGCAAATGTAACGGGGTGCCGAATCGGTAGTCTGACTGATTCGGCATTTATATTTCGAAGTTTCTAGTTGAAGCCCTGCGATGCCCGTGCTGCGACAGCTAAATTGACCGTGACGTCCCGTCTTGCGACACGCATGTAGCTCCGCACGGGTATCATGGTGAAAGCGATTTCAACGACAGGGGTGCTCGTGGTAAAGATGAAAGATGTGGCCGAGCTGGCGGGCGTTTCGAGCGCCGCCGTCTCGCGCTACCTCAATGGTGGGTATATCTCGGCGGACAAGGCCGAGCGCATTGAGCAGGCGATTGAGCTGACCGGATACGTGCGATCCAGCCAGGCTCGCGCGCTGCGAACCGGTTCCACCAAGCTCATCGGCGTCATCGTGCCTAAGATTAATTCCGAGTCGGTGAGCCGCATTACGGCGGGCATCGGGTAGGTGCTTGGCCGCCGCGGCTACCAGATGCTTCTTGCCAATACCGATAACGTCCCCGATCGCGAGCTCGAATACCTCGATTTATTCCAAAACCATCCGGTCGATGGCATTGTGCTGGTGGCAACTATGATTACCGGCGAGCATCGCCGGGCGATTGAGTCGTGCCGTGTGCCCATTGTGTTGATCGGCCAACATGTCGAGGGCGCGGCGTGCGTCTATCACGACGATTACGAGGCCGCTTTCGAGCTGGGTCAGGCACTCGCGAAGCGTGCTGAGGGCAAGATCGCCTACATCGGAGTTACCGAGGAAGACCGCGCCGCCGGTTATGACCGTCGTCGTGGTTTTGAGGCCGGCTTGCGCGCCGCGGGCGTGGCACTTGATCCGAGCCTGATTTGCCAGGGGTCCTTTACGCTCGACTCGGGCTATCGCGCTGCACGCGAACTGCTCTCCGTCGATCCCGATGTTTCGTTTATCGCGTGCGCGACCGATACTATGGCGGCCGGCGCCCTGCGCGCTCTTGACGAGGTTCGCGGCATGGGCGAGGGTGTGCGTCGCGTGAGCGGTTTTGGCGACAACGCATTTTTGCGCGCGCTGACGGACGGCATTCCCACCGTGCATTACGGCTACCTGACCAGCGGCGTCGAGGCGACTAATATGTTGCTCAATACGCTCGATGGCGTGGAGGGGGAGAGCGGTTTAAAGACGCTCAAGCTCGGCCATCAGCTGATGAATGTCTAGGCTTACGTGATCTACCGCGCGCTCAACATTTAGGCGTTCAGTCGCCTATCGGCGCTATACTGCAGCCGTTGCCCACGATGCGGGGAACACCCGCATCGTGGGTTTTTGTTTTGAAGGGACGGTACCGCATGGGCGTACAGCAGCTAGAAGAGGCCTGGGCTTTGAGGACCGGTGCGCGTGAGGCGCGGTTGCTTGCGGCCCCGCATGTGCCGGCAGCGCTGTCGCAGCTGGGGATTGTGCGTCCCAGTGACCGCTTGGTGGCCTTTGCGGACGACTTTGCCGATGCGTTTGCGTGCGGCTTTGATGGCTGCGATGTCGCGCTGGTGGGCTCGCCGTCCGCCGAGGCGTTTGCCGCTGCGTCCGAGGGCTTTGATGCTTCGTTTGATGCCGAGGGTCCGCACCTGTGGTGGTTTGTGAACTCCATCGGCGGGTTTGGTCTGCGTGTGCCCGATCTGCGCGCTCTGGGTCGGGCGGCGCGTGAGGCCCATGCGCTGCTGGTTGTAGACAACACCGTGGCGTCGGCTTTTGGCTGCGATTCGCTGCGGCTGGGTGCTGCGCTGTCGCTCGAGGCGCTCGATCGCGTGTGCGCCGGCAAGGCTCCGCGCAAGCTCGTTGCCGCTTCGGTGGCGCGTTCGCAGCTCAAGCGCCATCATGTGGATGCTGCTGCCGAGTGCGCGAATGCGTTGTTTGCGGGTTGCCGTGCTTTGTCACTCGACCTTTCTACCGAGGAGGCGGGTGTGCTGGAGCGGGGGCTGGACACGCTTGATGCCCGCATGCAGGAGCATTTCGACCGCGCCCGTGCGCTGGCCGAGTATCTGGCCGCCAACGAAATGGTGCGCAACGTGCGCTATCCCGGGCTGAGCTCGCATCCTGACCATGCTGTTGCAACGGGAATCCTGGAGCACGGATTTGGGCCAGCAGTTGAATTTGACCTTATTGAGCGTAGCGCGGGAGAGCTGTTCGATGCTTTGCCGGGGGAGTTTCGCACATCGCCCGCCGGCGGCGCAACGACGCGCCTCTCTGCTCCGCGAGGTAAGCAGGGGAGCACCATCCGCCTCTTCGCCGGCACCGACAACCCCCTGGTCGCGGCAGCCACCCTAGACAACGCCCTCCGCAAGTAGCTAATTTGGGACGGGGCTTTTTTAGCTACCCAATGTCATTTTTTGCTATGAGTCAAGAATGCTCTGGATGGTAGCTAAAAAAGGCCCCGTCCCAAATTGGCTACTCTTTGATGCTGGCGATGAGGGCGTCGGCTTTGGTGGCAATGACTTGGTTTATGTCGGCCTGCAGCTCCTCGTAGACCGCTATGGCGCGCTCGCCGGCAGGCGTGAGCGTGGATCCGCGGGCGCCGTCGCGCTCGATGAGTTTGCATCCCAGCTGCCCTTCGGCTTCGTTCACAATGCGCCAAGCCTTGGAATAGGCCATGCCCATGCTTTTGGCGGCGCGGTTGAGCGAGTGCTCGCGGGCAATACCCTGCAGCAACAAGACGCAGCCGTGACCAAACACGCCCGGCAGATCTTTGTCGCACGCTTGAATGACCAACTTTGCCGTCGTCTTGTACTCCATGTGCCTTACGTCTCCCCGCTAAAGCGTTTGCTGGGCAAACGCAAAGCGTGCGTCAAACCCTCGTGTGCTCTTCTTAAATCATGCATTGTAGCAGTCAAAGTGCGTTAAGATACTTCCCCAGTATTGGGCGCCCAAGGTTGGGCTGGGTCCTACGAGGCCTGCAGCCGACCGGTCGCATGGAAAAAGGAGAAACATGGCTACGTTCTTTCCCGGTGAGTCCCACACGTTTTCGGAGTATCTGCTGGTCCCTGGTTACTCGTCCTCGCAGTGCATCCCCAACAACGTCTCTCTTAAGACGCCGCTAACCCGCTTCAAGCGCGGTGAGAAGCCGGCAATCACCCTGAACATCCCCATGGTTTCCGCCATCATGCAGTCCGTCTCGGGCGTCGACATGGGTGTCGCGCTCGCTACCGAGGGTGGCCTGTCCTTCATTTACGGTTCTCAGACCCCCGAGTCCGAGGCTGCTATGGTCAAGGCCGTTAAGGATCACAAGGCTGGTTTCGTTCAGTCCGATTCCACGCTGACACCCGACATGACCATGGAGCAGGTCATCGAGCTCAAGGAGAAGACCGGCCACTCCACCATGCCGGTCACCGACGACGGCACTCCCAAGGGCAAGCTCCTGGGCATTGTCACCAGCCGTGACTATCGTCCCAGCCGCGATGACCACCAGAAGAAGGTCTCCGAGTTCATGACCCCGCGCGAGCAGCTCATCGTGGGCGACAAGAACATCAGCCTCAAGGTTGCCAACGACGTCATCTGGGACAACAAGCTCAACGCCCTGCCTATCGTCGACGACAACGATCACCTTATGGGCATCGTCTTCCGCAAGGACTACGACAGCCACAAGACCAACCCCAACGAGCTGCTCGATAATGACAAGCGCTATATGGTCGGCGCCGGTATCAATACCCGCGACTATGCCGAGCGCGTGCCGCTGCTCATCGAGGCCGGTGCCGATGTCCTGTGCATCGATTCTTCCGAGGGCTTCAGCGAGTGGCAGAAGCGCACCATCGAGTGGATCCGCGCCAACTACGGCGAGGACGTCAAGGTCGGTGCCGGTAACGTCGTCGACGCCGAGGGCTTCCGCTTCTTGGCCGACTGCGGGGCCGACTTCATCAAGGTCGGTATCGGCGGCGGTTCCATTTGCATCACCCGCGAGACCAAGGGCATCGGCCGTGGCCAGGCCACCGCGCTGATCGACGTCTGCCGCGCCCGTGACGAGTACTACGAGGAGACCGGTGTCTACGTGCCCGTGTGCTCCGACGGCGGCATCGTCTACGACTACCACATGACGCTCGCCCTTGCCATGGGCGCCGACTTTATGATGCTGGGCCGCTACTTCGCCCGCTTTGACGAGAGCCCGACCGAGCGCGTCAACGTGAACGGCCAGTACATGAAGGAGTACTGGGGCGAGGGTTCTGCGCGTGCCCGCAACTGGCAGCGCTACGACCTGGGCGGCGCCGCGAAGCTCAGCTTCGTCGAGGGCGTCGACTCCTACGTTCCCTACGCCGGCTCCCTCAAGGACGGCGTGGGCGGCACACTCTACAAGGTCAAGTCCACGATGTGCAACTGCGGCGCCCTCTCGATCCCCGAGCTCCAGGAAAAGGCACGTCTGACCCTGGTCTCCTCGACCTCGATCGTCGAAGGCGGAGCCCACGACGTCGTAGTCAAGGACTCCCAACAGAGCGTAACGTATCGATAAGATAAGACCTGCACATAAAGGTTGAGCCTCAACCACGTTATTTAGATAAAGCGAGATGCCTGCAAGTCGCAGGCATCTCGCTTGTTGTATTTGCTATCATCAGTCAAGTTAACCTTAGGGTCGGGCGGCTTAGCTTTGTTCGCTACAAGTTCCGCACGCAAAGAAGAGCACTTAATGTGCTCTTCGTCTTGCGCAGGACTGTCCGCAGTAGCGAACAAAGCTAAGCCGACCGACCCCATTAAAGATTAAAGGAGCTGATATGTGCGATTGCACAGATCATAAGGATGAGATCCCTGCCTACGACGCGCAGGCCATTGAGTCCAAGTGGATGAAGGCCTGGGAGGACTCCAACCTCTTTGCCGTCGACACCGACGCCAGCAAGCCCAAGAAGTATGTGCTCGAGATGTTCCCGTATCCGTCGGGCGACCTGCACATGGGCCACGCGCGCAACTATACCATCGGCGATGCCATGGCCCGTCAGGCCCGCATGCGCGGCTACGATGTGCTGCACCCCATCGGCTTTGACGCCTTTGGCCTGCCTGCCGAGAACGCCGCCATCAAGCACAACACGCAGGCTGCCGCCTGGACGTATAAGAACATGGACCAGGCTCTCGCCACGATGAAGCGCATGGGCTTCTCCTACGATCTGGATCGCATGGTCAAGACCTGCAGTCCCGATTATTACCGTTGGGGTCAGTGGATCTTTGAGAAGTTGTGGGAAAAGGGCCTGGTCTACCGTAAGAAGAACCCGGTCAACTGGTGTCCCACTTGTAAGACCGTTCTGGCCAACGAGCAGGTCACCGAGGGTAAGTGCTGGCGCTGCGGCACCGAGCCCGAGAAGCGCGACCTGGAGCAGTGGTACTTCAAGATTACCGATTACTCCCAGGAGCTGCTCGACGACCTGGAGAAGCTCCCCGGCTGGCCCGAGCGCGTCAAGCAGATGCAGGCCAACTGGATCGGTCGTTCCGAGGGCGCCGAGGTCGACTTTACCCTGTGCGACCAGGATGGCGAGCCCATCGAGGGCGACGAGGGTAAGATCACCGTCTTCACCACGCGAGCCGACACGCTCTTCGGTGTCTCCTTCTTTGTCCTGGCTCCCGAGTACGCGCGTCTGCACGAGCTCGTCGAGGGTACGGAGTACGAGGAGGCCGTGACCAAGATCGTCGAGGACTCCAAGCATATCTCCGCCGTCGAGCGTGCCCAGGGCACCCTCGAGAAGCACGGTGCCTTTACCGGCCGCTACGTGGTGAACCCGGTCAACGGCGAGAAGGTCCCCGTGTGGGTTGCCGACTACGTCGTGGCCGACTACGGCACCGGCGCCGTCATGGCCGTTCCCTGCGGCGACCAGCGCGACTTTGAGTTCGCCCGCAAGTACGACCTGCCGATCGTGCCGATCATCCTGGACGATGACGACCGTGCTGCCGTCGAGGCCAACGGCGAGACCATCGATACCTTCCATGCCGAGACCGTCGACTGGGATTGCGCCCACGCTGCCGAGGGCACGCTCGTCCAGTCCGGCAAGTACACCGGAATGCGCGGTGGCAAGCACTCCGAGGGTGAAGCTGCAATCGTGGCCGACCTCGAGGCCATGGGCTGCGGTCGTCGCAAGGTCGAGTTCCGTCTGCGCGACTGGCTCATCAGCCGCCAGCGCTATTGGGGCAACCCCATCCCGGCTATCCACTGCGAGCACTGCGGCATCGTGCCCGTGCCCGAGGATCAGCTGCCGGTGACGCTGCCCGAGAACCTGGACCTGGGTGCCGGCGAGACCCTCGCCGAGTGCAAGGAGTTCTACGAGACCACCTGCCCGGTCTGCGGCCGCCCGGCCAAGCGCGAGACCGATACCATGGACACCTTCACCTGCTCCAGCTGGTATTACCTGCGCTATACCGACCCGCACAACACCGAGCTGCCTTTCTCCCGCGAGGCCGCCGACCGTTGGATGCCCGTCGATAACTACATCGGCGGCATCGAGCACGCCATTCTGCATCTGCTCTACAGCCGCTTCTTTACCAAGGCGCTGCGCGACCTGGGTCTGCTGAGCGTGGACGAGCCCTTCACCAACCTGCTGTGCCAGGGCATGGTCAAGGACGAGAACGGCGACACCATGTCCAAGTCAAAGGGCAATGTCGTGCCCCCGAGCTCGGTCATCGAGCCCTACGGCGCCGACACCATGCGTTTGGCGATCCTGTTTATCGCCCCGCCCGAGAAGGACTTCGACTGGGATCCCAAGGCTGTTGAGGGCGCCAACCGCTTCATCAAGCGCGCCTGGCGTATCGTGTGGCAGCTCGTCCAGTCCGGCGACGCCAGCGTGGCCTTCGACAAGTCCACGCTCGACGAGGTTGCGATGAAGCTCTATCGCGAGCGTCACCGCACCATCGCCAAGTGCACCGAGGACTTCGACCGCGGCCAGTTCAACACCGCCATCTCGGCCGTCATGGAGCTCGTTAACGCGGCGAGCGCCTACCTCAACGCCACTGAGGGCACTTCCCGTGACAAGGCGCTGTGCTACGGCGTGGCCAAGGATATCGTAAGCGTCCTTGCCCCCATCTGCCCGTTCTGGGCCGATGAACTGTGGCATGAGGCACTCGGCTGCGAGGGCAACGCCTACACCGCCGCCTGGCCCGAGTTCGACCTGGCCGAGTCCATCGAGGACACGGTGCAGATCGTCGTACAGGTGCTCGGCAAGGTCCGTGGCCGCATCGACGTCGCCCGCGACGCCTCCAACGAGGAGATGCAGGCTGCCGCCGAGGCCGCCGTCGCCAAGTGGACCGAGGGCAAGACCGTCGTCAAGGCCATCTGCGTGCCCGGCAAGCTTGTCAACCTTGTGGTCAAGTAAACGTCGCACGCATAGCTGATGCTTCTAAGACGAGGGGCGATCCGGCTGGGTCGTCCCTCGTTTTGTTTTGCCTGCCCAAAGCGCCCGCGGTCAATTGTTCTATTCTTGTGGAGAACCTGTGCGCACGCTGACCTGCAGATTCGTACTGTGCTTGCACGTTTCCGCAGCTATTGGTATAGTTTGCTTGCAAATGAAGTTGTAATTGAAAGAAGTGGGGTTTCGGCCCCGCTTCTTTTTTGTATGGATGGAGGTGCCGCAATGGTCAAGACCAAGACCGAGCAGGCGATTATCGACGCGCTCGAGGCCGTCGCTCCCCAGTACGATGTCGACATCGTCGACGTCGAGCTCGTGGGTGCCACCAAGGCCCCCTGCGTGCGCGTGCGTATCGAGGGTGCCGAGGGTCAGAGCCTGTCGCTCAACGACGTCACGGCCAACACCAAGTGGGTCGGCGATGTGATTGAGGAGCTCGACCCCATCTCTTTGAGCTACACGCTCGAGGTGTCGAGCCCGGGCATGGCGCGCCCGCTGCGCCGTCCGCGCGACTTTGCCCGCTTTGTGGGCGAGGACTGCGAGCTCACCTCCACCGCCACCGAGGGCCGTCGTAAGTACACCGGCAAGATTGCCGCCGCGACCGAGACGAACGTGACCCTCGAGCTCGAGGACGGCGAGTCCGTTACCCTCGATTTCTCTGATGTTAAAAAGTGCAAGTTGAAGCCCACCTACGACTTCAAGCCCGCGAAGGAAGGAAAGTAAGATGGCAGCATCCGACATGATGTCCGCCCTGATGGAGCTTTGCCAGGAGAAGCACATCGACCAGCTCTACCTGATCGACCGCCTGGAGCAGTCGCTCGCCAAGAGCTACGCCGAGATCCTGCATCTTGAGTGGGGCGCCAAGGTGACCATCGACCGCACCACCGGCAAGATCTATGTCTACCGCCTGGAGCCGATCGACGATTCCATGGACGAGGAGGGCAACTTCACCGAGTTCGAGGAGATCGACGTCACCCCCAAGAACACGAGCCGCATCGCCGCCCAGCACGCCAAGGCAGAGATCAACGCCATCGTGCGCAACTCCGCCCGCGAGCAGATCTACGAGGAGTTCTCCGGCCGCATCGGTGACCTCATCAGCGGCACCGTGCTGCAGTCCACGCCCGACTTCACGATTGTCAAGATCCGCGAGGGCGTCGAGGCCGAGCTTCCGCACTTTGACCAGCGTCGTTATGAGAACGAGCGCAACGAGCGTCCGATGGGCGAGCGCTACCTGCACAATCAGCACATCAAGGCCGTGATCATCGACGTTCGCGACCCCAACTCCAACCTGCAGCCGGTTCGTGGCGAGCACAGCCGTCCGCCGATTGTCATCTCCCGTACCCACCCCGAGCTCATGCGTCGTCTGTTTGAGCAGGAGGTGCCCGAGATCTATGAGGGCACCGTCCAGATCAAGTCGATCGCCCGCGAGCCCGGCCAGCGCTCCAAGGTCGCCGTCCACTCGCTCGACGATCGCCTGGATCCCGTTGGCGCCTGCGTCGGCCCCAAGGGCAGCCGTGTTCGCGCCGTCGTGGGCGAGCTCCGTGGCGAGCGCGTCGACGTCATCCTGTGGGATGCCGATCCGGCCGTCTATGTCGCCAACGCCCTGTCGCCTGCCAAGGTCACCCGCGTCCTTATCGACGAGGAGAAGGCCTACGCCGGCGTTATCGTGCCCGACGACCAGCTGTCCCTCGCCATCGGCAAGGAGGGCCAGAACGCCCGCCTCGCCGCGCGCCTGACCGGTTGGCATATCGACATCAAGTCCGAGACCCTTGCCGCCGACATCCTCAAGAACGTTCCCGTTCACGAGGAGCCCGCCGCCGACCTGATCGGTGACGAGGAGGACGAGGACGTCCGTCGCTGCGAGTTCGTGTCCGAGGACGGCATCCAGTGCCGCAACCAGGCCCGTCCCGGCTCCCGTTTCTGCGGTGTCCACGACACCGACGCCTTCGATGATGCGGAGGACCTGATCTAGCGCGCGGTCGCGCCGGGCAGGTCCCAGCGCATACCCCACGCTCGTTCAGTCTCTAGGCACCCAAGGTGTCAGAAAGGGTAGGTGAAGTCATATGGCAAAAGTCCGTGTGTCCACCCTGGCCAAAGAGTTCGGCATGACCTCCAAGGAACTGATGGGTCATCTCGCCGAAATGAAGATTCCCGCTAAGTCCGCTTCCTCCGCTCTGGAGGACGCCTACGTCGCTATGGTCCGCAAGCAGCTCGCCTCGGTGATCGAGGCCCGCGCCCAGGAAGTCGAGGCCGCCAAGCAGGCCGAGGAGCAGGCCGCTGCCGCCGAGGAGGCAGCACGCGCTGCCGAGGCAGAGCGCGAGCGCATCGCCGCCGAGAAGGCACGCGAGGAGGAGCGCCGCCAGTTCGCCGCCGCCCAGGCTGCCGAGGAGGCCGCCCGCGCCGAGGCCGAGGCCAAGAAGAAGGCCGAGCAGGAGCGCCTTGCCCGCGAGAAGGAGGAGGCTGCCCGCGAGGCCCAGCGCCGCGCCGTTCCCGCTTCCGACTCCGGTTCGCGTTTCCGCTCTCTGCTCGACCAGATCGCCGCACAGGAGACCGTGCTCAAGGAGAAGAAGGACGCCGAGGACAAGGCCAAGGCCGAGCGTGCCGCCGAGCGCGGTAACCGTCGTGGCGGCAACAACGACCGCCGCGGAGGCCGTCGTAACGATCGTAACGCCTCCGACAGCAACTCCGAGCGCAACGCCTCCGAGAGCCGTCCGCACAGCCATCGCACCAACGCCAGCAACAACGTCGCTGCCGGCATGGACTTCCCCAACCCCGACAAGCAGGGCAAGGGCAAGAAGCGCAAGGGCGGTCACAACAACGAAGAGGACCACTACAGCCGTATGGCTCGCGAGGCCGAGGAGTACAGCCGCGAGAAGGTGCTCGAGGAGGCCCGTGCCGCCGTCGAGGAGGCCTCTCGCAAGTCCACCGGTCGCCGCAAGAAGCGCAAGGAGAAGCGCGAGCGCGAGGCTGCCAAGGCTCAGGAGGAGCGCAAGATAGAGGAGGCGCTGGCCCAGGGCGTGAACCCCGAGGAGCTCGACGCCATCAAGGTCTCCCAGGGCGTTACCGTCCAGGAACTCGCCGAGGCACTTGACGTTCCGGCCAACGACATCATCAAGCGCCTGTTCCTGTTGGGCACGCCGCTCACCATGACACAGTCCATGTCTGACGACCTCGTCGAGCTCGTTGCCGACGACCTGGGCCGTCAGATCAAGATCATCACCCCCGAGGAGGAGAACACCTTCTCGTTCTACGACGATCCCGCCGACCTTAAGCCGCGTGCACCGGTCGTCACCGTCATGGGCCACGTCGACCACGGCAAGACGTCGCTGCTCGACGCCATCCGCCACACCGGCGTTGCAGCCGGCGAGGCAGGCGGCATTACCCAGGCAATCGGTGCTTCGCAGGTTATGATCAACGACCGCAAGATCACCTTCATCGATACCCCGGGCCATGCCACCTTTACGGCCATGCGTGCCCGTGGTGCCAAGGTGACCGATATCGTCATTCTGATCGTGGCTGCCGACGACGGCGTCATGCCCCAGACCGTCGAGTCGATCAACCACGCCAAGGCCGCCGGCGTACCCATCGTCGTCGCCGTCAACAAGATCGATAAGCCGGGTGCCAACCCCGACCGCGTGCGCCAGGAGCTCACCGAGTACGGTGTCATCCCCGAGGAGTGGGGCGGACAGAACATGTTCGTCAACATTTCGGCCAAGCAGAAGATCGGTATCGACGATCTGCTCGAGACCGTGCTGCTCCAGGCCGACGTGCTCGAGCTCAAGGCCAACCCTGACACCTTTGCCTCCGGCAACGTCCTCGAGGCCAAGCTCGACAAGGGCCGCGGCTCGGTCGCTACCGTGCTCGTGACCCGCGGTACCCTGCACGTGGGCGATACGCTGGTCGCCGGCCTCACCTACGGCCGCGTCCGCGCTATGCTCGACCCCAAGGGCCGCGCCGTCACCGAGGCCGGTCCCTCCGACGCCGTCGAGATCCTGGGTCTGCAGTCCGTACCCAACGCCGGTGACGAGTTCCGCGTGTTCGAGGACGAGCGCGAGGCTCGTGCCCTTGCCGACGAGCGTTCGCTCAAGGCCCGTATCGAGGAGCAGAGCCGCGTCAAGCACGTCACGCTCGAGAACCTCTTTGAGACCATTGCCGACGCCGAGGTCAAGGAGCTCAACCTGATCATCAAGGCCGACGTCCAGGGCTCTATCGAGGCTCTTCAGGACTCGCTCGACAAGATGGATCAGTCCGAGGTCCGCATCAACACGATCCACTCCGCCGTTGGCGCCATCAACGAGACCGACGTCGTCCTGGCCGACGCTTCCAACGCCATCATCATCGGCTTTGGTGTCCGTCCCGACGGCAAGGCCCGCTCCGCTGCCGAGCGCGAGGGCGTCGAGATCCGTTGCTACGACGTCATCTACAAGTGCCTTGAGGAGCTCGACGCTGCCCGTATCGGCATGCTCAAGCCCACCGAGGTCGAGGTCTCCACGGGTACCGCGACTGTCCTGGACACCTTCAAGGTGCCCAAAGTCGGTATCGCCGCCGGTGTCCGCGTCGAAGAGGGCGAGATCGCCGCGACCGATTCCGTGCGTTTGGTGCGCGACGGTATTGTGGTCTTCAACGGCAAGATCGCCTCGATGCGCCACTACAAGGATGAGGCCAAGAGCCTCAAGAGCGGTTCCGAGGGCGGCATTGGCCTGGAGAACTTCCAGGACATCAAGCCCGGCGACCAGATCGAGGGTTACCGTATCGACCAGGTTGCCCGTACCGAGTAGGGGGTAGCACTATGAAGCAAACGCAGGCAACCCGCCGTCTGGGCGAGCAGCTTCGCGAGAAGCTCGGTTATATCCTGCTCTTTGAGGTTTCCGATCCGCGTCTCGACCTGGTTACTTTGACCGCGGTCGAGGTCGCGGTGGACCGTTCGTTCGCGCGCGTGTACGTGTCGTGCGATGCGAGCCGCTACGACGAGGTCATGGAGGCGCTCGCAAGCGCCAAGGGCCGTATTCGCAGCCTGTTGGCTCGCTCGCTCGATTGGCGCGTCACGCCCGAGCTCGATTTTCGCATCGATCGCTCGACCGATGAGGCCGAGCGCATCACGCGTGCGCTGGAAAACGTTCCCGCCACGCTTGCGATCGAAAAGGACGAGGACGGCTATCCGATAGCGGATGCCGCCCAGGAGGCAGCTTTAGATGACTAATTCCGCCGACCTCGCCTCGTGCGAGTCTGCAGATATTCAGCGACGCATCCTCGAGCTCATCGAGGGTGCGTCCTCCATTGCGATTTCGGGACACACTTCTCCCGATGGCGACGCCCTGGGCTCCGTGTTGGGTCTGGGCCTCTCGCTTATGAAGTTTTTCCCTAACAAGGACATTGCCCTGCTGCTGGCAGACGATGATCCGGTTCCGCGCATCTACCGCTTTATGGAAGGCTCCGATCGCCTGGTACCGGCATCTGCGTATGCCGGCAATCCTGACCTGTTCATCTCGGTGGACGTGCCGGTCGTCGAGCGTCTCAATAATTCCGCCGAGGTGCTTCGTCGCTCCAAGCATGTGGTGTGCTTCGATCACCATCCGGCGCGCGAGGAGTTTGCCGAACTGAGCCTGAGGCGTGTCGATGCCGCGGCCTGCGCCATGATCATCGACCGTTTCTTGGATAATTGCGGCATTGTCGCCCGTGATGGCGTCGCGACCTGCTTGCTGTGCGGTTTGGTGACCGACACCGGTCGTTTCCAGTACCAGAACGCCGATGCCGCCGCTTTCCATGCGGCCTCGCGTCTGGTTGCACACGGTGCCGATCCAGCGCGCGTTGCACTCGAGGTCTACCAGAGCATGCGCGTAGAGTTTCTGCACCTCAAGTCCATCGTTATGGGTCGTATCAAGACGGTGGCCCACGGACGCGTCGCGTATAGCTACGCGTACCAGAGTGACCTTGAGGCTTGCGGTGTCACCTCGGATGAGTGCGACGGCCTGGTCGATGTGGTTCGCTCGGTGATGGGCGTGGAGGTCTGCCTGTTCCTGAAGGGCATTGAGGGCGATACTAAGGTGCGCGGCAACCTGCGCTCCAAGGGCGACCTCAACGTATCCGAGATCGCTGCTGCTTTTGGCGGAGGCGGACATCCCGCTGCCGCCGGTTTCTCCAACAACGGAACGATTCTCGAGACGCTTACCGTGGCACTTCCCATGCTGGCCGAGCTGGTGGGGGAGGATCCCGCTTCGGTGACCGTCGAGCTTTAACTTTTTGGATGGTACATGGCTCGTCGTACGCCTTCTCAACTGAATATGCTGCTCGCCGTCGATAAGCCGGTGGGCTGCACGTCCCACGATGTGGTTTCGAAATGCCGGCGCGCCCTCCATGAGCGGCGCGTCGGCCATGCCGGCACGCTCGACCCCATGGCATCGGGTGTCATGGTGGTGGGTGTGGGCCAGGCCACCCGTCTGCTGGGCATGCTAACCCTCGATACCAAAAGCTATGTCGCCGACATTTCGTTTGGCGCCGAGACCAATACCGATGATGCGGAGGGCGAGGCGGTCCGCACGGTGGCTGTTGCCAACGAGCTCCGCGATCCTGCCTATGCCCGTGAGCGCTTGGCCGCTATGCTGGGTCCGCAGATGCAGGTGCCGCCGGCGTTTTCGGCTATCTCGGTCAATGGCGTTCGCGCCTACAAGTCTGCTCGCGAGGGCAATGCGGTGGACCTACCTCCGCGCCCCGTCGAGGTCTATGCCGCCGACCTGATCGCCGTGGGAGGCGAAGGTGATACGTGTGTGTGGACCGTGGCGTTCTCAGTGAGCAAGGGTACCTATATCCGTGCGCTCGCTCGCGATTTGGGCCGCGCCTGCGAGAGCGCCGCGCACATTTCCGCGCTGCGCCGCACGGCCTCCGGTGTTGTTTCCATTGGCGCTTGTCATACGGTCGAGGAGCTTTCTCCCGAGTCCGCGGCTGGCTTTGCCCTGGATCCCATTGCGGCCCTGGGCGCCACGCGTGTTGACTTGCCGGGCAATCTTGCCGACGATCTGCTCTGCGGCCGACGCATTCCCGTTGAGCGTGCGCTTGCCGATTTCGATACCTCGAAGTCGCCTTTTGCGTTGGTGCTCGATGGGGGACTCAAGGCGCTCGCCCGCATTGAGAGTGGCCGCTTTGTCATGGAGCACGTGTTTCCGCAGGCAATCGGCGGTGTTCGATGATGTTGTCCGCTCGCGAGCTCGCGCGTATCTTTTTCGAGGGCGAGTCGGACGAGGCTCGCATCGTTGCTGCCGATACGTTTGATGAGTGCGAGCACTTGGGTGCCGCATCGATTGCCATCGGCGTGTTCGACGGCGTTCACCGTGGACACCAGGAGCTCATTGCGGCGCTTGTTAGCGATGCGCGCGCCCATGATTGCAAGGCGGTCGTGGTCACTTTCGATCCCGATCCGGACGTTGTGGTGAGTCCTTCGCCCGCTCAAAAATTGATGACGACGGCCGACCGTCTACATGCCTTGGCTCAGACCGGGGTCGATGCGGTGGTGGCCGTTCCCTTTACGCCTGAGGTTGCGGCACTCGACCATGTTGCTTTTCTCTCGCTGGTGTCGCGTCTGGTCGACATTCGTTCGATTCGCGTTGGCAGCGACTTTAGGCTGGGTCGTGGCGGTGCTTCTGGTGTTGACGAGATGCGCACCTGGGGTGCCGAGCGCGGCGTTGACGTATACGGGCACGACCTGCTTTGCGAGGGCGGTGAGGCCATTTGCGCCACCCGCATTCGTCATGAGCTGGGACGGGGCCATGTGGAGCTTGCTGCTGAGTTGCTCGGCCGCCCGTATATGCTGCGTGGCGGTGTTATTCGTGGCCGTCACGAGGGTTCTGACATGGGCTTTCCCACGGCTAACCTGCAGGTTCCCGACGGCATTCAGGTGCCTGCCGATGGCGTGTATGAGGGCCTGGTGCTCGTTGATGACACCGTATGGCCTGCTGCCGTTAACGTCGGCCTGCCGCCGACGTATGCCGACGATGCCGCTTCATCGCATCTCGAGGCTAACTTAATTGGTTATACGGGCGACCTGTACGGCGCTTCCGTTTCGCTGGCGTTTACGCGCTGGCTGCGTCCCTCGCGTGTGTTCGATTCGCTGGATGAGTTGATTGCGACCGTCGAGGGTAATATCGAGGACATTCGTCACAACTTGGGTGAGCAGGGGGTGGGCATCCGTGATTAGCGATGAGGAAAAAGACCAGGTACGCGCTGCGTCCGACCTAGTTGCCATCGTGCAGGAAACGGTTGAGCTCAAGCCCCGCGGCCATGAGTTTTGGGGCTGCTGCCCCTTTCATGGCGAAAAGACTCCGTCCTTCCACATTATTCCCGCCACGCAGGTGTGGCATTGCTTTGGCTGCGGCGAGGGTGGCGACGTCTTCACCTATATCATGAAGCGCGAGAACCTGAGCTTTCCCGAGTCAATCCGTTATTTGGCCGATCGTGCAGGTATTGAGCTGCACGACACCGGAGATCGCCGCGAGCGCGGTACCAAGCGTGCCCGCATCTACGATCTGTGTGCCGAGACCGCCCAGTTCTACCACACCATGCTTACGCGCGGTAAGGATGGCCGTCCACGTGAGTACTTTGCCAGCCGCGGCATGGGTGGCGACGTCTGCCGCCGCTACTGCCTGGGCTTTGCGCCGGGTCGTAATATGCTGGTGGCTCATCTGTCGCAGGCGGGCTTTACTCCGCAGGAGATGATCGACGCCAACGTTGCCGTGAGTCGAGGGCGCGGGCAGCTTGCCGACCGCTTCTACGACCGCGTGATGTTCCCCATCTTTGACGAGCAGGGTCACAACATCGCCTTTGGCGGTCGCATCATGGGTGACGGCCAACCCAAGTACCTCAACACCGCCGAGACGAGCGTGTTTCATAAAAAGCGAAACCTCTACGGCTTTAATTGGGCCAAGGAGTTTATCGTCGCGCAGGATACCGCCATCGTGGTAGAGGGCTATACCGACTGCATCGCCTGTTGGGAGGCGGGGATTAAAAACGTTGTCGCCACGCTGGGCACCGCGCTCACGGAGCATCACGTCAAGACGCTCACCCGCTTTGCCAAGCGCATCGTGTATATGTTTGACGGCGATGCCGCGGGCCAGAAGGCCGCCCGTCGCGCGATTCAGTTTATCGAGCAGGATTCGATGGACCTGCGCTGCGTGGTGCTGCCTGACGGCAACGATCCCATGGAGTTCATCACGGCCCACGGCGGAGAGGAGCTGCAGAAACGCATTGACGCCGCCGAGCCGCTCATGGACTTCGTGTACCGTTCGCTGCAGGAGTCAAGCGACATCACCACGCCGGGCGGTCGCGCCAAGGCGCTGGAGGATGCGCTCACGCTCATCTATCCGCTTCGTGACAGCTATATGATCGATACGTACTTTATCCAGATTGCCGATCTGCTGGGTTTGGATTTGGAGACCGTGCGTGCGAGCTCGGGCCGTGTGTTTCGCGATGTCGCCAAGCGCGAGGATGCGGAACGACGTCGTGAGCAGAGCTTTGAGCGCCAGCGGGCACAGGCTGAGCGGTCCGGCGGGACGGGCAGTCGGGCGTCGAGTTCTCGCGATGCCGGTCGCGGCGCTTGGGCATCGGGCGCGACGCCGCCGGTGTCCGCGCCGGTCGAAGAAGAGCCGTATGACTACGTCCCGCTCGATGCCTACGGTGCCGCACCCGTGGAGGTCGTCGACGACCTGCCGCCGATCGATGTGCCTGATGGTATGGGTGCTGTGCCTGTGACTGATGGTTCGGGCGCTCCGGCTGCGGCGGCGCCGATGGTTCTTACTGATCTTGAGCGCAAGTCCTTGGCAGGGGAGCGCGAGCTGTTGACGATGCTCACGAGCTACCCCGACCTGTTCCGCACGTATGCCGACCGTATCTGCTCCATCGAGTGGGTGGATCCGCGCCACGAGTCCATCGCGTGGGCCGTGCTGGCGACGCCGCCGGGAACCGATCCTGCAGCCTGCATGGATGCGGCGCGCTCGGTGTGTCCCGAGGCGGCAACGCTTGTGAGTGCCGGGCGCATCTCGGCGACGAGTAAGCACCCCACCGAGACGAACATCGTGTTCATGCTTGATACGCTCGAACTCTACACCATCAAGCGCCGCATGCGTGCCGCACAGGCCAAGCTGCGCCAGGACCGTTCGCTCGATGATGAGGCCCGTCGTGCGCTGACCGTGCAGGCCGCGCAGGATTCGCAGCGTCAACGCGAGCTGCAAAAGTCGATCGGCGGCGTGGCGGACCCGTTCCGTTTGATCGGTCTGGAGGCCGCAGGCACCGAACAGGCCTAGATGTTGTGGTCAACCAGCGTATTCTCGCCTATATCCAGTCCTCTTTTGGGTATAGACGCCTATGTGTGTGCTAAAGTATTGAGTCCTGTGGACTATGAAGGGAGAATCTGTGCCAAAAAAGACTGAGAGCACGGGTACTGGGCTGGAATCCTACGTTGCAAAGCTCATGGGCAACGGCTCAAACAGGACTTCGGTAACCGAGGACGAGATTCAGGTCGCCCTGAAGGATATCGATGTTTCTGACGAGCAGCTCACCGCGGTGTATTCCGCGCTGCGCAACAGCGGCATCCAGATTATCTCCGCGAGCGGTAACGACGACGCCCCCATGGACGTCGACGATGACGATAACGATACCGATACCGACGATTTCGATGACGACGACGAGCGCGATTCCGGCTCGCTCGACGATCACGAGCTCAAGATGGCCCGTCAGGCCGATGCCGAGATGGGTTCTTCCAAGAGCAAGAAGAAGCGCACCGTGCGCACGTCCCGTTCACGCTCCCGCGTGCGTGGCATCGATGCCTCCACGGTGATGCTGACCGGCGATCCGGTTCGTATGTACCTCAAGGAGATCGGCAAGGTCGACCTGCTGACCGCCTCCGAAGAGGTCGATTTGGCCATGAAGATCGAGGCCGGTCTCGAGGCCACCGAGAAGCTCGAGGCTGCCGATGCCGGCGAGCTCGAGCTCACGCGTGCCGAGATGCGTCGTCTTACGCGCATTGAGAACGTGGGCCTCGAAGCCAAGCAGGCACTCATCAGCGCAAACCTGCGTCTGGTCGTCTCCATCGCCAAACGCTATGTCGGCCGCGGTATGCTGTTCCTTGACCTGATCCAGGAGGGCAACCTCGGTCTGATCCGCGCTGTTGAGAAGTTCGACTACCAGAAGGGCTTTAAGTTCTCCACGTACGCCACGTGGTGGATCCGTCAGGCCATTACGCGCGCCATTGCCGATCAGGCCCGTACCATCCGTATTCCCGTGCATATGGTCGAGACCATCAACAAGCTCGTCCGCGTGCAGCGCCAGCTCCTTCAGGACCTGGGTCGCGACCCGACCCCTGAGGAGATCGGTGCCGAGATGGACATGAGCGCCGACCGAGTCCGCGAGATCCAGAAGATTTCGCAGGAGCCCGTGTCGCTCGAGACCCCCATCGGCGAGGAAGAGGATTCCCAGCTGGGCGACTTCATCGAGGACTCCCAGGCTATCGTTCCGCCCGATGCCGCCAGCTTCTCCATGCTGCAGGAGCAGCTCACCCAGGTGCTCGACTCGCTTGCCGATCGTGAGCGCAAGGTTATCGAGCTGCGCTTTGGCCTTGTCGACGGGCATCCCCGCACGCTCGAGGAAGTCGGCCGCGAGTTTGGCGTCACGCGCGAGCGTATCCGCCAGATCGAGTCCAAGACCTTGGCCAAGCTCCGCCACCCGAGCCGCAGCAGCAAGCTGAAGGACTACATCGAGTCTTAGGGGTTCCGCCGTTCTACCGAACGGCGGACCAGTCGACGCTGCGCGCCGCCCAGGGCGACAATTTGTCATTCAAAAGGCAAGGCATGACCAGAAGGTCTATGCCTTGCCT
>OHAT01001000.1_pt1 | contig 26781 bp, 18 predicted proteins | sample 1577141 | NCBI WGS metagenome assembly OHAT01 (sample SAMEA3541578, study PRJEB24748) | human gut metagenome | biome: human gut; feature: human-associated habitat; material: faeces | place: China | collected 2012 | reverse complement strand
CCAAAGGGGTCAATCGCACTTGTCACACGGGGTCAATCGCACGTGGCTTTTCCAGGCTCCTCCGGGAGCTGTAAAGGAGTCAGACAAGACAGTCGTTGTCAGCGTCAGACTCAAGAATGAACAGTATCAGATCGCGCTTGAAAAATGCCGCAAATCCGGCAGAAAACTGTCCGACTACTGGCGATGCGCTCTGACAAAATCAGAGGTAATACAAGTTGCCCAACCCGAAGATATGGCACTTTTGCGCCAAATTGGAAGCATGGCGAACAATCTCAATCAGCTTGCGAAGAAAGCCAACGAAGGCGGTTTCAAGCTGGTGCAATGGTCGCTCGACAAGTTGAGCAAGGAGATAAAATCACTTTACACCAAGCTGTCGCATGATTGGAGGCATCACTAAAGGGAGCTGTTTCTCCGGCTGCGTGGAGTATGTCCTTGCGCTGAAAGAGGAAAACAAAGAAGCTCGTTTGCTCTATTCCGAGGGACTGTTGACCGATACGCCGAAAGATATTGTCGATGGTTTCGAGTGCCAACGACATCTCAACAGTCGCGTCCAGCATTGGTGCGGACACATTTCTCTATCCTATTCGCCGGAGGATTCGGCACGGCTTTCAGATGAAGCCATGGTGAAACTCGCGCTGGAATATATGGAGAAAATGGGTATCAAGAACACCCAGTTTATCATAGCGCGCCATCTGGACAAGGAGCATCCGCATTGCCACATCGTCTATAATCGGGTGGATAATAATGGCAGATGCGTGAGCGACAGTTATGAGTATTACCGCAGCAACGCCATCTGCAAGGAGCTAAAAAAGAAGTATGGCCTGACTTTCGGAGAGAACAAAGACAAGGTGAAAGTTGACCGGCTGAAAGGTCGCTCAAAGACCCGTCAGGAGATTTATCTCGCCGTTCAAGCCGCCAAACGGACAGCAAAGGACTGGACAACCTTTCAGCGTGAGCTGGCTCAGAAAGGTATCTCCGTCAGGAAGAAATTCCGAAGAGGGACGACCGACGTCGAAGGACTTTCTTACATCAAGGATGGTCAGAAGTTCAAGGCTTCACAGGTTGACCGCGACGGCAGATGCTCATACAAGACCATCTGCAACGCTCTTGACCGGAACAAAAACCGTCAGGCTCAACCCTCGCCATCAGCTCCAAGACCGATGCAAATGCAACCGAAACAGACACCGAGTGCCGCAGCAAAAATTATAGAAGCCGGAGCCGATATTGCCGAAAGTCTCGGCAATGCGGTCGGCGGGCTCTTCCAAGTCGGACCTGCCTACGACCAGGATGAGGAGGCATTCATCCGTGAGATGAATCGCCGTAAAAAGAGAAAAAGAGGCAGAAGTTTGTAATTTTCAACACAGAAAAAATGAAACAAAATTTTGACAATTCCCAGGAGAATTTTCTCCAAAACATCGCTGATGACCTCAGCACTATCAGCGGCACGTGTGCCGAAATCAAGGAGACGCAGCTCAACAGCGCCACTACTGATGACCTGAGCAATATGGGAACATCCATCACTTCAGCCGTCATCGAGAAAGTAGATACGATGCAGTCTTCTATCGAGACCCAGACCACAAGCGTGAAAGAAATCGGAGCCAATCTGACCACATCGGTTGATAATCTTAAGACCGAAATCGCAGAAAAGATTGACAATTTCACCGCCAATCCTCCGGTGCAGAAGATTGAGAAGACCATCCGTATTGCCAAAGAATCGTGGCAGGTTTATCTCGCCATGTTCTTCTCGGTGTTCACCTTTATCCTCTTCGGAGCTACTTTCATCTGGCAGGAGTCGCGTATCGAACAGGCCCGCATCTCCGACATCAAGTATCACTACATACTGATGAACGGTGGCGTCAACTCCGAGGGTCTGGATAGCATCCAAAGCTGGTTCCGCGACCCGGAGCGCGTCAAGCAAATCGAATCGGAGGTGAAAGCATACGAAGACCGTGTGCAGGAAACCGCCCGCGCCCTCGACCAAAAGCATCGCCTCGAAGAAAAAATCAACGAACTCAATTCAAAAACAAATCCCAAATCCAACAGAAAATGAAAGCATCCAACAACCTCAACCAACTTCTCTCCCGTGTGAAAACCATCTTCGGCCGCAAGACTACACCGGTAACCAACACTCCCCTTGAAGCGGAGCCGCCTACCGGCCTTTCGGTCGTAAGCGACCCACGCCTCAGAGCAGCCTTCGCCGACATCGAGAAATATCTCGCCGACAACTACAGCACTCCGACCACCAAACTGCGCTATCAGGACTACACCAATGGCGCCAGTCTTACCTCCGAAGCTGCAACGTTTGCAGTATCGCTCGTAATCCTGACAGCCACGAACGGAGCCGCCCATCTCCCCGACAACGTACTGCTGCTTGGCGGAGTCACCTCGACCAACGATGTAGAATGGCTCGCCGCAGAGTTGAGAAAGTTCACCAACTTCCTCATGCAGCTCTGCCCCAAGCACCGTATCCAGCACCTCGCCTTTGCCTTTGACAAGACCGAGAGTGACGACCCCCACTTCGTCAAGGAAGCCGATGTCACCTGCATCCGCCTCTACTAATCCCTAACCATCCCCCAACGCCCCGACAAGACTCACCCTCTTGCCGGGGCGTTTTATGTAATAATTCTTGTGTTTTATATTGAACCATAACAAAAATTTACATCAAAATATTCCTACTATAAGCCAGAATCCCATAAATTATCAATGGCAACAAATAATAGTTTCCCAAAATTACGTGAATTCCATTTAGAATTATTAAATTTGCGTTTAAATCAATTATTAGACACATGAGTGACGAACAGGATATAAACCGAATAAAAATAGTATTAGTAGAAAAGAAACGTTCTAACAAGTGGCTTGCTCAAGAATTGGGCAAGGATCCTGCTACTGTATCTAAATGGTGTACCAATACAACGCAACCAGATTTGCAGACACTGACAAAAGTGGCGGCACTACTTGACGTAGATATTAAAGACTTACTATGGTCAACAAAATCTTAACTCCTGTCCATGAATATCATAAATACCTATAATAGGCTTAAAGGCAGTTATAAAAACTATATTTCTAGTTTTATAACCATCAAAGATTCTCGCATTAAAAAGAAGGTCACCGAAGCCATAGCTAATGAGGAAATGTGGCCTGATGCTTTAATACAGTTCAATCCTAACTTTGAGCTGGGTATTGGTGTAGATGAAATGATTGCCAATGGTCTTCCTTTGCATCCCGAACTTGTAAATTTTTTCGACCAACGGTTTTATAAGCATCAGCAGGAGGCAATTGAACTTGGCTGTCAAGGCAAGGAATTTATCGTGACTTCCGGCACAGGATCCGGAAAGTCCCGAACATTCATGGCAACGATATTCAACTATATCTTACAACATTCTTCCGACTGCGAGAACAAGACCGTAGCTATCATCGTGTATCCGATGAATGCACTTATTAACTCGCAATCCGAGGAACTTCAAAGATATGCAGAAGCTTACGAATCGAAGACTGGGAAAAAGGCTCCGTTTACTTTCGGCAAATATACCGGACAGGAAAATGAGCAAAAGCGTCAGCAAATGCAACAATGCCCGCCAAACATCATTTTGACTAACTATATGATGCTTGAGTTATTGATGACACGAGCAGGCAGTGAGGAAGGGTTACGCAAATGTTTTCTTGACAATCTTCATTTTCTCGTATTTGATGAACTCCACACTTACCGAGGAATGCAGGGCAGTGATGTGTCAATGTTGATTCGCCGCATACGCTCTCAAGCAAAGAACGAGGTTTTATGCTTTGGCACATCAGCCACAATGGTATCAGGAGAAGGAATGACACACCTTGAACAAAAAGCTAAGGTTGCAGAAGTTGCATCATGTATTTTTGGGAATCATTATGATGCCGACCAAATCATAGATGAAACCCTTATTCCTGGTCTACCTGAACGAAAGATATCCCGTCAAGAATTAGCTAAAGCTGTCAGAGCCGACATCAACCCCTATGACGGCACAGAAAAATTAAAGGAATACCCCACCGCTATATGGCTTGAACAGCATATAGCTATGCAGTATCGTGAAGACGAACATAGATATTTTCGGGCTAAACCTTTGCCTATAATCAATCAAGACAAGACCAAAGGAATAGCCTACGAACTCAATCGGTTTTTAGGTATAGGAGAATTACAATTGTGTGTAAAACACATTACAGAATTACTTGAATGGTGTAATAACATAAATAAAGAGGCTGGGAAAAAAATACTTCCGTATAAAATACATCAGTTCATTCCGCAGACTGGTAATGTTTATGCGACACTTGGGACGCCTGATTTAAGACGCCTCACAGTTGAGGAGAAACTCTATTGTGACACAGGAGACGAAGGCGACAAACCAATGTATTTCTCCGTTGTATTCAGTCGTGTCAGTGGTCATGAGTTCTATGTTGTCAAACGCACACATGACCGATTAATGCCAAGAACATTTGATGCCAATATTATGGCTGAAGATGAGCCATCTTCCGGATTAGACGGTTATATAATTGTACCTCACGAGGGAGAAGACATAAATGATTTTGCGCTTGATCCAGACTCAGATGACATTCCTGATGACTGGTTCACAGTTACGAAACATGGTCGGAAACTTAAAAAGAACTATGAATCCCGAATTCCTCGTAAAATATGGTTTGACACTTTAGGACATTACTCCGAAGGCGAAGAATCCCCGGGAGACGATTATATCGAAGGCTGGTTTCTTGAAGCGCCTTTGAGATATGACCCTACTTCAAGGGTCGTATATACCGGAGGAACAAAGGAATGGACAAAACTGTCAAAGATTGGTGGCGAAGGCCGAAGTACAGCTACAACTGTGTTAAGTTATGAAAATATCGTTAACATGGGGCAAGATGGCGTTCCCGTCACAGACCGAAAACTCATGACCTTTGTGGATGCTCGTCAGGATGCGGCATTACAAGCAGGCCATTTCAATGATTTTGTCCATATTGGTAAAATTCGCAGTGCCATTTGGAAAGCCATTTGCTCGACAAATGAACCGATTGACTGTACCAACATCGGACGACTAACTTTTGAGGCTCTTGCGCTACGACCTGAGGAGTATATAGAGCATCCTAAGCGAGGCCACGGACTTGAAGACCAAAAACGCATTTTCATTAGTTTCCTTGAAAGCAAGATTTATGATGACCTTAACGGGAATTGGACTGTCATAATGCCCAACCTTGAAGATTGTGCGTTGCTTGATATATCTTATAAATATCTTCATGAAGAAATAACCGGTGAAAACAACAGCGAACGTCTGTATGATATTCCCGAGCTCGACGGTCTTTCTGATGAAGACAAGGAGGAATTCTTGATTCAGATATTCGATTATTTCCGTCATCGTCGGTGCATGTACGACAAAAATCGCACAGAAAATGCTGTAACCGATTTAGAAAAGTCAGTAAGAAATACGCTGCTAACGCCGTGGTCGCTTGAAGACAATGATAGGATACTGCCATCACAGTTTATCTATATCTCCCGAGACGCGGTAACACGACGCAATAAACATTGTGTTGAAAGCGGTGGGCCTCGTTCAAAACTCGCTCAGTTCGTGAAAGACTATCTCCGCAATCACGGTGGCCCTGAAATCACAGCTGACGAAGATTACATTCAATATATACAATCTCTTTTTTCAAAGCTTGACAATTACATAATCTGTAATGACGGATTATATCAACTCCATTACGATATGCTCGTATGGAATAAAGGCGACGAGGAAAATAATCGGACTGATATGACCCGTTATCGGTCGCTCACCTCAGAAACCTTTAATAATGAACCCAACCGCTATTTCCAGAATATCTATAAGTCCATTTCCGAATATACCGATACCCTTCTGGCGAGAGATCACACAGGACAAGTGCCAAAGGAAGAACGTGAGCTACGCGAACAACAGTTCAGAGCGGGAGAATTCCCCAATTTGTATTGTAGCCCGACAATGGAACTGGGCATCGACATTAGCGATCTAAGTATTGTCGGCATGAGAAACGTGCCCCCAACACCGGCCAACTATACTCAGCGTGCAGGTCGCGCAGGTCGAAGCGGACAGGCGGCTCTCATCTATACATATTGCCGTCCACGCAATTCGCATGAGAATTATTATCTCCGATATCCGGAGAAAATGGTAAGTGGAGAAGTGAAGGCTCCTCGTATGGAACTTGTAAACGAGGAGCTTCTCAAATCACACCTTCATTCAATGATATTGTCACTGCAACCTGTCCCTGAATTGTCGGACGGTGTCGCAGCATTAGTGGATTATTCCGATATAAACCATATCGTATTGCTTGATACTGTCAAGCATCGCCTTCAACTCTCAGACGACACCAAGAAAAAAATCAAGAGCTTATTCCAGAAAGCAATATCTGATGATTATTTCCTGATGCGGCTTCAAGAAGAGAATCCCCGATGGTTTTCCGATCAATGGATAGATAATGTGCTTAATAGCTATGCACATGATTTTGACAAAGCCCTGGACCGATGGCGGACTCTTTACAAAGATGCCCAGACGCAAATTGTAGAGGCCAATCTCATCATCGAAAATCGCGCATATGGCGAAAATTCCAAGGAGAAGAAAGATGCCCACCTGAAACAAGCCCGAGCTGAGAATCTTAGAGATATGCTGCTCGGCAAGAATCAAGGCGCTAATCGCGAAGAAAATGAGTTCTATCCTTATCGATACTTAGCCAGTGAAGGATTTCTTCCTGGATATAACTTCACGAAACTCCCCCAACGTGCCCTTTTACAATATAAAGGTGATAAGATTGAAAATCTCAGTCGTGCTAGAAGTCTTGCACTTAGGGAATTCGGTCCTCAGAATATCATCTACAACAACGGTAGCAAGTTTCGTATTGCAAGTATGATGCTCACCGGTGATATTCAAAAGCACATATTCGTGTATAACCCCAAGACCGGTTATATCAACAAAGATGAGCAGAATGCTACGCATCAGGTAGATATAATAACAGGCGAGCCATTACAGGGTAATTCCAAGTTAATGGGCGGTGTGTGCATACAGGCTGGAGACATGCGAGCCAGTGAAGAGGATAAAATTACGTGTCAGGAGGAGGAACGCTCTCGCAAATCCTACAGAACTGACACATATTTCGCATGTGACGATCCTGGTTCAATCAGTGAAATCGAATTAAAACTCGGAGAATCACATCTTGCCAATATCCGATATATCCCTTCCTGTCGTATTACCTATTTCCTGTCTTCGAAGAACGAGCAACACAGTAATGGATTCCCATTTGATTCGCGTACTGGGGAATGGGTGAGCCAGGATGGAGTTGAACGTCTAAGAAAATACGAGGATGAGCATCAGGAACAAGCCGGACGACTTATGTTTGTAAAGCTCTTTACTGAGGTTACTGCAAACGCCATTTATATCCAGCCGACTCAGTCGCTTCAACTTGAGGACAAGGGCGCTGTTCGTACTTTCATGTATGCTTTCAAGCAGGCGATTGAGGATGTTTTCCAAATTGAAGGTAGCGAAATTGGTTGTGAACTTATGGGTGAAGGGAATATCCCAAACATCTTTATATATGAGAATGCCGAAGGTTCGTTAGGTGTTCTTTCTCGATTAGTGGAAGATCCAGAATCCTACCGCCAGGTCATAGCAAGAGCTTATGAAATCTGTTTCGGAGACACTCCTGACGAGGAGATAAAGAATCTTTCCCCCGCCGACTATACCAATCTGCTTAATTATTATAACCAGCCATACCACGAACAGATTGACATCCGCAAGATCCACGCTTCACTCAAATTACTTGGACAGGTAATTCCAGAACGTCATGAACGCGGCCAGTTGGTTGGATATGATGAACAATACCGTCAACTCGAATCCGCCCGCGACCAAAGCAGTCAGACAGAACACGACTTTCTCAAATATCTCCATGATCATAGACTCCGTTTGCCCGACAAGGCTCAGCCGATGTTCCCTGACGAGTATTATGTAAAGCCCGACTTCATGTATGGCGACCGTATAGTCGTTTTTTGTGACGGTACACCACACGACCGTCCGGAAGTAACAGCTGATGACCTTAATAAACGGGAAGTACTCGAGGATGCGGGATATATTGTACTCTCGTGGCACTATGCAACCCCTCTGAATGAGTTCATCGAGGCTCACCGCGATTTATTCACACCGGTAAACTGACACAGACATGGAATTCAAAACCGGAACTTTAGTCGATTTTCGTAATCGCCCGTGGGTTGTGCAACAATCCACGAATGAGGATATTATATTAATAAAACCGCTTGGTGGAACTGATGCCGAGACCGTTGGTCTCTATCTCCCTTTATATGAAGGCTCGTTAAATCTAAAGAGTTACAATTTCAAAGCGCCGTCAGCTGATGACCTTTCCAGGGGATGGCCTGACGCTACGCATATTCTTTACGATGCCTGCCGTCTGTCGTTCCGCGATGTCGCCGGGCCGTTCAAGTGTCTTGGCAGATTGTCATTCGAGCCTCGGCCTTATCAGATGGTTCCACTTATTCTCGCTTTGAAACAGCCCAAAATCAGGCTGATGATTTCCGATGACGTCGGTATCGGGAAAACTCTCGAATCACTCCTAATCGCAAAAGAATTACTCGACCGAAAAGAAATAAGTCGATTTGCCGTGATATGTCTGCCTCACCTATGCGAGCAATGGCAGAATGAAATTAAGGATAAATTCGGTCTCGATGCCGAGATTATCCGATCAAGCACTATCAGCCGCTTAGAGAAAAAACTACAGGCAAATCAGAATGTATTCCGAGACATACCTTTTCAGGTAGTATCAATAGATTTTGTCAAAGCCGACAATCGTTATAAGAGTTTCATACAGCACGCACCAGAATTGGTTATTGTTGATGAAGCCCATACTTGTGCCCGTCCTCGCGGAGCCAACAAAAGCCAGCAACTGCGGCATCGTCTTCTCCGCGAACTTGCTGACAAACCTGACCAGCAAATGATATTGCTGACAGCCACTCCCCATAGCGGTCAGACCGAGGAGTTTCAGTCTCTTGTGGGACTACTTGATAAAAAATTTGAAGACTATCAGCTTCAGACAGCCAAGGAACGGGAGGAACTTTCGCGCCATTTCATCCAGCGTCGTCGTGCAGATATAGAGCCATATTTAGGCGAAGAGACAGTATTTCCCAAACAAGTACGAATAGACGACAACGAGCATTATGAGATTGGCAAATCATATAAGAATGTGCTCAATGACCTGATAAACTTCATTAAAGGAGGTCTAATTGAGGCTGCCAAAGAGGAAAACCGCAAACGCCGCTATATCTATTGGGATTTGCTGGCACTTATGCGCGGCGTGATGTCAAGTCCGGCCGCCGGCATCTCCATGCTTGAGAATAAAATCAGAAAGACTGATGATGCATATTCCGATGATTACGTCAGCGATGACGGAGTATATAAATTCAACGATTCGCTGAAAGACCTTCTGAATGGCGATGATACTGTCCCGACGGCTTATCGTAGAGCAGTAGGCAAAGAGAAACACAGATCGTCGCAATTTGTCGGTGAGTTGAAAGCTATTATGGATGCAGATACCGACAATAAGGTTAAACAGGCTGTGCGTCTTGTGTCTTTTGCCCTCGATAATGGCAATAATCCCATTGTGTTTTGTCAGTATATTCAGACGGCGGAGTATGTAGGAAAGTACCTGACGGAAAAGCTAAAGGGGAAAAAGTTCAAAGATGTATCTGTTGGAGTCATCACATCCCGAATGGCGGATGAAGAGCGTAAAATCAAAATTGACGAACTTGCGGAATCACCACGTCACGTGCTTGTCTGTACCGACTGTCTTTCTGAAGGGGTCAACCTTCAGCAGGCATTTGACGCAGTGATTCATTATGACCTGCCGTGGAACCCCAACCGCGTGGAGCAGCGAAACGGTCGTATCGACCGTTTCGGCCAGACATCTCCTGAAGTTCTGATCTCCACCATGTATGCAGACAATAATCCTGTTGATAAATTGATTCTTAATGTGCTTTACCGCAAGCAGGAAGAGATCAAACGTCGTCTCGGTGTTTATCTTCCGATTGCCGAAAACGACGATTCACTTATGAATCGTATTGTTAATGAGATTATTGTTGCCAAAGCGGAAAATCAAGGTGAGTTTATTCAGAGGTCTCTTTTTGACGATGACGAAGAGTTCAAACGTTACGAGGAAGAAGAACAAGAAATTCGGATTAAGCGTCTGGAAGAAGACCAGAAACAGAGTCGCACATATTATGCCCATAATAATAAGGAGATGCGCCCTGATAGGCTCGTTTCCTCTTTGCTTGAGGCACGAGAAGTAATTGGCGGCGTTGAAGACACAGAGCGCTTCGTTACTGAAGAATTACGCCATACCGGAGTTGAGCTGTTCAAAGATGCCGACATGTGCTATCATTTCGTACATGCCTCACTTCCTCCCTCTCTCAAAAGTCGAGGTTATTTCCGAAAAGATGCCAAAGACATAGTCCGGATTTCATTTGCATCACCAACTCCGAAGAATTATCAGTATATCGGGCGCAATCATACTCTTGTGGACGACCTCTCCCGTGCTGTTGTAAATGACACCATTAACGGCGGTGAGCTGGCTGCGTCTCGCGCAATGGTTATGGAGACAGATGCAGTTGATAGGCGCACTACAGTTATGCTTATGCGCGTCAGAAGTGTCATAAAAGATACTAAACATCCCGATCGCGAACTGGTTGGCGAAGAAATGATTTTTATTGGTTATCATGGTAAAATTGATAATCATGATTTTCTATCGCAGGAAGAGTGTAAAGAACTCTTTTTTGGCGCAAGAGCATCCGGGAATCTCGACATGGTTACTCAAAGTAATCACTTCAGCAATCTGACACGTTGGTGTCAAGACAGAGACGAACTTAAAGCTCATACAGATGACATTGCGCTCGAACGCGCCTCCCGTCTTGTATCAGCGTTCTCGCAATACCGCTCTTATCTGGCAGCCGACGAATATCAGGTGGTGAAACCAGTCCTCCCTATGGATGTGATTGCCGCATTTGTCTTTATCCCTAAACGAAAAAACTAATGGATTATACAAGCATACATGTCTATGGACACATGCTGTCCGACGACATTCTCCACACTGTTGAGACCGACCGCACTATAATCGGTAACAGGGATATTGACTTCGCCGATCTTGACACAACGGTGCAGGAAGCGATTGACTATGCATGGACAGCGTTGCGGGCCTCATGGAACTTTTATCTCACTCGCTCCGGCAATAATGACCCATACGGTACACGCCGTTCACGTGAGTTCATGGAGCAGTTTTTGCTCCTCTTCGGCTATCATCCGCAGCGTCAGCAATCGTTTGTCGAATCAGAGACTGGTACCACTCACGACATCACTTGGCTTTGTCCCGACGTTGGCAATATGCCGGTGATTGTTAAGGGCGACCGCACAGGCAATGCAGATGTTGACGCTCAGGAACGTTGCTCACTCGACTTCCGCATCAAAGGCAATCGCCGCGACAAGTCGGCTCATGCCACTATGCTTGAATATCTTAATAATACCGAGCATATTTACGGCATCATTGCCAACGGCCCGACCCTTAGACTTATCCGCAATTCCGGCCAACTTGTCAAACTCACTTACATAGAGTTCGACCTCCGTCGGATGTTGGAGGAGGACAAATATGCCGAGTTCTGCCTGATGTTCCGAATCCTACATTCATCGAGATTCAAAACCGTTGGTGACGAACAAAGCATAATCGAACGATATTTCAACCTCAGCATTGAGAGCGGCAACCGTATCCGCGCAGGTCTATCGGAAGCCGCCCAGAAAGCAATGCTCACTATTGGAAATGCGGCATTGCGCAATCCTGCCAACAATTCATTGCGTGAAGCTCTTGCCTCCGGCGAGCTTTCGTCAGATTCTTTCAATAAGGAATTAATGCATTTCATCTACCGCATACTCTTCCTTTTCATTATTGAGGACCGCAATCTTGTCTATGACGGCGATTCCGAAGTTATAATGCGGTGGAAAAACATTTATTCACGCTACTATGCCGCATCTCGCTTCCGGACCCTTTCCGAACTGAGTTATGTGCGCGACAGCCGACATTCCGATATGTGGTGTGGGCTGATGGAGACATTCCGACTCTTTGAAGATGAGGATTTCGGCAGTAGGCTTGGAATCAAACCGCTTGGCGGCATGTTGTTTGATTGTGAAACACTCCATTGGCTGAAGCAATGCGTAATCTCTAACGAAGCCATGTTTGACGCATTTCGCGCCTTGAACGTTTTTGTCGATGAGAAAGGTCAGACCGTCAAAATCAACTATTCATCTCTTGATGTTGAGGAGTTCGGTTCGGTTTATGAAGGAATTCTCGAGAAGCATCCGGTCATTATTCCCGGGACAGACACCACACCCTGGACATTTGACTATATCGGTGGTCTCGACCGTCAGTCTACTTCAAGTTATTATACCCGCCCCGACCTTGTACAAAGCCTGATTCGTACAACTCTTGAACCGGTGATAAAGGAGAAAATTTCTAAGTTCTCCACTCCGGAAGAAAAGGTAAAGGCATTGCTTGACTTGAAAGTTTGTGATGCCGCTTCCGGCTCAGGGCATATCGTGCTTGCCATGGCTCGTACCATCGCTTGGTATGTATGTTCTATCCGCACAGGTGAAGACAACCCTGCGTCAATGGATTATCGCCGTGCGCTCCATGAGGTAATTCAGCGATGCGTCTATGCAGTCGACTACAACCCCGATGCCGTGGAACTGTGTAAAGTCGTGCTATGGATAGAAGGATATTGCGCAGGAAAACCTCTCTCGTTCCTTGACCATCATATTCGCTGCGGTAACTCCGTTGTTGGAGTTACTGACCTCGACATGCTCCTCGAAGGCGTTCCAGATAAAGCCTTCAGCGGCGATAAAGAGGCACTGAAGACTCTTAAAAAACTCAATAAGAAAGCGATTGAGGAAGCTAAGACATTGCGCGATGACGCGGCTCAACATGGGTTGCAAGTAAGCTTATTTGGTGAAGAATATAACATCACGCGAATTGAGAATGAACAGATAAACCTCGGTGTACAGGTAAGTGAAATAAACGCAATGCCGGAGAATACTCTGTTGGAACAACTCACCAAACAACGCCGTTGGGAAGATTTGATGAGGTCTCCAAGAGTGGCATCACTTCGTCGAGCCTGCGATATTTATGTAGATGCCTTCTATCATGAGTTTAAGATGGATGACATTCAAATGGATGCCACATCAGGTTCCACACGTCTTCCCGACTTCCCTTATACTGCAACTGTTTATCAGGCTCTTGAAGAAATCAAACAACTTGAATCGCCTGACAATAGATACGTCCCACTCACACCGGAATTCAAACGGCAAATTGCAGAGACTTCCTTCAAGCATCGCTTCTTTCATTGGTGCGTTGAGTTCCCTGCCGTATTCGCCAACGGAGGTGGCTTCGATGTGATGTGCGGCAATCCACCGTGGGATAAACTCCAGATGGAAGATGAAAAATGGTTCTTAGGTAAAGATAACGACATTGTTGATGCTCCCAACCAATCTGCTCGAGATAAAAAAATCAAAGCATTACAAGAATCTAACCCCAATTTGTATGACGAATATATAGAAGTTCGTCACGCAATTGCAAGTCAGAGTAGTTTTGTCAAAAGTTCTGGCAGATTCACTCTTACTAACTGCGGAAAGATTGAACTCTCCTCGCTATTTGCCGAGTTATGCCTTCAGTTCTCTAAAGAGGCATGGGGACTCGTATTGCCAACTGGTATCGCGGTCAATGATTCCAATAAAGCATTCTTCTCTAAACTTGTAGAAGAAAATAGGCTCTTTTCTTTGTACAGTTTTGAGAATGAGGAAAAAATATTTCCAATTCACCACAGTTTTAAATTCTGTCTTTTAACGGCAGGGAAACCGGGAGAAACAGAAAGGAAAGTTAAAGGTGGATTCTTCTTACGCCGTCTTGATCATTTGCTTGACCCCAATCGCATCTACGTTCTTCCGACATCGGATTTTGCATTGCTTAACCCCAATACCAAGACTTGTCCCACATTCAGAACAAGCCGCGATGCCGAGCTGACAAGTAAATTCTATAGAAATGCGCCAATACTCGTAAATGACGAGACTGGCTCCAATCCATGGGGAATTCGTTTCGCTACGTTGTTTAATATGGCGACTGATTCTCCTTTATTCAGGACAAATGAGCAACTAATAGAATTAGGAGCATTAAAAGATGGAAATTTTTACCATCTAAATGGCATACGTTACGTTCCTCTTTACGAGGGCAAAATGATCTGGTTACATAACCATCAGTTCGGAGAGTTCCCTTCCGTAGGTAAAAGGCCTTCTTCAATCTCCCAAACACCCTTAAACAAACTCTCTAATAGCAATTCAACTCTATCGCCATGGTATTGGGTTCCTGAAGATGAAGTAATTTGTCAGATGACCAAATCCGATAAAGACGGAAATGTAATTTGGCATTGGCCATACCATTTTTATACCGCTTTCCGCGACGTTACTAATGCAACGACAGAAAGAACATGCGTGGCGAGCATTGTCCCCGGGCTTTGCCCGGTTGCTATAATGTCTTCAATACCTTTTGATTATATTGCTCGGCAAAAAGTCGGTGGCTCACATATGAATATGTTCATATTGAAACAAATGCCATTTCCCTCCCCTGAACTAATTCCAGATAAATTAAAATGGGAAATAGCAAAACGGGTAATCGAGCTAACCTACTTCAATCACGACATGGACGCTTGGGCTGAAGAGTTATGGGAAGAAATGACCGATGAACAGCGCAATGAAATGCCTAACATAGGGACAAAAGAGCCTTTCATCTTCGACCCGGACCGCCGCGCAGTTTTACAAGCAGAACTTGATGCAATAGTAGCCCATCTCTACGGACTTACTACCGACGAACTCCGCTATATCCTTGACCCCGAAGACATCTGCGGTCCCGGCTGCATCAACGAGACCTTCCGTGTCCTCAAAGAGCGCGAACTCCGCGAATACGGCGAATACCGTACCCGCCGCCTCGTCCTCACCGCCTGGCACCGCTTTAACTACCACAACTAACACTTCATATTCCTATGCCTAAGCTATTTCATCTACATATTGAGAACTTTCGTGGAATCAAGAAGTTTGACCATTCTTTCAACGGTGGTATGACGTGTATTATCGGGCGTGGAGATAGCGGAAAGACCACTATTCTTGATGCTATTTCTTACGTACTTTCGCCACTATACACAATTCCTTTTACCGATAGTGATTTCCATAATTGTAATGTGGATTCTCCCATTAAGATTGAAGCAACCTTAACAGAACTGACCGAGGAGATTCTACGTAAAGTCGGAGATCGAATCAGAGGTGTCAAAAATGGAGAAATAATCACCTCAATGACGAGTCCGGAAGTTCAGGAAGGTGTAACTGAAGCTATAACAATTCAGCTAAAGGTTGAAAAAGACTTAGAGCCGGAGTGGTACTTATTGGGGGCAGATGGAATTGAACCCAAACCCATTAGAGCAAGTGAACGAGAGCTGTTCAATTGTTTTTATATTTCGGAGTATAATGATAGACACTTCACTCTATCCAAAGGAACTCCCTTGAGTTCGTTGTTTAAACAGAAAGCGGAGAAAAAGAAAGACGTCTTGAATACGGAATTAATTGCCGAATTGGGACGTCATGCGAAGCAAGGTTTTGAAGATGCAATCCAAGATAAAGATGTCTTTCAGGATGTTATCAATGCAATTACAGAGAATGTCGCTCATCTTGGTCTACAGTCCACAGCTGTCAAAGCATCAATTGACCAGCGGGAATTCCTGTTAAGAGAGAATAAAATAGCATTGCATCAAGAGGATAATGTGCCACTTAGACAACTTGGGAAAGGGTCAAAACGGCTACTGTCTCTCGCTATTCAGCTATCTCTAACAGAGCCATCAGGAATTATACTCATTGATGAAATTGAACAAGGTCTTGAACCAGACCGTGTTCAGCACATAGTCTCTACTCTAAAAAAGCAAGTTGGCCTTCAAGTAATCTTAACTACACACTCAAGTAATGCAATTGTGGAGCTTAGTTGTTCAGACATTTTTATCCGGCGTAATAATTATTCTGGACTTCTGAGAATACCATCGACTGATGAAATGCAAGGAACTCTCCGAAAAAATCCTGAGGCCTTCTTCGCTAAAAGAGTTTTGATATGTGAAGGAGCTACGGAGGTAGGAATAATAAGAGGCCTAAATGCTTATGCTTTACAGCCTAAGAGCAACAGCTTAGCATATTTAGGTGTAAGATATGCTGACGGTGCAGGAAAGAATTTAATCAAATATGTTCCAGAATTTGCAAGATTGGGGTATGATGTATGTTTGTTTTGTGATTCGGATGCCCCAGATGTGAATGCAAAGAAGGAAGAGTTTAAATCTCATGGAATTGTCATTGCCGATTGCAATGATATTTTCGCAATTGAACAACAATTGTTTAATGATTTGCCATGGGATGCAGTCATTAAACTTATGGAATATCACTTGGAAGACTTTAATCATGATTCCAAAATTCTCTACGATAGTGTTAAGAACCTTATTGGGTCAGAAATTCAATATTCGGAAGATTGGTGGAAAACAGAATCCCTACAATTACGGAAGGCTTTTGGAGAAAAAGCAAAAGCTGATAAAAATAAAGGAGGCGCATGGTTCAAAGACATTGAGCATGGAGAATTTCTTGCATCAGTTATACTATCAAACCTAAAAGGTATTGATAAATCAACGCGATTATATTCGATATTAAAAACTCTTGTTCGATGGATATTCAGTCAGGTATAAATATTGAAGAGTTTTTAACGCCCAACAAGAGTATGATTATTGCCCCTGCAGGATATGGCAAAACACATACGATTGTTGATTGCTTAGAACAATTTCAGTTTGAGGATAAGAAAATTCTTATTCTCACCCATACTCATGCTGGTATTGCATCTATCAAAACAAAAATTGCAGACGGGAACATCGACTCAAAAATCTATGAAATCAATACTATATGTAGTTTTACCCTGAACCTTACTTTAGCATATGTCCCAGAATCCTTATTACCCGATGACTCGGATATGAATAAGAAATATCAAAAAGCTCAGGCATTTGCCATACAATTATTAACCGCTAAACCAATTAAATCAGTCCTTCAAGCTAAATATGATCATATAATTGTAGATGAGTATCAAGATTGTGATACTTCACAACATCAATTAATTGATTTATTGAGTAAAATCATAAAGGTGCATATCCTTGGTGATGACATGCAGGGTATTTTCGGATTCAATGGTACTCCTGTAGACCTCAACAGTTCAATGTTTGATGATTATAGGGAACATCTTCAAACTCTTAATATTCCCTGGCGATGGAACAATGCTGGTGCTAAAGAATTAGGAGAAGAAATCCATAAGATAAGGATTTTGTTAGAAGGGCAGCAACAAATTGATTTGTATCAATATAAGCACATCCAATTCGTTAAGACCCAAAGAAACGACTTATATTGGCATGGAAAATCCAAATCCGACACACCCCCAGAAATAATCACTTTGCTTCGTCATTATTTAAGTGACAAACATAAAGGCAACGTGCTTATTATTCATCCTCTATCCTTCAATAAGGATTCTCGTGTAAGCCTCACTAAGAATTTATATAATCTCGGCATATTAGAATCAATAGATGATTCTGACTTCTACGATACAGTTAATGAGTTTGAAAATAAAAGTGGCAATGACCTCATTGCCTCTATCAAAAAATTCTTACAGAATACTTGTGCTGCGTCAGTCTTAAGCGATTGGCTTCATGAGGATGGAAGCCTGGTGAATGTAAGAAAAGAGGGAAAGCTATCCACCTTTATGAAAATCAAAGGAATCGTAGAGTCTTTGCAATCGCAAAAGTCTGCATCTCTCATACTATCTGCAATTTCTCAACTCAAGCAATTGCTCAATATAAGGGTTGTACGAAATGATGTTTACTATACTATACAGAGAGTTTTAATAGATGCAGACCGACGTAATATATCGCTTAGAGAATCTCTTAAGCACAATAGGGATGCTGTGCGTAGAATTGGTCGGAGCATTACCGGTAAGTATATTGGCACTACATTGCTTACCAAAGGTTTAGAATGTGAAACTGTTATTGTTCTAAACGCGCATCAATTCCCTGATGAGAAACATTTATATGTGGCATTGTCTCGATGCTCAAAGAAACTTATAGTTGCATCTGAAAGTGCTATCTTATCTCCATATCATAAAAGTAAGGAGAAAGCACCTGCTACAGATGCTATTCAACTATCACTTTTCTCGGACCTTGACTATTAACGATGAATAAATGAGTTTTTAACATGAGCGAATTTGACGAATATATAGTCCACGGGGAACCGGGGCAGAAAGAGAAGGCTGATGCGTGGCAGACGGCTATCGGTCTTCAGGATGTGGATGGGTTGAAGGTTTCTCCCTATCTGCTGGATACTGCGCGTCAGCATATCGAGGGAGACATCACTATTGACGAGGCTCGTGAACGCATCAAGGTGTACTACGAGACTAAGTCAGGACATGATGCCGTGGATGAGGAAGGCGACAAGGTTTCTGCCAATATTGCTAAGATTATCATGGAGCCGTCCTTTGCGTTCTCCCTTATTGGGCTAACTTCCATTCATCGCCGCATATTTGAGGATTGTTTCAAGTTCGCCGGTCAACTCAGAACGGTAGAATTATCAAAAAAGGAATGGGTACTGGGTGGTGAGGCTTCGGTTTCATATCAGCCCTCTTTTGACCTTCGCAATGCCATAGAGCATGACTTGGCAAAAGAAAAAGAATATGATTATTCCGACAAACCTATTTCGGAGGTAATTCAGCATTTATCTCGATTCACCGCTGATTTATGGCAAATACATCCTTTCAGGGAGGGCAATACGCGCACGACTGCCGTTTTCCTGATAAAGTATCTCCGTTCGATGGGAATACCGGCAACTAACGATATGTTCAAAGAACATTCATGGTATTTTCGCAATGCCCTTGTGAGAGCATCATATAAAGGGTTAAACATCACTCCTACGACCGAATTTGTGGAGCGATTCCTCCGCAATGTAATCCTCGGCGAAAAGAATGAACTCCGCAATCGAGATATGCTTGTGGGCGCATCACTCCCAGATTCAACGGTTCAAAGTGTCACTCCGCACATTTCAAAGTCTCAATTTGACACTTTGAAATGTACTTTGGAAGAGTTGGCTGTACTCAAGACTATCGAGGAAAATCCCAAAATCACCCAGACTGAGATTGCCAAATCCATAAAGAAATCAGTATCTACAGTAAAACGTATTACCACTAATCTCGTCGTGAAGGGAATCATCATACGTAGGAACGGACGTCGCAACGGCTGGTGGGAAATTTTATAAACTGAGTAACGATGTCGGCATAGTAACACGAAACAATGTTCATGGAGAAGTTTGGAGGGACAAGATATAATTCACAATGGGATGGATCGACATGGTTCATCTTGGGACTGGTAGCTGTGTGCTGTGTTGTTCCTTGTTTCTTGGATGACGGAATATGGCCGACAATTATTTACCTTGCGATGTTGGCGTTTGTCTTAGTGACGTTCCTCAGTATCTACTACCGCATTGACGGAGATAAACTGGTGGTATATTCTTTCTTTATCCCTACTGCTTACCCCATTGACAAAATTAAAGAGATCAAACCTACCAAGAGCGTATTATCATCTCCGGCGACATCGTTGACCCACCGCCTAGCAATCACTTTTACCGACCGAAAAATTCTGAAAAGCTCTATTCCGCTTATCATCTCACCAGTACGTCAGGAAGAGTTTATCCGGCAGCTACTTTCTATCAATCCCGAAATCAAGCATTAGACACGGAAAAATTAAGTTAATCGCTGTAATTATCCATCGCTCAACATATCATATAATAAATATTTTTACTATCTTTGCAGCATCTTAAGATAGATTGAGTATGGCAAAGAACACTATGGGGACTAATCTGCCCCGGAAACTGGAGCAGAAAATGGCTCTTATGGGTGAGCAGATTAAACTCGCCAGACTGCGTCGTAACCTCTCGATTGCGCAGGTTGCGGAGCGTGCCACCTGTTCGCCTCTCACGGTGAATCGCATTGAGAAAGGCTCGCCCACGGTTTCAATCGGAATCTATGCCCGTGTTCTTTATGCTCTGCAACTTGATGACGACCTTCTTTTGATTGCCAAGGAGGATACCCTCGGCAGAAACCTACAAGATTTGAATCTGAAACATCGCCAACGTGCATCTAAAAAGGAATAAGCCATGAAGAAACTATTTGTGTATGCTGACTTTGACTGGCTGGAGACGCCTCAGTTGATTGGCGAGCTTTCCTGCGACTCTGTGCGCGGGAGCGAGACATACGGCTTTTCGTATGATAAAGAGTGGCTTGCCAAATATGGTGATGTTTTTCTCTGTGAGGATTTGCAGAACTATACCGGCATCCAATACACCAGACCGGAACGCGATATTTTCGCCTGTTTCTCCGATGCTCTCCCCGACCGCTGGGGACGCACATTGCTGAATCGTCGGGAGCAAATTGCCGCTACCGATGAGAAGAGGGCCGTGCGCCGATTGACGTCTTTCGATTATCTGATGGGAATTGACGACGCTTCGCGCATGGGTGGTTTCCGGTTTGCCGAAACTCTCGGAGGGAAGTTCATTAACTGTGAGGAATGTCTCCGTGTGCCGCCATTGGCAAATGTCAGAGAACTAATGCGGGCTGCACATGAGATTGAACTTAGCGAGGAAAAGCATCTGTTGCCGTCGAAGAAATGGCTTGTCCAACTGTTGCATCCGGGAACATCTTTGGGCGGCGCAAGACCGAAGGCATCTGTCATTGATGAGGACGGCATCCTGACGGTTGCCAAATTCTCTTCGCGCAAAGATGATTACGATGTCGCCCAATGGGAACATTTCTGTCATATAATGGGTCGCAAAGTCGGACTGAATGTTGCCGAGACACGGACAATCGATGGCGAAGATTATCACATTCTCCTCTCAAAGCGATTCGATAGAAACAGCGACGGCAGACGAATACATTTCGCATCCGCGTTGACTCTGCTTGGACTGACGGACGGCGACAATGCATCAACCGGCTACGGCTACACCGACATCGCCGATTTCATAGTTCAGCACGGAAGCAATGTTGAGCAAAACTTAAAGGAACTATATAGTCGTGTGGCATTCTACATCATCGTCGGCAACTCCGATGACCACTTCCGCAACCACGGATTCCTATTAACGCGCAAAGGCTGGGAACTCTCGCCGGCATACGATATTAACCCGACTCTCGCCGACAATCAAAGCCTGCTGATAAACCGCTCCACAAGCGAATCCGATCTCAATATTCTATTGGCATCAGCCGGAGATTACATGCTTTCAGCGGAGAAAGCCAAGGGCATTATCGCCGAGGTAAAAACAGCCATGAAGTCATGGCGCACAGAAGCCCGCAGACTCGGACTTTCCCAACGCGACATCGACATGTTCGCACCCCGATTTGACAAATGGATTGAATAGTCTGTAATGTCATGCATCGGTTCAAATCATATCGCCAGTGCATTAGGATGAACTTTAAATATACCAATTTTACCACTCTCCATCAATCCGGAAATCCGCAATAAAGCGCAATAAATTTGGTCGTATGGGATTTTATGTCTAACTTTGTAAATATCATTCTGCGGAGTGTTATACTAATATATTAGGCATAAATATCATTATGGTGACATTTACAAACAAATCATTGGCTACACCTGATGTAATCAGGAATCTCGGCATGAGGTTTCGTGATTACAGGTTGCGGTTGCGCATGACCCGTAAGGAGGTTTCAGAAGCGGCATCTATCGGCATGACCACACTCTATAGGTTTGAGTCCGGCAATATGACTGACATTTCGTTCAGTACTCTTCTGAGACTATTAAAGGCAATAGGTCTTGGAGAGAACTGGGATACACTGCTGCCCGAATTGCCCGAATCACCTTATATGTATAACGACAATGAGAAAAAGGCACAACGTGTTCGCCATTCCGCGAAAAAATAATTACGGGCATGAAATACTTGAAAGTAAATCTATGGGGACAGGAAATCGGGCGGCTCGTGTGGGACTCAGCCACGAGACGTACATATTTTACATATAACCCTGAGCTGAAAGACAGGATTCCTGACATTGCTCCGCTAGTTTCTCCTGCGAAGAACCGGAACTTACTTTTGCCTATATATGGGGATGATCGGCCTATTTACCAGGGGCTTCCTCCGTTTATAGCTGATTCGTTGCCGGATTCCTGGGGTAACACTCTATTTGACAAATGGGTAAAGGACAATAAAATACCACGCAATAAAGTTACGCCATTGTATAAACTGATGTTCATTGGCACACGAGGTATGGGAGCTTTGGAATATGAGCCTTACGCTGCAGACCTTACCCATACTCGCACAATCGACATCAAATCGCTATACGATATTTCTCTCAAAATTCTTGAAGACCGGGACAACATCGTACTGAATGCCAACGAGGAACTGACGTTGCAGGCATTGCTTGCCGTGGGTACGTCAGCTGGAGGTCGCCAGATGAAGGCGATTATCGCCATTGACAACACGACCGGAGAAATGCGGTCTGGTCAGACCGATGGGCTTGACGGTTATGAATATTATATCTTGAAGTTTGGTGACAAATCCATGCCTATTGCCGAAATTGAAACTGCATATTACAACATGGCAGTTGCAGCCGGAATCGAAATGGAGGAATGTCGGTTATTGCCCATAGACGGCATCAACCATTTTCTCACTAAACGTTTCGATAGGAAAAACGGCCAAAAGGTTCATGTTCAGACTTTGGCTGCCATAAACCCCGAGGCACGAAGCTATGAAGACCTCGTTGCGACCTGTCGCGAACTGTCAATCTCCGAGTCTGAGATTGAGCAGCTCTTCGCACGGATGGTTTTTAATGTCATGGCCAACAATACTGATGACCATAACAAAAACTTCTCATTCTTACTTGAAGAGGATGGGAAATGGCGGATGTCACCGTCATACGATACGACATTTATATTCAACACAAAAGGCACAGGCCCCAATATCGAGCGTAGATTGAGTATTGGAGGAGAAATAAGTGAGATTTCCAAGACAGACCTACTCGATTTTGCAAAACAGCATGATATAAAGAATGCCAACGCAATCATAAACCGTGTAGCAGAGGTAATTTCAAAATTCGGCGAATACGCCGAGCGGAGCCATATCACTCAACCATGGCGTGGTATAATCCAAAAGACACTGAACGACAATCTTATCGCTTTCGGTTATATCTCCAAAGACGATGGTATCGAAAAATCCTTGTGCGATATGCACGGAAGAACTATCACTGATTTTTCGGTATCAGTCAATTCCAAAGGGCATTATGAAGTAGTTGTGATAATTGACGGACAGCGTCATCGACGATTCGTCAGACCCAATATGAACCTCTATACCGACCTGACAAAACAGGACATTTATAATCTTCCAGCCGATGAGAAAATCCGATTGGCTGAAATCCTGTTCTCTCCGGAATAGAGCCTATCGGCTCAAATCCGGCTAAAACATTTGGGAAAATCGGCTCAATCTGAAACCATTTTTCATGGATATAGCTTAAAATTTGAGCCGATAAACAGGATAAAGCTCCTCTATGGATAAGACTGCGGCAGACATATCGACAGAGTAAAAATCAGTGAATTTGTACGCGCATCTGTATGTCGCTAAAAGTTAAAGTTGCTATATTCCTTTGATAATCGGATGATTATCGCTAACTTTGCATTGAGTCACTGTTGTCGGTTTGGCAAATGCGGCTTGTAAAGAATTAAATAGCAGACGGTTAACCACTTACAAACATAGAAAATTCACGTCACTTGTACGGATTAGATTTACACCTATCTGTATGTCAGCGAATTAACCGCTTCTGCATCGGCAAATGACTATATAGTTAGAATCGATTACAAAATAGCATAATCTGTTAGTATGGCACTCTTTACGGGGTGCCATTTTTGTTGTCGCATTACTCGGTTTTAACCGTTTCTGCTCGATTTTACGCCCATTTTTGTATCCCGATTGTATCTCGTCACTCAGTCGGGGCTAACCTGTCAGAGAGGTTGTAGAGGATTTAGACATCCTTAGACACCAATAGACGCGGTTAGACACTTTTAACAGAATATTAACAGAAATAACAGCGTAAAATGAGCAGCACAATCGAAATTACCAAGGCCTGTGAATGGTGTGGCAACACGTTCACAGCGAGAAAATGCACGACCCGCTATTGCTGTAAAAGATGCGCCGAACACGCCTATAAGGATGGGAAGCGCAAGGAGCATATCGAGCGGGAACAAGCAAAGGCGTCATCGCCACGTATAAGCGATGACAAACGCCTGTTCATAACTCCGACCCAATGCGCCAGACTTCTCGGAGTATGCCGTGCCTCAATCTACAATTATCTTGCCGCAAACTCTATCCCCTGTTACCAGTTTAAGGGCAAAACCCTTATCAGCAGGGAGAGCCTTAATGCCCTCTTTGACGGCTCTCATCTCTATCTGCAGAGATCGACAAAAGAGAAACAACCGATAACGGAGTTCTATACAACGAAAGAAGTGTTGGAGAAATTCGAGATCAGCAATTCATGGCTATTCAAAGCGGCGAAAGAAAACAATTTTCCGAAAATTACCCAGCGAGGCAAAACACTCTGGAGTAAACCACACATTGACCGATTCTTTGCCAAGTCAGCCCCGAAAGAAGACATTACCGAATGGTACACGGCAGCAGAGATACAGGAGCGTTACGGCATGACTCTATCGGCAATTTATAATCTCGTGTCAAAAGAGAATATTCCGAAGAAGAAAGTCGGCTGCGAGGCTCGGTATTCAAAATGGCATTTCGACAAAGCCAAAGGTGTTGCCGTCGATGAAACGGACACCTACACCATGCAGGAGGCAATGGCAAAATACAGCATGACGCGCGACCAACTTTATCATTATATCAAGACCTACGGCATAAGTAAGGTCAAGGTTGGCAGAATCATCAAAATATCCAAGCAGGAGCTTGATAATCTGTTTACTCCACCCACGATATGATGCGGTGGATTGGTGGTGGACTATCGGTGGAAATACCCCGAAACCGGGTGTCTGAGTCCACTGTTTGAACACTTCCTACCTTCGCATCAAATCTTTTAATTCACAACGCACATGAATACATGCACCAAAGTTTTCCTTCGCAAGAAGGCTATATCGGGTGGACGCATCTCGTTCTATCTCGATTTCTATCCTGCCATCCGTAATCCCCACACCAACCGGATGAGCCGCCGTGAAACCCTCGGCATCTATATCTATGCCTCGCCAAAAAACGAGCGAGAAAAACAATTCAACGCCTCTATGGAGGAAAAGGCGGAGGCTATACGTTGCCGTCGCTTCGAGCAACTTCTCAATGAACAGTTCGATTTTCTCGACAAGGAGAAGTTGCGCATGGACTTCCTCGCCTACTTCAAGCAGAAGTGCCGTCAGAAATACCAGAAATGGGATTGCGTTCTGCGCCACTTCACTATCTATTGCAAGGGTAAGTGTACTTTCGGTGATCTGACGGTGGATTTCTGCAAGGGCTTCCGCAATTATCTTCTCACCGCCCAGCGTCAGCGCAACAATGGCAAAGGCCCTATATCCCACAATTCGGCAGCGGGATACTGGTCAACATTCCGGGCTTTGCTGAAAATCACTTATCAGGAGAAATATATCCGTGAAAATCTCAATGACTTTCTGGAAAAAATTGAGTGGAAGGAGGTCAAGAAGGAATTTCTTACCCTTGCCGAAGTCAAGCAGCTTGTCGCCACACCCTGCAAGATACCCGTACTCAAACAAGCCGTGCTGTTCAGTTGCATGACCGGATTGCGAATCAGCGACATCCTACAACTGTCATGGGAACATATCCAGATGGGTCAGGACGGAGGCTATCTAATCCGGCTCTGCACCGAAAAGACAGAAGAGGAAACGAATCTTCCAATCAGTGATGAAACATTGGCTCTGTGCGGAGAGCGGTCAGAGGGTCTTGTTTTCAAAGGTCTGAAACGCCACATGGTCAACCATCCCCTGAAAGAGTGGATAAAGTCCGCGGGATTAACCCGACGCATCACATTCCACACGATGAGACACAGCTTCGCCACACTGCTTGCCGCTAATGGCGTTGACATTCTGACTATCAGCCGAATGTTGACCCATAAGAGCGTCATAAATACTCAAATCTACGCAAAAGTGGTAGATGAACGGGCACGCGAAGCCTCCGAGGTCATTTCGCTGAAATAGGATTAAAATAACTGATATTTCCGAAATTAGGCTTAACTTTGTGCCATAATACTTAGAAAAATGGAAATCAGCCAACAGCAATATGAATCGGCCCTTGCTCGTATTGAGGAATTGTTACCTCTTGTGTCTGATGATACTCCGTCAGACAACCCCGATGCCGTTGAATTAATTAAAGTTTCTGAGATTGTGAGGGAATATGAGCTAAAACATTATCCCATCGGAGAATCCGAGCAATCATAATCTCCACGAATTTATTTTGAGTGCCATTCCATTGATTTGGAGTGGCACTTATTTTTCCGGTGAACATCATCGGGAGTGTGTTCGTTATAAAAACTGATGAAATTTTTACAATAACGCGAGTTCGGGATAAGGAAAGCCCTAACGGCAGGTATGCAAAGAGACACAGA
>OHAT01000996.1_pt1 | contig 26852 bp, 27 predicted proteins | sample 1577141 | NCBI WGS metagenome assembly OHAT01 (sample SAMEA3541578, study PRJEB24748) | human gut metagenome | biome: human gut; feature: human-associated habitat; material: faeces | place: China | collected 2012 | reverse complement strand
TTCAGCTGTTCATCCGATTCCGAAGAAACACGGGCATAGTAGGTTACCCGAAGCGAAATATCGTAGATGCTTTTCATCCGCAGCTGTTGTCTGACAGAATGTATATCCATAATGGTTCCTTTCTAAAAAGTTCGCTATATCATTATCCAGAAACATTATATCACAAGAAATTGAACTTTTCAAGATGATTTGAAAAGTTGTCAAGAAGATGCGCCCCGTACGAACTGTAAAGTTCGAAAGGGATAACAGGGTGGCTGTTGGACATAGGTTGGAAGTAGGGTACATTATTGGGCTGAACACATGAATCTACGCCCCCCCATTCCGGCAGGAATTATTTCTTAACCTTTGGGAACAATCGTTTCAATGCGTGAATCTGTAAGCCGTGCGGGCGGATAGTCAAGACAGATAAGAATTTCTCGTGTCCGGCCAGTGTTCAATTTCGTTATCTGTAAGGCCAATGCAAGTAAGCAAACGATATCGCCCGGAAGGTAGCGTCGCTGCCTTCCGGGCTGTGTTTTACAGGACTTGGCAGGCTGTGCAGCCCACCATCACCGGATTTCTGGACCAACTCTCAGCGACCCGCTGTCGTTTTTTCTGCCAACCGGAAACAGTGCAGATACCGGATTCCGCTGGATGGTGTTCCAAAAATCAGTAAAGCTGTTATCCGTATGTTCTTAATAACATTTCAGCGCACCTGGCAGTACGAGGCAAAGCGGTTGGCTTTTATTCTCCCTGTTTGCTGCCGTCAGAACAAGGTGCTTCATGCGTGGATACAGTTCTGAAACAGCCGATGCCGGTTAACGCACAAAGCAAGCCAAAAACCGGAGTGGCCATTCCATAAAAATAGTATCCGGCGAATTGTGAAACAGGAACTTCAAAGCATTGGTTTACGAACACCCCGGAAGGCCCCCACGGAAGGAGCGGCTGCTGGATGGTCGCCGCATCGGAAATTGTCCGGGAAAGCACGGCGCGGTCAAGCCCCTGCACATTGTATTGGTTGCCCAAAGAGTTGTTTGTAATCACGCGGCGATCATGGGGATGCCCGTGCAGAATGTGATGATAAAGGAAGCGGCAAAGCTGGCCAGGATCAGACCCAGACGTGTGCGGGTAATGGAAATCAGGCTTGCCGCAATACGAACCATCACCCCCGTGCGCGATAATGCACCGCCAAGCGTCAGGGAGCAGAGAAGCGAGGTGATGTTTGTCGTCATACTTGTTATTCCGCCGCGGCTGTAAATCTCATTCACCAGGGCGTTTCCCGTTTTCATGGAAACGCCCTGGTACAGAGCCGTCAGCACATCGGCGGAGGAAAAGCCCTGCAGGAAAACAGCAAGAAGAATGGCAGAAATCGAACTGAGCGTCAGTGCGTAGATGGCGCTCAAACGGCAAGCCAACGCAACGGCGAGCACGGCAACGGGAAGCAGAAGCATCGGAGAAAGCCGAAAGGTTTCATTCAGCGCGTCGCAGATGATGCTGATTTGTGACAGATCTGCAGCATTATTGCGGAATTCCAAGCCGAATACCAGAAAAATACCACAGGCTGTCAGCAGTGCCGTGCCATGTGTATAAAGTGTGCAGCGAATGTGACGTATCATGTCCGCCCCAGTCACGCCTGTAACAAAAAATAGGGAAATCGGACAAATACGATTGCTTATCACCAAAAAAGCACCCGCTGACGATAGCCGCAACAGTCATGCCGGAGGGGATGCCAAGACCCATGGATATTCCGAGGAAAGCGGCACCGATCATACCGCAGGTCATCCAGGAAGAGCCTGTCGCAGTGGAAAGTATGGCGCATATTATGAGTACCAACGGGAGGAACAAAGCCGGCGAAATGGAACGCAAGCCGATGTAAACAAGGTAAGGCACGGTGCCGCAGAGCATCCATGCGGCGATCAGCATCCCGACGGATAGCAGGATCAGAAAGGGAACGCCCTTTGCGGCTTCCACGATGCAGCTTTCTAATTCTGAAAGCGGTATTTTGAGGCAAAAATGTCCATACAAAATCACGATCGTTGTTGCACACAAAAGTGGACTGTGCGCACCTGAGTTCAGCGAGAGAATGCCGTACATCAAGATAATCAGCACGACCAAGAACACGGTCAGTGCCTGCCAGAGCGTACCCTGCGGCCTTGCATCTTCGTGGGTGCTCATGCGGGACCAGACTCCTTTTTTGCGTTCTCGTGATAGATGGCGTTTTGCCGCTGTGTTCCCTCCAACTGGTAAAGGGAAAGCCCCGCAGACTGCGCGGTGAAGAGCAGGGCGCGAACGTCCTTTGGAAAACAGGAGCCGCCATATCCGCGGTCGTCGGGAAATACCCGCGTATGACTCTCCCCAATGCGGCCATCCGCCAGCCAGAGGCGCCGGGCCTCCTCGTAGGAAATTCCGCAGCGGGCGGCAATATCGTACATCTCGTTGCAGAAGATAACTTTTGCCGCGAGAAAGGCGTTGGTCATATATTTTGCCAGTTCCGCCGACCCGGAATCGGACTGCAGGATCGTAACGTCCCCGGAATAAACGCCGCGGTAAAAACCGGCGACAGCCTCCGTATCCTCCGCCGCTCCGCCGAGTGTGATCCAACTGCGTGTGCGGAGGTCGGCGTAAGGGTGGTTGGGCGTTTCTCCGTAGTATTCCGGCTGGAAAACAATGCGTTTGTTATATTTCTCCCGCATTTTCTGCGTAAATCCGACGCTGACTGTAGAGCGGATCACAATAAAGGGCGTTTCCAGCCACGCAATGACTTCTTCGACCGCCGAAGTATCGCAGGAGCCGTCAGAGGCCGAGGGAGTCGGAACACATATGAATGCGAACTGTGTGCGATTGACCGCCCCCCGGCAGCCAATCGCACGTATCGGGTCGTATAGTACAGCGTCCGGTATGAGCTGGTGCATTGCCGAACCGACATGCCCAACGCCTACAATGGCCGCTTTTTCGTGTTCATGGGTTACACTCACAGCAAACAAACCGCCTTTCCGCTTCTGGAGGATTCGTAAACGCCAAGGATCACGCTCAGTGGGATCCTGCCCTGCCGCGCGTCAATCAGCAGAGGTGCGCCGCCTGTCAAGTGGGCAATAATGTTTTCATACTCCCCTGCATGGTAGCAGTGGGTGATGCCGCGCGGGTCCGCGGCCGCGGAAGAGCCGCTGCAGCAGCCCATGGGAAGCGGGCAGGGAATGGGAAGCGTCCAGGTGGTTATGGCATCCTCCTCCAGTATGATTGTCCCGCTTTCCGTGCAGATATTCAGCTTCTTTGAAGACGACGGTTTGGAACACACGGTGGCGTCAATACACGCAAGCGCGCCGCTGCTGAACTTCACCGCCGCAATAGCGGTATCCTCAACCTCTATATCCCGCAGAAGGGTATCCGCATAGCCGCAGACACTGGCCGGCTGGCCCAATAGATAGCACAGCACATCGATGCCGTGAATGCCCTGATTCATCAGCACTCCGCCGCCGTCGCCGGAACGGGTGCCGCGCCACGCAGCCTGATCGTAGTAAGGCTGCTGGCGTTCATAACGCATGGTCAATGCCGCGGAGATGCACTTCCCGGCAAATCCGGAAGCAAGGGTGGCGTGAATCGCCTGCACGGCATCGGAGAACCGCGTCTGCGAAATGACGCAGGCCATCCGTCCCTTTTTATCGGCAAGGGCAATAAGGGTATCCGCTTCAGCCAGAGACAGGCACATGGGCTTCTCGATAACGACATGTTTCCCGTGCAGAAGCGCAGCCTGCGCCTGCCCAAAATGGTCGCCGCTTGGTGTGCAGATCACGACGACATCGATCTCGTCACAGGTAAGCATTTCTTCGTAATCTGAGAAGACACGCGCGGAAAAATCATGACACAGCGCTTCGGCGCTTGCCCGGGAATGGCTGCATGCGCCGATGAACACGGCATGGGCGGTATCCGAAATAGCCAGCGCGTGATAACGCGCGATCATACCGCAGCCGACAATGCCAAATCGTATCGTCTTCACATCGGTTTCCTCCGTTATTCCGGCAGGGAACCAAGCGGAATCTTGTACTTGACCGTATTGGCGTCCCCCGTGTCAACATTTTCCACAATCAGGATCTTGCAGCCGGGTGCGGTGACGGTCGAATGCCACGTGCCCGCGCGAACGACGTAGGTTTTGCCGGGTTCCAGCGCGTACCTGGAAAATGCGGAGGGTCTATCGTTTCCGCCGCAGAGATAGAGCCACGCTTGCCCTTCCAGAAGGGTGAAGGTTTCATCCGTTTCCATGTGCTTCGAGACCGTATCGATGTTTTCACGGTGCATGGCTTCGCAGTCACGGATCATCGCCATTCGCCAGTTCTGGTAGTCCCAGACCGGCGCGTAGCCTTCCCCCGTATGGTCGCAGATCACGAGATAATCTTTCATCCCATTATTCTCCTTTACAGTTTATATCCAGCATACCGCCGGCGGCGGACAGCTTTTCACGCAGTTCGCAGACAGGTAATGCCGCCGCGGAAGATGCCGCATTACCCGCCAGCATTGCCGCGGCCGTTCCTGCCGCCTGTCCGGTTACGGCGGCAGGCGGAATCACGCGGGTAACTTCCCACGCGACGCCGGTGGCGGAAATACAGCGTCCGGCAGCCAGAATATTGTCAACTTCCGGCGTATAGAGCGTGCGGTAGGGAATCTCGTAAACAGGGTTGGGCCGACGCCAGTCGCCGGTTGCACCTATGTTGTCCTCAAAGTGAGCAGACAGATCTGCCTCGGTCAGCGTGTACGCCCCCTCAATACGACGCGCCATACGGATCTGCGGCATAGAGGGGAGCGAAGCCAGAACGAGGTCAGCATCCTCCTTGGCAAGATCAAGAAGCCGCCTGTGTCCGTCAAGGACAAAGCGGTTGACTTCCTCCGCGTCGCTGCCAAAATACGGACGGCGTACCACATCGCTGTGCGCATTCTTGTCAATATTGCCAAGCGTGAGCAGATTCAGTCCAAGCTCTCTTGCGCCGCCGCGTTCGAGGATATGGCCTTCTCCGCCCCGGGTGCAGTAGCACCAGATCGCGAGGTTGTTTTCCGCGCATTCGCAGGGAACCCCAATGCGGGAGAAAACCTCGGCATCGCCGCTGGCATCCACGACGGCGCCGCAGGCATAGGCACGCCTTCCGGATTTGTTTTCCACGACGACCGCCTTGCAGCGGCGGCCTTGCATGATGGGCGTCACGGCGAGGGTATCGTAAAAGATCGCAACGCCGGACTGTTCCAGCAGTTCCTCCAGCGCAAGGGCGTAGGCCGGGCCGTCATAGCGGGTTTCATAGCGTTTCCCGTTCTCCCGCCAATGGGCGACATCATCGTGGAAGGAATACTTTGTGGAAAGCAGAAGCAATTCCTCGGCGATGCCGCCGATGACCTGACGGCCATAGCCGTCGCACAGTGGAAGATAGATCACGATGTGACCGGCAGTGCCGAGGCCGCCGAGCATGGTCATCTTCTCAAGAAGCAATACCGATTTTCCCTCGCGGACGGCAGCCAGGGCGGCGGCGCAGCCCGCAATGCCGCCGCCGACAACGATCACGTCATAGGCGGAGACAGCAGGGACATTAATCGATTGGCTGAATGATGCGGGAGTCTGCATGCCTGATTTCCCCTTTCTCAGCGGAACATGCCGTCCATATCCGTAGACGCGAAATCGGTCAGCGGCAGCTGAACCTTGTTGCCCGTTTTCTGGCTTTTATAAATGGCAAGGATAACTTCGAGCGCGCGCATTCCCGCGGCGGCATCGACCAGGGGCGGGCGGTCTTCCCGAATTGCGCAGAGCATGTCGGCATAGAGCCGGGCATGCCCATTTCCGTAAACATTGGGCACGATCTCCGCGGTATGAGCCGAAGCAGTATCCTCCGGCGTGCTGTCACGGAATTGCCAGAGATCGATGGTGTTGGTAGCAGTGCCGCCGAGCTTTGCTGTCCCGTTTTCACCGAAAAGATACAGCGTTTCCTCTAAATTTTTTGGATAGACATTGACGGTTCCCTCTATTGTTGCAGCCGTTCCGTCGGCAAAGGTAAGAACGGCGAGTCCGACGTCTTCGCACTCCAGATAAGGGTGAAATTGCCGCCGTGTAACCCCATACACTTCCGATACCTGGCTGCCGATCATCCAGAGGAGAAGGTCGATCCCATGAATGCACTGATTCATCAGAGCGCCGCCGTCGCTTGCCCACCGGCCGCGCCAAAGCGCCTGATCGTAGTACGCTTTATCCCGGTTCCAGCGAATGTGGACAGAGCCATGGGAAAGCTTTCCGAAACGCCCGGCCTCTCGCGCTGCGTGCATTTGCTGAGCTGCGGCATTAAAGCGGTTCTGGTGACATACCGCAACCTTTACACGGTGTGCCTCCGCTTCGGCAATGATCTGCCGCGCATCCGCCATGCTCATGGCAATGGGTTTTTCAATGATGACATTTACGCCGCGGCGAATGCAGTCCAGCGCGATCCTCGCATGTTCCCCGCTGTCCGTGGTGATGGCCACCAGTTTAAGCTCGTTTTCTTCCAGCATGGCCCGGTAATCGCTGTATTGCCGGACACCTGCGCCGTCCATGCCCACACGGTCAAACAAGCCCTTGATCTTGCCTGCGTCAAGATCACAGGCAGCTACCAGTTCCAGACCGTTCTCGCGGACGGCCTTCATATGATTTACAGCGATTCGGCCGCAGCCGATCAAAGCATAACGCATAATATCCTCCTAATGATCGTCGGAATTGGATCTGATCTTTGGTTTTTTCCAAATACCGGAGAAATAGAAAATAACGGCGGGGATCAATGCCGAAATAACTGCCAGCGAACTGCCGAGGGCGATGCCGGGAAATCCCATACTTGAGGAAAAGTAAGCTGCCAGAGGAATGCGGACGACGAAAGAAGCAAGCAATCCGTCTATCGCAGGAATGATCGTCCGCCCGCTGGCAGACATCAGCGCGTGGATCGAGAAGTTGAATGGCATGAGAATATACTCGAGACTGTAATAGCGAAGGAATGCAATGCCAACGCGAATCATTTCCGTGTCGGGCGAAAACAGGGAAAGCATCTGGCCGGGAATGATCTGGGCAGCAATAAAGAGTGAGACCCCGAACAGCAGGTTGCAGGCAAGGCCCGCGCGGAAGGCTGCCCGGCTGCGCTCGATTTTCCCGGCTCCCATGTTTTGCCCGGCTACTGTAGCAATGGCGCTCTGGATAGCAGAAAAGGGCATAGTCGCAAAGTTATTGATCTTAGCCACAACACCGGAGGCCGAGGCAGCGGCGAGACCGTATGCATTGGACAAGCCGGAAATTGCGAGGAACGAACAATAGACAACGCCGCGTTGGATCGCGTAAGGTATGCCGAGCCTGAGCAGGGCGGACAGCTTGTCCCGATAGATACGGAAGGAGCGGGGATGGAAATCAAACAGAAACCGGTTTTTACGCAGGAAGTTGATTGACAGCACGACGCTTACTGCCTGTGCGGCCACGGTTGCAACAGCGGTGCCGGCAGCCCCCATTCCAAAACAAACGACGAGAACGAGATCCAGAACGGCATTGATCCCGCAGGCAATCGCCACAAAAATCAGCGGGTGGTGGGAATCCCCCATTGCCTGCAAAATGGCGCTGATGCAGTTATAAAAAAAGATAAACACAAGACCGGCTTCGCAAATTTGCAGATATTCCATGGTCGGAGCAACTGCCTCCTCCGGAATTTTGAGGAGCCGGATAATCGGCATATTTAAGAAGAGCATGACAGCGGTTGTCAAAACGGAAGAAATCAGGAAAAGGGAGAACAGGGTGCGGATCGTTTCTTCCAGATCCCGTTCATGAGAGCCGCCCGTATACTGGGCAATCATGATCGCGCCAGCCGTGCTCAATCCAGAGATCGCTTGTGTCAGAATATGGGTGATCTGACTGCCCTGTGTAACGCCGGTGACATCGGCCAGTTCACAGAACTGGCCGACGATCAGCGTATCGACACTGCCATAAAGCGCCTGAAAGAAATAGGATAGGAACAGAGGCAGGCTGAACAGCAGCAGGTTTTTTACGACGCTGCCCTGCGTCATGTCGTGTTTGATTTTTGCCATGTCTGGATCAGACCTCAGGCCCGAAGCAGCGGAACACCGTCAAAGGTACATTGCTGTCTGCAGTGATGGAGAAGTTTTTGCTGGCAGCCGGGACGAAGAACTGCATCCCCGCACGAATGTCCTGCGTGCCGGCATCGGAAACCATACGTCCCGTGCCCGCAAAGATATAGAGACCACAGAATACATTTCCGGCGGGAATCGTGCAGCTTCCGGAAATGTCATAGCGTTCCAGGCGGAAGCACGGCGTCTGGGAATGGCCAATGATCTCGCTGCGGACATATTCCGGCGTGCGCTCGAGCACTTTGGTCGGGACACACCAGCTGGCGTATGCTTCCTCTTTTGTCAGGCCGTCATAATGGAAGCAGTCGAACATGCGGTCAAAGCCCAGCCCCTGATGACACATGAAGTCCGCAATTCGCAGACCGGCAGGGGTAATGCGTTCGGTGCGGATCGTATAATCGGTCGGCTCCTGGATCTCAATGAGCAGGCAGCCCGCGCCAATCGCATGGGGAACACCGCCTTTGATCAGATAGGTTTCTCCCGGCTGGACGTCAAAGCGGTGAAGGCAGCTGAGCATAGCGGGAATATCCTGCTCATCAAAGCAGCGCTTCCACTCCTCCCGTGTCACGCCGGGGCGGAATCCCATATATATGCAGGGCTTTTCTCCGTTGATCGTGCGTCCGCCGAGAATATGCCAGCATTCGGTCTTGCCGAACTGCGAATGAAACAGTTCTTCCGCCTTTTGCTTGTCAGGATGGACCTGAATCGTCAGGCGCTCTCCCGCGTCAATTATTTTGACGAGCACGCCCGTTGTCTCGCCGACTTTCTCAACATGGGCGCTGCCGAGAACAGAGGAAGGGTCCTGCGCGATATAATCGCGCAGGGACGTTCCCTCTCTGTCAAGAAAACTCAAGCCTTCGTCCGGATAGTCTTCGCGTCCGGCATTGCGCGCTACGACAGTAGACATGATCCATTCTTCGGGGAATTGGGTGTCCTTGCCATCCGCAATGCCGTGAATGGCGTCGATCTGACTGCCGCCAATGTAGGTGCGCCACGCGCGGGCGCTTGTGAGAAGAATGGGAGCGTTATTGTTCATGACAGAACCTTTCTTTACGGCTTATTTCTTTTCGCCCTTTTCATTGAACTCGACATGCTTGCCGGTGGCGATATGGGAAGAATCGAGACGCTTGAGGGCTTCGTCATTATCCGGATAGAAGTCGATCCACATATAGTGGCAGTGCTGTCCGGCCTTGACATCCACACCGTGCATGGCGCCAAGAGGAATGTAGAGCAGTTCGTTGCCCTTCATGGGATACGGCTTAAAGTCGATGAGAACGTCCATTTCATTCTCGGGGAAGCTGAAGAAGTACTGGTCAAGCATGGGATGGTCATGGGACTTGATGGCGTCGGGGCCATAGGTCTCAACGGAGCCGAAGCAGAAGCGGGGGATGATGCGCTGGTCGATCACAGAGCGGGAAATGGTCTTTTCGCTCTTGTTGCGATCCCGGTACTGCTTGGCGTTGCGGTAGATCTGAATGTGGGGGAACTGGGTCTTGTATTCGGCGGCAAGCTCGTCGTCGCCTTCTTTCCAGTCCCAATGTACTTCGACAAGCTGCACATTGGAGATGGCCTTGATGGTAGCGGAAAGTTTGGGGTTCGGGACAAAAGACACGCGCTCATGGAAAATGTAGCTGTTTCCGTCTGTGGTGAACTCGGCGTCGCCGGAGATCAGGATCAGAATATGATGGCAGTTTTCAGGGACAAAGGTCAGCTCGGAACCGGCAACGATGGAATGATGGTAGAGCGTAGCGCCGGGAATGTGGCCGGGGAGAATGGCTTCGGACTTGTTCTGGACGGTTTCAAAATCGACGGTCATCTGCGGAACTTCACGGGACATAGCGGTTATCCTCCTAAATTTGTGTTATATATGGGTTAATTGAACGACGAAATAATATCTTAAATGTCATCCCCGTTGACGGCACGGACGCGGTCAACGACGAGCTTGCGGAATTTGGGGCTGAGCATGGCGAAAAACGCGGTAAAGCCGGTTACACGGACGACCAGATCCGGATACTTCATGGGATCCTTGTCTGCTTCCAGAATCTTTTTGGCGTCAATGATGTTGATGTTGAGCAGCGTATTGCCGGAATCCAGAATACCGCGGATCATGGCGCACATCTTGCCGACGCCCTCGGCGTCATTGGCGATGCCGGGGTCAACCTCCAGCTGTACCGGCGCCGTGTTGCCGTAGCCGGGCTGGATCGCCGCAATGGAATTGCACATAGCGGTGACGGCGCCGTCCTTGCGGAAGCCGCCATTGGGGTTGGCGCCGTGATTGATCGGTTCGCCCCGCTTGCGTCCGTTCGGGGTAGCCTTGAGCAGGGAACCAAGCAGAATGGTGTTGGACCAGGAGAAAAAGCCGGGAATAAAATTGACCTGCTTGGGATTGTCCTTGTGCTGCTCGACCAGATCCCGCACAAGGGAAGTCCATAGCTTCGATACGCGCACGGCCCACGCGTCACCGAGGGTATTTCCGCCGCCGTAACGCTCACTCCTGAGCATCATCTGGCGGACATACTCGCCATTGGCACAATCATAGTCGGCATCCAGATACTTTGTCAGCTCGGCGTAGGTCAGGCGCTTTTCCCGGTCAATGCGCTGTTCGCAGGCGGCAAAGCTGTCGGCGACAACGGCGAGGCCGCTTCCGTCCACGCACATATTGTAGTAATTGGCGCCGCCGTCGGTGATGTTGACGCCCTTTTCGATCAGCCCGTGCTGGAAAAGGTTGAGGATCAGCTCGGGCTGGCTCTTTGTCTGGTAGGTCAGATGGTGAATGATCCCCCTGCCTGTTGCGTCAACGGCGATCTTCAGGTGCTTCCGATACAGCTCCCACAGAACGTCGATGCTCGGCTCGACAGAATCCGCATTTGCCATCATTTCGTCGTAGGCGACCTCAAATACCTTTGCCATGTTGACCTTGACGGTATCATTCATGGTGTATTCCATGCCGGGAATGCACATCCAATGGCACCCGGCCGCAACGCGGCGGCGCGCCAGTTCCTTGGGGTAGCCGCAGCGCATGAAGCCTTCCATCAGCGCCTTGTCGCTGGAGTAACGCGGCCAGCCCTGTTTGTTTTTGAACAGGTATTCAACGGACTTGCGGAAGAATTCGGGGTCAATTTTGTCGTGCATACGGATCGTCAGATTGCAGGCAATGTTGATCTTATCCGCAGCATCCAGCGCGAGATAGCTCAGGTGACAGGTCGTATCGTTATCATGGCTGTCCGGCCCGCTGAGCTGCCAATAGCGGCTGTCTTGCAGGAACATGCAGGCGAGATAAAAGACAGCTTCCTCGTCTGTAAGAAGGCCCGCCTTGATATCCCGTTCATAGAACGGGTTAAACAGGTCTTCCAGCTGCCCGCCGGCGCTGCCGCGGTTGTAAGTACGGCTGATCATGCTAAACCAGTTGCTCCACTGGATCGCCTCACGGAAGGTCTTGGGCGGCTCCGTGCTGATGCGATGGTCGATCGCGGCCATTTCATGGAGGTTCTCCGAGAGCTGTTTGTTTTGCTCCTGGCAGGCAAGTGCTTCGATCTCGTCACCGGCGCGGTTGATAAAGGCAATAACGGCTTCCACGACCGCAATCTCCGCATCGTAGAATTCCGCGTGGCTTTCGTCGTGCAATGCCTTCTGCTCTTTCAGCTTCCTGAGCGTACCGCCCCATCCGATATCCAGACCAATCTGAATGTCGGGGGTAAAGTGGTGGCAGTTATTGATGCCGGAAATGATCTGGTAACGGTCAAATATTGCCTGCAGATCATCATACGGGTAGTCGGGATTCCATTTCTTGTCCTGCGGGCGAAGGCGTTCCAGGAATAAAAATCCCTTGGCGGAAAAGGCGTCGAGCGCGTCTACATAAATGGGATGCTGGGCGAGAAGGGAGCAATAGTTTTCCTGCCACGCCTTATATCCGTAAATGGAGCCGTTGGGGTGATTGGGCTTCAGCTTGTAGCGGAAGACGTTCTGTTCGATCAGACCGTAATCGTCCTCGTCCGCGCCGCCGGCAGCGGCCTTTTCCTTTGTCTGCTCGATTTTGCGGGCGCGCAGAAGCGCGATCCGCTCATCATAGGTAAACGTTCTATCGGGAGAGAATTCGTTGATAAATTGGATTTTGCTCATAAATACACCTGCTTTCTCATTAGCTGACCTTGATTTTGATTCCAAGACCGTCAAGCTGGCCGCAAAGCTCTTCCAGGTGCTTTTTGCTGAAAGGCCTACTGTCGGTGAAGAGATCCTCGGCATCCATGGCGATGCGCTTGGCGCCGCCAAGAGGGTTGAAATTCAGAAGCTCATAATAGCGGATATTCTTCAGTTTCGCCATATACTCCGCGATGGCCCGAAGATTTGTGATGTCGTCTGTCGCGCCGGGAATGAGCGGGGTACGCACGATCATGGGAATCCCCAGCAGGCTGGCACGGCCAATGTTATTGATGATGAGCTGGTTGTCAACGCCGGTCCACCTCTTGTGAGAAGGGGAATCCATGTGCTTCATGTCGCACATGATCAGATCCATTTCCCGCAGCAGCGGCTCCAGCACCGCCCAGGCGTTGAACATATTGGACTCAATGGCAATAGAAATCCCCTCGGCGTGGCAGCGTCTGGCAAGCTCGATAATAAAATCGGCATGGAGCGACGCTTCACCGCCGGAGACGGTGACACCGCCGCCGGACTCGTCGTAGTACAGCTTGTCCTGACGGATCTCGTCCATCACTTCGTCAACGGTATATGCACGGCTTGACATGACCAGCGCCTCGGCAAAGCAGTTTGCGGCACATTTGCCGCAACTGACGCAGAGCGTGCGGTCGATGATATGCTTGCCGTCCTTGATCTTATGAGCGCCCTTGGGGCATACTTCAAAGCATTTGCCGCAGCCAATACACTTGTTTTCGTAATGCATAAGAACGGGACGTCCGGTCAGAGTTTCCGGGTTATGACACCACGCGCAGTGCATATTGCAGCCCTGAAAAAACACCGTGGAACGGATACCGGGGCCGTCATTGAGTGAGAAACGCTGTATACTGGTAATCTTCGCTTCCGTAATGATTCCTCCTTTTCGGTAAACAGAACAGTCAACCATATGATTTTCACAAATATATTGTAATGAGGCGGGCGAGGGTTTACCATACAAAAAACGACAGGAATATTTCAGCGCGGTTTTTAACGCCTTTGCATGGCAGAGTGCGGCGAGTCCGCCGGCAAAAAGGAAGCCACCATATATTCATATACATTGTTAGCCCGGAGCAAAACGGCAGGGAATTGCAGCGCGTGGTGAATCATGTGATACGATTGCCGCGAAGTCGTCCAACTTGAACTTGCAATTTTCGCCGGGATAAGATATACTGATTTTACAGGCTCCGTTTGGCCGTGAACGTGAGAAACAAGACAAAAAGCGAAGGGGCGGTCGGAAATGGCACAGTCAAAGGTTTTTCTGCTGTTGGAACCGAGTGTTATGATTCCGAGCTGGTTCTCCAAGAGCATTGAAGGACTAAAGGATGCAGCGGCAAAGCAGAAACGAACCATTCAAATAATCGACAATCCGGAGGAAATTGACAGCGACGCGGTTTCGGTGATTCTGATCAGCACCAACAGCGGATGGACAAAGGACGCTATCAGCAAATGCCGGAATCGAGGCATTCGTCCGATCCTGATTGGCAGCAATCCCATCAAATTCGGAGAGGACATCAGCGGTACCGTGTACAGCGGAAAATCCTCCATTGAGGAGCTGCTGCTGTATTTTGTCAGCTGTGGTAGAAAACGGGTCGCTTTGCTGGGAATCAACGCAGAGGGCAGCAATGACATCAGCAAGAGGGATGCGTTCCTTTCTCTGGCCAAGGACATGAACCTGCCGATTACGGCGGATGATATTTATTATAAGAATGCAAGAGGCGGTAATCCGAGCGAGATATTTTTTGATGTGATCCATCGTTATGACGGAGTGATTTGCTCGAATGACTATGTGGCGGCATTTGTCCTGCGTTATACGGCCGAACATGGGATTCGTGTGCCGGAGGATCTGTTTGTTTCGGGATTGGGAGACAGCCCACTGTGCCGGTATACGAACCCGAGCCTGACAAGCGCGACACGCTCGTATCGAAAGACCGGAGAGCAGGCGTTTAACATATGGAAGCAGCTTACAAACGATCCGGATGTTTTTTCGGTTATCGTGACGGTGCGGTGCGAGATCAAGCCGCGGGAAAGCACCGGCAATGCGCCTCTGCCGCCGCGGGAGACCACCATTCTGCCCGCCGACCATACGCCGTCCCTTCCGATCAATACGGTAGCGGCGGCGGATAACGCGATCCGCCGGCTGGAATACTGCCTCGCGCAGTGTGACAGGACGGATATCCGTATCATTCGCGGAATGCTCACCGGCGTCAGCGCGGAGGCAATGGCGGAAGAATTTTTCCTCTCGGCAGGAACTGTCCGCTATCGGCTGAAGAAAATTTATGAAGCCGCAAATGTATCCACAAAATCCGAATTTATCGAACTCTTTAACCGCTATATCCAGAAGCCGGTGTTTTTCGAGGATTATCTGGATAATGCCGAAAAAAAGTAAGCGGAACGCAGTTGGTTTTTCTAAACAAAAAAGAAACGTGCAAATTGGTTATTTCGCCAATTTGCACATTTTCTAAATTAGGATAATATCATAAGTTATCAATTTTGTCAATACAAGGTATTTGCGGAGTTTCCCCGCGCCGATTATAGATTGCCGCAAACGCCTGAAACCTGTATAATTGTTGCATCATGAGGCGAGCAGACGAACCTGCCGGCCGATGAATTAACAAAATAGGAGGATCTCACAAAGATGAAGAGAAACATGATCGCGCTCTTGCTGTGTGTTGCCATGGTATTCACACTGGCTGCCTGCGGCAAGGAAGAGACCCCGGTAAACACTCCCGCCGCCCCCACCGCGGGAGAGAACGCACCCGCCGCAGAAGAAACTGCCAAGGTCTACAGTTCCCCGGAGCTGACCCTCACGTTCCCCGAAATCAACGCCGACAGCAGCACCGTCTGCGCCATGCTCAACCGCTTTGCCGACAATGTAAAGACCGGTTCCAACGGGCGTATCGCAATCAATGTATTTGGCGGCGGCCAGCTTGGCACGGAAGCTGAGACCATGGAAATGCTTCGCATCGGCACCGCGGATTTTATTCGTATCAACCCCGCGAACGCGGCAACCCGTGGTATTGATATTCCCGAGTACACCGCGATGGGTCTCCCCTACCTGGTTCAGAGTGTTCAGGGCGGACTGGATTACCTGTACGGCGATTCCGGCAAGGCTCTGGCGGATAAGGTTATCGACGCGTCCGGCGACGAAGTCCGCTCCCTGTATAACTATATCTGCACTCCGGCACGTAATATGTTCACCAAGACACAGGTTTCTTCTCTTGCGGATTTCGCCAAGCTGAAGATCCGCAGCGAGACCTCCCAGATCAAGATCGACATGATCAACTGCTGGGCCTCCGCGACCCCGCTCGCAATGAGTGAGATCTACACCTCCCTGTCCACCGGCGTTCTGGACGGCTGCGAAAACACCCTTTCCGGCTACTATGACAACGCCTGGTATGAGCAGGCCAAGTTCGTGTATGAGACGGAACACGTGGTCGGCTGCTCCCTGTTCCTGATCAGCGAAAAGACCTGGGAAAAGCTCACCGCCGACGAGCAGGCCATGATGATCGACGCCCTCAAGGAAGCCTGCGACTGGTTCCAGGGGCAGCAGGAAGAGGAGCTGAAGGACTACCGCCAGAAGCTGATCGACAAGGGCGTGACCTTCACCGAGTGTACCGACCGCCAGGATTGGATCGATGCCTGCAAGCCGCTGTATGAATCCTATGCGGCAGGCCTAGACAGCTTCATCGCTGACATTCAGAGCTACAAATAAGTCCCGTTTTTCCGCGCAATATTTGCAAATGGGAAAAGGAGGGAGCGAGGTTCCTCGCTCCCTTCGCCTGTAAAAACGCAAAAATAACCGAATCTTTACTTCGCATATTTCCGGAAACCGGTTTGACATCGGGGTGTATTTGAAAGCTGTCAAAGCGCCCGGGCAGCGGCTTCCTTTGCCGGTTTTCTATATGCGAGTCGTTTGAGAGGATCATACCATGATAGAAAAAATCAAAAAAATTGTTTATGAGATTGCCAACTGGATCTGTATCGTGGCACTCTTCATGATCATTACCGTTTTGATGATCGTCGTTGTCGGCCGCTACTTTTTCAGGTTTACGCCCTCCTGGTCGGAAGAGCTTTCGCTGTTCCTGCTGACGTGGGTCGGCCTGTTCAGTTCCAGTATCGCGGAATACAACGGAAGCCATATCCGGCTTTCGTTCATCGATCATTGCCTTCCCCCCGTTGTTCTGAAGATTTTTGCCATTATCCGCTATTTCCTGAAGCTTTTCTTCTTTGCCCTGATGCTGTACTATGGTGTCCGCATTTTCTCCACAACGAAGCAGCTTTTCGGAGCGATCAACCTGAGCTTTAAGTGGCAGATCCTGCCCGGTATCTGCACCGCCGCCTTTTGCCTGACCTTCCTGATCCTTGATTTCAAGAAGGTCATGACCGACCGTCATGACCATGACGCAGAAAAAGAATTGGAGATGTTACTGGATGAGTGAGATGACAATCGGCATTATGATCCTGGTAGGCTCCTTTGCTCTCATGCTCATCATGGGCGTAGAGATCGCTTACGCACTTGGACTTTCTGCCGTTTTTACCTGTATGTATATGGGAATCGACCTTCTGGTCGTATTCCAGTCCATTTTTAACAAAATGGCAAACTATTCGCTGCTTGCCGTTCCGTGTTTCATGCTGATGGGCGAATTCATGAGCATCGGCTCAATGTCGTCGAATATAGTCGGACTGGCAAATGTATTGGTCGGCTGGATGCCCGGTGGCCTTGCCATGGTCAACGTGGTGGACTCCATGTTCTTCGGCGGCGTGTCCGGTTCCTCCGTGGCCGACGTCAGCTCCCTCGGCCCCATCGTGGTCAAGCTGATGAAGGACTCCGGCTATGACGAGGACTTCTCCGTCGCCCTGACCTGTACATCCTCAATTCAGGGCATTATCATTCCCCCCAGCCACAATCTGGTCATTTACGCGGTTACGGCCGGCGGCGTTTCGGTCGCGGCGCTGTACATGGGCGGCTACCTGTCCGGTATCCTGCTCGGCCTTTGCCTGGCGGTCTACTGCTTCTTTGTCGCCAAAAAGCGGCATTATCCCCGGGCGGAAAAATTCACCATCAAGAATTTCCTCCGCGCTCTGTGGCTGGCGCTCCCCGCGCTGGGTGCCATGCTGGTCGTGGTCGGCTCGGTGCTTCTCGGCTGGATGACCGCCACGGAAGCGGCTGCCGCTGCCTGCATCTACACGTTTATTTTCACCTTTATCGTGGAAAAAGCCGGCACCGTCAAGGATATCTATGTCGCGTTCTCCCGTACCATCCGCACCATTGGCTCTGTTCTGATCCTTGCCGCCTGCGCCACGGCCTTCAGCTGGGTCATTACCTACCTGCGCATTCCCCAGATGGTCACGGCCGGCCTGTTCGCCATCACAACGAATAAGTACGTGATGCTGCTCATCATCAACGCGATCCTGTTGATCATGGGCTGCTTCATGAACATGGTCTCCATCGTCTACATCATGACGCCCATCCTGCTGCCCATCGTCACCAGCTTCGGTATGCACCCCGTGACCTTCGGTATCATGATGATTATGAACCTTGGTATCGGTCTGCTCACGCCGCCTGTCGGACAGGTTCTGTTTGTCGGCAGCTCGATTTCCGGGTTGAGCGTGGAGCGGTTGACCAAGGCTCTGCTCCCGCAGATGGCATTTATGGTCATTGCGCTGATTCTGATTACGCTGATTCCCAGCGTGACCATGTGGCTGCCCACTGTCCTTGGATACATCTGAGCGCTCAAAATCAATCGTATCAAAAGCCCGGTTCGGTCCCGCACCGAACCGGGCTTTTGTATCCCATGCAGCCGCGGGTGCTGATGGTCACAGCAGAGATGGCCGAGTTCCCTTTCACGCGCGCCGAATCCGCAAAAAAAGGGACAAAATAACCGCGGATTTTATTCCCCCCTTTTTTGTATTGTCTAAAGTGGAGTAAAACCGTAAGATATAGGTGAATCCAAGTAAAAACGGAGGTAATTACTATGCGTTTCGGTATGTGTACCGACATTGCCACAGCAACCCGCGACCGCGTGGAATACGCGTTGGTCGAACGGATCAAAGCAGCGGGATTTGACTTTGTTGAGTTTCCTCTGATGATGATCGACTCTCTCAGCGACGAAGACTTTGAGACGCTCCTTTCCGAGCTGAAACGGCTTGACCTTGCCTGCGACTGCAGCTGCAACTACTTCCCCGGACGGATCAAGGTGGTCGGCCCGACTGCCAACAAGGAAGAAATCGACGCCTATCTGGATCACGCCATGGGACGTGCGGCGCGCATGGGCGTGAAGAAGATCGTTTTTGGCAGCAATAATTCCCGCAACCTTCCTGAAGGCGAAAGCATCGAGCAGGGCTACGATGAGCTGTGCCGGATGATTCACGAGTCCGTGATCCCCTGCTGCAAAAAGTACGGTATCATGATCGTAATGGAGCCGATCCGCAAGCAGAGCGCAAACTTCGTGCTGACCGTTAAGGACGGCAAGTATGTTGTTGATCGCGTTAACGCACCCGAGATCAAGCTCCTTGCCGATCTGATGCACATGAACTACAACGAGGAGGACCCGGAGGATCTCAATGATGTCATTGACGAGGTGCGTCATGTCCATATCTGCGAGCGTGACCGCATTCTTCCGGAGCACGGCTACAGTGAGTATCTTCAGCACTGCCTCAATGTTCTCAAGAAGCATCACTACGATCTCACCATCACCTTTGAGGCAAAGGGCGGCGAAGGCCCCGAAAGCCTCGCCAAAGCGCTTGCGCTGCTGAAAAAAGAGTTCGCTTACAACTGAAAATAAAAAGGAGAATTACCATGAGTCGTATCAAAACCGCTATCATCGGCTGCGGCAGAAATGCCCGCGAGCTGCACACCCCTATTCTGCTCCGCCATCCCGAGTTTGAGGTCATCGGCACCTATGATCTGGTCGCCGACCGCGCGGAATCCCTTGCCAATGTTTTCGCGCACAATGGCCACAACTGCAAGGCGTTCGAGAGCCGTGAGGCGCTTCTCGCCTCCGACGTGGAGTATGTCGTTGTCCTGACGGACAGCCATATGCACACCGAAGTCGCCGCAGCCTGCCTGCGTGCCGGCAAGAATGTTCTGATCACCAAGCCCTGGGCGCTGGATTCCGAGGATGCCGCTTTTATCATCGACGAGGCGAAAAAGGCCCGTGACAAGTTTGGCGTACATCTGATGCCCTTCCTTCCGCAGAACTGGGGCACGGATCTGAGCACCGCGCGGGAACTGATCGAGTCCGGCGCGATCGGCAAGGTATACGAGGTTCGCCGCCGCGCATCCACCTTCGGCAAGCGTTACGACTGGCAGCTTTATAAGCGCTGCGGCGGCGGATACCTGAACAACTGGGGGCCTCATCTGCTGGGTCAGGTGCTTGACCTCGTCGGTGAGCCGATCGTCAAGGTGTATGCCGAGACGAAGCAGGTCATCATGGACGGCGATTGCGAGGATATGTTCCAGACCATCATGAAGACGGAAAGCGGCGTCCTCATCGAATGCGAGCATGCCATTATGGTCGATAAGCTCCCGCACTGGATCATTCAGGGCGATAAGGGAAGCATCTTTATCACCAATGATATGATCGACGTCCACCGCATCAGCTATCCCGGCCCCATCGATCCTGCCGCTTACCGCAGCAAGACCAACGATGACAACGAGACCTATAAGCTGCCCGGCGCATACAACGGTGACCGTTACGCCATTTATTCCCACATTGCTGATGTCATCCGCGGCAACTGCGAGTATCGCGTTCCTCTCACCTTCACACGCAATCTGACAGCCGTCTGCGATGCGATCCATAAATCCGCCGATACAGATGAGGTCGTCCGACTGTCTGTTGAAGATTGGAACAAGCCGCTGTAATTCCAGTCCTGTTTTCTTTGAGGCAGGGTAATCTCTGTGTCAGAGTTACCCTGCCTCTTCTTATACCCGTTGAAAATTGTGGCAGCCATGCTTGTCCCTGGAGAGGGACATAAAAAACTACTACTCTATAGATACAAGGAATATGTTATGAAGCTATCATTTCGCTGGTATGGGGACAGTGACCCTGTTTCCCTGCAATATATCTCGCAGATTCCCAATATGCACAGCATCGTTTCCGCCGTCTACGATGTCGCACCCGGAGAGGTCTGGCCGGAGGAGAGCATCGCACACATCAAGACGCAGTGTGAGGCGCACGGCCTTGTTTTCGATGTGGTGGAGTCCATTCCTGTTCCGGAAGAGATAAAGCTTGGCAAGCAGCCGCTGTGCGACAAATATATCGAGGCATATAAGGAGAACATCCGCCGCTGCGCAAAGTACGGCGTGAAGTGCGTCTGCTACAACTTCATGCCCGTGTTTGACTGGACCCGCACGCAGCTTGATAAGATGGCGCCGGACGGCTCGACGAGCCTTGTGATGTATCAGGACCAGCTCAGGGGAATTGACCCGATGCGTGACGGTCTGAACCTTCCCGGCTGGGACGCAAGCTATGGCAAGGAAGATCTGAAGCGGCTGCTGGCCGAATATGGCGAGCTTGGCGAGGACGGCCTGTGGAAAAACCTTACCCACTTCCTGCGTGAAGTGATCCCCGTCGCGGAAGCGTGCGGCGTCAAAATGGCGATCCATCCCGACGATCCCCCGTACCCCATCTTCGGCCTGCCCCGTATCATTACCTGCGAAAAGAATCTTGACCGCTTCCTGAAAATCGTTGACAGCCCGTCCAACGGTCTGACGCTCTGCACGGGCAGCCTTGGCTGTGCCGCGTCCAACGATGTGACCGCCATGGTGAAGAAGTACAGTGCCATAGGCCGGATCGGGTTCATGCACATCCGCAACATCCGCAATCTGCCCGACGGCTCCTTTGAGGAGAGCGGCCACTACTCCGCCCGCGGCAGTCTGGATATTTATGAGATCGTTCACGCGCTGGTGGAAACCGGGTTTGACGGATATGTCCGCCCCGATCATGGCCGTATGATCTGGGGCGAGCAGGGGAAGCCCGGCTACGGCCTGTATGACCGCGCACTTGGTGCGGCCTACATCAACGGTCTGTTTGAAGCCTGCGAAAAGGCCGGGAAACAGTAAGGACACTCGATCAGGAAAGGAATAAAACAATGAAAAATAATGTTCTGAATACAAATCTTGAGGGCAAAGTTGCAGTCGTTACCGGTGCGGGCGGCGTCCTGTGCAGCAATTTCTCCAAGGTTCTCGCCCGTGCGGGCGCAAAGGTCGCCCTGCTGGATCTGAATCTGGAAGCCGCACAGAAGTGGGCGACTGAGATCGCCGCAGAGGGCGGCATTGCCAGGGCATACCGCTGCAATGTGCTGGAAAAGGAAAGCTGTCTGGAGGTCGCTGAACAGGTCAGGAAGGATCTCGGCACTTGTGATGTACTGCTCAACGGCGCAGGCGGCAATAATCCCCGCGCAACAACGGACAAGGAATACTATGAACCGGGCGATCTGGACGCGGATACCAAATCTTTCTTTGATCTGGACGCTTCCGGCGTTGGCTTTGTGTTCAATCTCAACTTCCTCGGCACCCTGATCCCCACGCAGGCTTTTGTCCCCCAGATGCTGGGCAAGGAAGGCTGCTGCATTCTCAATATCAGTTCCATGAATGCCTTTACCCCGCTGACAAAGATCCCCGCCTACTCCGGCGCCAAGGCCGCGATCAGCAATTTTACTCAGTGGCTGGCGGTTCATTTCAGCAAGGTCGGCATCCGTGTAAACGCGATCGCTCCCGGCTTCTTCTCCACGCAGCAGAACGCCGCACTGCTCTGGAATCCGGATGGCACGCCTACCGCCCGTACCGGCAAGATCCTTGCCGCAACACCAATGGGACGCTTCGGCGAGCCTTCCGAGCTGGAGGGCGGCCTGCTCTTCCTGTTGAACAATGAAGCGGCTTCCTTTATCACGGGTGTGGTTCTGCCGATCGACGGCGGCTTCTCCTCCTATTCCGGCGTGTAAACCTGAGGTGAAGCAGTATGACAGCATTACCCCCGCCGATTTCAAGTCCATGACGGCACAGTGTAATGCCGACATCAAAGCAGCTAAACAGGAACTTGCCGAGCTTCGTGAGCAGCAGGAGTCCAGCGAGGAATTCCACAGCAATATGGAGCGCATCCGCAAGGGTTTGCGGGATGCGGAACGGGAATGTGGCACCATCTCCAAGGAATTCATCGGCACCTTCATTGATAAAATCTACGTCACCCCGGAGGGTGACAATATATCTTACGATGGCCACCCAATCTATCTTATCGCGTCTTCGCAGCAGTACGGCTCTTAATCATCAAGCGCATCCGATTGCGCTGATCTTCCGTAATCATCCCTTTTGCAAAAAGCGTATCGTTGTAATAAGTCAGCCAGAGCTGTTCGATGACAGCCTGCTTTTTCTGTTCGTTCATACCCTGCTTCATTTCCTTGGTTTCTGCCATAGAATTCCTCACTTTCAAACTTATTATTGCCTCAGATTTCCTGATTCATTCGACCACTGTGCACATATTTCTGTGCGGTGTAAGCCCGAATGACCTCTTCGGGGATGGTGTCCACGGTGCGGCGAAGCTCGTCCAGCTCGTTGAGCTTCTGGCTGATTTCAAGCTTCTTCCGCACACTCTCTTTGGATGCGGAAGAAAGCTTTTTTTCCAGCTCCGCGTTTTCCTCGGTCAGCTCCTTATAGGTCTTGTCGTACCTTTTCAGCTTTGTCCTCATGACCTCTACACTGGGGATATACTTGTCTAGCAGTGCCTCCAGTTCTTCTGCTTTGGATTTCTTGTTGAAGGGATTGCTGTCATTCAGAATTGCCATAATCTGATCTTTCATTCGGTTCAGGTGTACAGCTTCCTTGAACAGCCGCGGCGGGATGTGCGTGCGTCCGGTCTCACTGGCGCTCTCGCCGCGTTCCAGATCGGGATATTTCTTGACCATGTGCTTCCAGAATTCATCCTGCCACTAGGTCAGCTTTTTCTTGTTGCCCACGATCTCTTTGGCACTGAGCCGCTTGTCTTCCGTCAGCGGGACAAAACAAAGGTGCATATGGGGCGTTTTCTCGTCCATATGCACCACGGCGGATATGATCGTGTCTTTTGACTGATGTTTTTGCATGAAGTCCAGCGCCACTGTAAAGTAGGCTTTGATTTCAGCTTTCTTCTTGCCCTTGAAGAATTCCGGGCTGGCCGTCACCAGCGCCTCCACTACGCGCACGCTGTCGGAACGGGTGCGGCAGCCTGCCTCGGCAATCTGCTTTTCGGCCTCCGCACGGTATTTGCGTTCCGGGAATACCAGATGGAAGTTAAGGTGGCTGCGGGAGGTGTCAATATCGGGATTGCTGGCGTACTTCTCCTTAGTGCGCTCATTGTGGGACTCAATGTGACCGATCTCCGGTCCCTTGTACTTGGTAAAGCGAAGAATGGCATACTGTGCTTTCATCGGTTATCCCTCCGTTTCTGCCATATGATGTCATAGCCCAGCACATCGGCCAGCTCCACAACTTCCTTGTATCGGATGCTTTCCCTTTGCAGCTTGGCAGACAGGTTGGACACGCTGTCACTCCAGTCATATTCCTCGGCCAGACGGTCAACCAGCTCCTGCATGGTAAATCCAGTGCGGACGATCTGTGCCTTGATCTCATTTCTGATGCTCATAAAATCCTCCCCAATTTTTGTGATGAAAACAGCGAAGCAGGTTTGCGTTTCCGAAAACCTGCTTCGCTGTGTGATGTAATATTCTGTTTTCCTGAAATCCGCTGGAAAAGCGGCGGGCGATGTCCTCTTCGTAAGTGAGGGGTGTCGATTTTCCGGAACCGCGTGACTTCGCAGGAAACCATGCAAACCCACGCGCATCCGTGAAGCCGCTACTCGATTCCGAGCAGCGCGGTTTCGCGGAATCGTTTCGCCGCCGCGCAAATTTCTTTCCAGTTTTCACTTGTCTTGCAGATACCCCTTCCGTTTCAGCTCCGCCAGATCGGCAGTCACGTCCTCCGGACACATCCGCGCAAGGCAGCTCAGCTCGTAAATGTCGTACCGATCCACCAGAAGCAGCGTCATCAGCAGCTTCTGCGTGCCGGTCAAATCGCCGTCGTACAAGTGAAACAGCGGCAGTTCCTTAAAATAAATTCTTCCCATTGCATCCTCCTTTGCAGGCAAACTGAAAATTCTCCATCCCATCCGCCCATCTATCCCACATGGGATGGATGGGATGGTGTTTTCTGTGTCTGATCTCATAAAATAGGCGGTGTCACCAAAGCTTCGATGCCCCAGAAGCCGTTGACTCGTTTGCCGAGCCGATTTGTGATGTGGTTATCATGTTCGATGCCAAATTCGTCGGCGTGCTTTTTCAAGGTCATACTTACTGTTCGTACCGCCAGCGGTTTATAGGTGTTGTCGTTGCACCACATGGTATAGATGGCGTACAGATCGGCAGAGGTAATGGTGCTGTCGGATTTTAGCTGGATGTACCCCTCTGAGCGCATGAACAGCAGCACATTGTCGGCCTCTCGCTTGGCTTCCACACGGTTATCCTTGGTGCGGTCACTTTCAGTGAAATGATAATTGTTTCCAATCAGCCTCCGCAGACCATCCAGACACCAAAGAAAAATGCCCTCGATTTCGGCACAGAGCTTGTCCGCAAGAAAAGGGTCATCCTCACGGTCAAGCGGTTTCTTCTTAACTGACAGGATCAGCTGTCTGCGGTAGAATCCATCCGAATGGTCGTAGAGAGATTCCAGATCACCATTGGAAAACGCCAGAAAGCGGACGTACATTTCTCCCTGATAGCTTTGTTCACCCTTGCGTTCCAGATCCATGGGCATTTCAGCCGTAATCAGCGACTTGAGATAGTGGGTGGATTTCAGAGCTTCCATCTTCATGTCATCGTCCACCATCACAAGCTGATGCTCTAGATCAGCTCTGGCAAAAGGGCTACGCTCCACCTTGGCAATGCTGCCGTTTTTCAGGTTGTCACCCAGCAGCTTCTGCATCACAACCCCGATGCGGCTTTTGCCCTCACCGCCGTTGCCTTTCAGCAGCATCATGGTTTGCCCACGGTTAGTGGGAAGAAGGCAATAGCCGAGGTACTCTTGCAAAGTAAGAATGTCCTCGTCCTCCAAAAGTTCCGATAAAAAATGCAGCCATGTGACTGGCTGCGGAGCATTGGCATCATATTTGACCGGCAGACGGTTGCGGCAGAACTCTTTATGGTCGGTGAACTCGCCGTTCAGGAACAGTGTACCGTTGGCAACATGAATCCGATCTTCGTGTACCGGCAGGTTGGGAACATAGGCTTCCAGTTTCACCATTTCCAGAAGTCCCGATGCCCGTTTTGCAAGGCCGCAGGTGAGAAAAGGGCGAAGCATTTCATAGATTTTCTTGCGGACACTTTCTTCATCAGTGATACGGCCATCCTTGGTGAAGAAACTGCCGCCCACACACACCATCGGATGCTGCTGAAGAAACTCCTCACAGAATCCGACTTCATTCAGAGATTTGCCGTCATACCAAAAAGGTAATTCACCGGCGTACTCATGTTTACTCATTCATTTCCTCCTTGATTTCCTGCAGGCGCTCCTGCAGAAGTGTGATTTTGTTATTTTTCATCATGTCTTTTACCAGTTCTGCCCTTTCTTCATGTGAACCAATGGTCAACAGATCCAGCATATACTGCGTACATTCGAGCATATGACAGGCTTCCACGAAACGGTCATCCGGCTCCTCCTCCGGTGTCTGCGGTGCGTACCTCTTTTTCCAATCCTGCAGAATGTGCAGATATTCGCTGAGCACTCGAAAGCAAAGCTTTTCGTTCTCAGCCTGTGTCGTATACACCTTTAACTTCGCCAGTACGGACGGTCTGTCTTCACGGATGCCAAAGTCAGCGGCAAGCTTCTGCGCTGCTTCCAGCGGTGTGATGCCGAACAGCTTCGATGTGAATGCAATCACATCACCGTTCGCCTGACACCCGAAGCAATGGTAATGATCCTCATACAGCTTCATGCTCGGGTGCCTGTCATCATGAAAGGGACAGCAGACCATCCCGTTTCGGCTGACACTCAGCCCGAAATGTTCCGCTGCCATTCTCGGCGCGACCGTTGTTTTCACGGCTTCAAAAATTGTCATAGGCATTTCTCCTTTTAATTTTTTGACAAATTCTCTTTGTCATCTGAATATACGGAGAAAAAGTCTTAGACCGTAAAAATCGGGCAGTTACGCAAGAAAAAAGAAAAGCCCTCCAGCAATCTTGCAGAAATGCAAGTGCAGAAGGGCTGCGAAATGATTTTCACCCCGCTAAGTGAATTAGAGTGAATTTTCACTCCGACCTATTGAAAATCATGAAAATATGAGTATAATATAAGTAAGCTATAATGGAGGTGCTGTATATGCAATATGAAAGCGAGCGCATTGAATATAAATCTCAGATGATCGATGACATTTACAAGGAGGTCATCGCATTTGCAAATACGGACGGCGGCGTGATCTATCTAGGTATTGATGATAAGGGCAATCTGATTGGCATTGACAATGTGGATGAAACCTATACCCGTCTGACCAACGGCATCCGTGATGCAATCGCACCGGATGTGACCATGTTCGTGCGGTATGTCCTCCAGGATAATA
>OHAT01000993.1_pt1 | contig 26883 bp, 24 predicted proteins | sample 1577141 | NCBI WGS metagenome assembly OHAT01 (sample SAMEA3541578, study PRJEB24748) | human gut metagenome | biome: human gut; feature: human-associated habitat; material: faeces | place: China | collected 2012 | reverse complement strand
GCGAGAGAAGGGCTGCTTTTCGGATGTTTTGTTACCACACGCTCACGCGCGTCTCCGGCGCGGTCCACATCCCGTCGCCGGGCCGTATACCATAGGTCGTGTAGAATTCCGGCAGCGTCTGCAGTACGCGGTTGCAGCGCAGCTTATCCGGGGCGTGGACGTCGGTCACGGCCAGATACTCGCGCATCTGCCGCGAGGTCGTGGACGCCCAGGTGTTCGCGACGGCGCGGAAGAGCTTGTCGAGGTCGGGGTGGTCGAGCTTCTTCGCCGCCGCGACGATGCACTTTGCCGCGCCGAGGTCGGCCACATTTTCGGAAATGGTCAGCACGCCGCTACACGCGATGCCGGGATAAGCCTCCTGCCCGTCGTACCATTCGGCCACAGCCTGACACTTCTGCCGGAAGGCGGCGTAGTCCTCCGCCGTCCACCAGTCGGCGGCGCTGCCGTTCTCGTCGAACTTCGCGCCGTTGTTGTCAAAGGCGTGGGTGATCTCGTGGGCGATGATGTAGCCGATGCCGCCGAGATTCTCCTCGCGACTGGCGTTCACGTCGTAAAGCGGCGATTGCAGAATGGCGGCGGGGAAGGTGATGTCGTTGGCGCTGGGATTGTAGCAGGCGTTGACCGTAAAGGGCGTCATGATCCATTCGTTCTTGTCCGGCGCGTCGTTCTGATGGGCGAGGACATCCTGCTTCATCGCCATCTGGATGGCGATGACGTTGGAGAAGAAGGAGCCGCCCTCGGCGGGGGACTTGATCTCCGCGCGGTCAAGACAGCTTTCCCAGCTGTCGGGATAGCCGACCTTGACGCCCATGGTGTCGAGCTTCTTTACGGCCTTGGCCTTGGTTTCGGCGCTCATCCAGTCCTGCGCCAGAATGCGCTCCTTGTATATGGCGATGAACTCGCCGATCATCTCCTCCACATCGGCCTTGGCTTTGGCGGAGAAGTATTCGTCCACATAGGCGTGGCTGAGGTAGTCGGCAAGCAGCGCCTGCACCTGCTGCGCCGCGATCTGCTCATTGCTCTGGCGGGCATCTACGCCGTAGTAGCCCAGCACGAAGTCGAAGTACGCGTCCATAAATCCCTGATTGAGCGATGTGGCCACGCTTTGCAGCAGCGCCAGACGCGCCGCGGTCTTGAGCAGGGCAAGGTGGGCGTCGTCGTAGAGCGCCGCGGCTGCCTTCAGCGCGCCGACATCGCTGATCATGATCCGCTCCGCGTTTTCAATGCCGCTGGCGGTAAGAACGGCGTCAAGGTCCACGTTCGGCAGCAGCGTCTTGAGCTCGCCGAGCGTGAAGAGGTTGTAGGTCTTGTCCACGTTGCTGTAGTCCTGCGGGTCGAGCGAGGCCGCGGAGATCGCCGCCTCGGCGTCATAGAACGCCGCGACGCGCTGCGCCGCCTCGTCCGCGCCAAGGCCGGAGAGCGTCAGCAGCGATGTGAGATATGTGGTGTAGGCGCTCCTTTGCGCATCGGCGCCGTTGACGTAGAAGTCCTTGTCCATACCCGCGCCGATGAGCGAGAGCGCGGCGATCCTGCGGCTCGAATCCGCGAGGTCGGTCGTCAGGCCGAAGCCGAGGAGCATGGACAGCCCCAGCTCCTTCTGCATCTGCGCATCGACGCTCACCAGCTCGTCGAGCGTTTTGGCGCTCTCGATGGCATCAAGGTACTTCTGAATGGGCGCGACGCCGGCCCTCTCGCGGCCCTCGGCGTCCATCACGCAGTCGTAGAGCGCCTTGATCTTTGCCTCGGCGGTGCCGGGAGTCTGCTCATGCGCGTCGATCTCGCGGATAAGCGCCGCGATCTGCTCGTTGACCGTCAGACTCAGACCGTAGAACGGGCCGTTGATGGACAGGCCTGCGGGAATGTCGGAGCCGTCCAGCCAGCTTTTGTTGACGGCGGCGTAGTAGTCGTCCCTGAGGTTCGCTCCCTTGGCGGCGTAGGCGCGGCGGAGCAGCGTCGAGAGTGCTTCGGCGCTCATGGCCTCGTTCGCGTCGCCGTCTGCAAGGCCGGCGGCGAGGACGGAGGAAAGCTCCTCTGCCGCCCACGTGGGGACGTTCGTCAGGCTGCCTGTGGGCAGCGCCATGCGGGCGTTGTCCCCCACAGGGACGGCAAAGCCGCCGAAGGCGCGCGTGAGCATCACCAGCGCCTGTGCGCGTGTCAGCGTGCCGTCGAGCGCAAGGCTGCCGTCGGGATAGCCCTTGAGAATGTCGGACTGCTGCACGCCGGGGTTATAGTCCTGCGCGGCGGAGAGCAGCGCCTGCGCGGCCTCGCCGCGCGTGAGCGCCGCCGCCTGCACGGGCAGCGTACCGAGCGCCAGCACCAGTGCGAGCAGCAGCGGCACAAATCGTTTTTGGAATTTCATCATGTCATCTCTCCTTTGGATGCTTGGATCGTTCAAATGCTCCGCGGCGTTCTTCCCTTCGCCGCAGAGAACGACATTGTAGAGCCCTTTCTCATTTTTGTCAAGTGTTCAAAAATAATCCTGAAGCAAATCAACGCTGTGCGCGCTCTTGCAAAGAGCGGCGGCTTCTGCTACACTGTAAGCAGCCTATTGGGATGCGGCAATGCCCGCGAAGGAGAGAAAATGGAACAGACCAATAAAGGGTTGAGCGGCAATCAGCTCAAGCTCTTCGCCATGCTTGCCATGACGGTCGACCACTTCACCAGCGTGATCTGGCCGGATTATCCGCGGGACTGGTGGATTCTGCTGCTGCACATTATCGGCCGCATGGCCGCGCCGATCTTCTGGTTCATGGTGGCCGAGGGCTACCACTACACCCGCGATCTGAAAAAGTACGCCGGACGGCTGCTGCTTTTTGCCGTCATCGGGCACTTCGCCTACAATTTTGCCTTCGGCATCCCCTTTGTCCCGCTCAAAACCGGCGTATTCAACCAGACCAGCGTGATGTGGCCGCTGTTTCTCGGCGTCGTCGGCCTCTACACGGTGGAGCGGCCCGAGCTCAAGCAATGGCAAAAGACGCTTGCCGTGGTCGCCCTTACGCTTCTCGCCTTCCCGGGCGACTGGAGCAGCATCGCGGTTCTTGCCATTCTGGAGATCGGGCAGAACCGCGGCGACTTCCGCCGCCAGATGACGCGCATGATGCTCTGGGTCGCGATGTACGCGCTGATCTACGCGCTCTTCATCGACCCCGTCTACGGTATACTTCAGCTCTTCGCCGGGCTGACCATTCCGCTGCTCAAGCGCTACAACGGCACGCGCGGCGCGGGCCGGGGCATGAAGTATCTTTTCTATCTCTACTATCCCGCGCACCTCTTCCTCTGCGGCCTCGTCCGCATCCTGCTCTACGGCAACGTCGGCGTGATGGTCGGCGGACAGTAAGGCAATACCGGCAAAAGGGGAGCGCCCATACGTTTCGTATGGGAGCTCCCCTTCCTTTTCACTTTTCAGAACGCGACGTGCATGAACAGCGCCACGCAGCAGAGGATCACAGCCAGCGGAACATAGACGTAGCGTCCCACGCTGTACCAGAGGTTTCCGCGCAGCTTGCCGCTGCCGGTGTTGACGGCGGCGAGCAGCTCGTCCTTCTTCATCACATAGAACCAGGAGATCGCGCCGAGCGTCGCGCCGATGGGAATGATGTAAATGGAGACGAGGTCCATCCACGGGCCCCACTTGTCGATGGTCTCCATGCCGATGCCGAAGCCGAGGCACACCACGCACAGGATCACCAGAACCGCCGTGCGGCTAAGCCTGGGGAACTTGTGCATCAGGGATTCCGCGACGGCCTCGAACATATTCTGCAGCGAGCTGACGCCCGCGAAGATCATCGCAACGTAGAGAATGATGGCAAACATGCGGCCGAGCGGGATATCCTGCAGGATGGTCGGCAGCGTGACGAACAGCAGGCTCGGGCCCGCGCCGACGTCCAGTCCGTAGGAGAAGCAGGCGGGGATAATGACCAGTGCCGCGACCACGGCGGCAATGGTGTCAAAGAGCGCCGTATGCTGCGCGACGTCCACCACGTCCTCGTCCTTGGAGAGGTATGCGCCGTAGACGATCATACCGCTTCCGGTGACGGACAGCGAGAAGAACGCCTGCCCCATCGCCCAGATCCAGATCATCGGGTCGGTCAGAGCCTCCCAGCGCGGGGTGAACATGAAAAGATATCCCTCCGCCGCGTTCGGCAGCAGCGCCACGCGCACCGCCAGAACGAGGAAGATGAGGAAAAAGAGCGGCATCATGACCTTGTTGGTCTTTTCGATGCTGTGTGCGCCGAGGAAGAGCGTCAGCAGCGTGCCGACGACCACGACGATGTGATAGGGAATGACCGAGTAGGGCGTGCCGGAGAAGGCTCCGAACCATGCGGCGGCGTCCTCAGTCATGAGTGTGCCGAGAAGGGAGTCCGCCAGCGCCTTGAGAATGTAGGTCACGATGACAGCGTAGCCGATGGCGATGCACATGGAGCCCGCCAGCGGCAGCCAGCCGAGCAGTCCGCCGGCCTTGCCCGCGCTCCTGCCGCGCGTGGCCCAGGCATTTTCATAGGCGCCCAGCGTGCCGGTCGCCGCGCGGCGGCCCATCGCAAACTCCACCGGCAGGCCGACGTAGCTGAAAATGAACACGAACAGCAGGTAGATCAGCAAAAAGGCCCCGCCGCCGTTGCTTCCCAGCTTGTTGGGAAAGCCCCATACGTTTGCCATGCCGACCGCCGAGCCGACCGAGGCCAGAATAAAGCCCCAGCGGCTGGCAAAGCTCTTTGTGTTTTTCGTGTGCTTCATGGTGTTCTCCCCTTGGGCCGTCCGCATCCCGGCAAGGCGGCCCGCTTCCTTCCGTAATCATAGCAAAGCCCCGACCCGCAGCGGCCAGGACTTTGTTATTCTAAAGCTTTGATGCGTAAAAGTCAAGCGTTTTCCGGAAAACGCATCCGGATCGCGGCGACGAGATCCAATTCACCGCCGGGCTGCGGTAAGCAAAAACGAAATTTGCCGCGGCGTGCGCCAAAAAAGGCTTGCGCGCCGCGGCTTTTTTGCACATAATAGGGACAAGAATTTTTCCCGACGGAGGTTATTTTATGTCTAAGCCGATTCGCAAGCGCAGCGAGGTCGCTGCCGAGTTTACCTGGGATCTCACCGACATCTTCCCCTCAGACGAGGCGTGGAGGGCCGAGTACGAGGCGCTCAAGCCCTATACCGAAGCAGTCGCCGCCTATCAGGGCCGCCTCGGTGAGAGCGCGGAGACGCTGCTGGCCTATTTCCGGCTCGACGATGAGCTGAACGTCCGCGTCGGCCGGCTCTACGGCTACGCCAACTGCAAGGCGGACGAGGATACCTCGAACGGCTTTTATCAGGACCTGCGCGGCAAGGCGCTGAGCCTTTCCGTCACGCTCTCCGGCGCAGGCGCGTTTGCCGCGAGCGAGCTGCTTGCACTCAGCGATGAAACGCTCACGCGCTTCTACGCCGAGCAGCCGGAGCTGGCGACCTATCGCCGTCCCATCGAGCGGGTCCGCCGCCGCAGGGCGCACATCCTCTCCCCGGAGTGCGAGGCGCTGCTGGCGAATGCCGGCGAGATGGCCGACAGCCCCGACGCCATCTTCGGCGTGTTCCACAACGCCGACCTCCGCTTTCCCGCCGTGACCGACGGCGCGGGCGCGGAGCAGCCGCTGACCGATGCGACCTTTGTTCCCCTGCTCCAGAGCGGCGACCGCACGCTGCGCCGCAATGCGTTTGAGACCTACTACGCCACGCTCGGCGGCTATCGCAATACGCTCGCCGCGACGCTTGACGCGCAGTTCAAGCAGCTCCGCTTTTTTGCAAACGCGCGCAGGTACCCCTCCACACTCGACGCCGCGCTCGACGCGACCGATGTGCCGGTGAGCGTTTACGACAGCCTCATCGAGAGCGTCCACGCGAACCTCGACAAGATGTACCGCTATGTCGCCCTGCGCCGCCGTCTGCTCGGCGTGGACGAGCTGCATATGTACGACGTCTATACGCCCATCGTCCCCGACGTGGCGGAGGAGATCCCCTTTGAGCAGGCGAAGGCCGCTGTGCTCGATGCGCTCGCCGTGCTCGGCGAGGATTATACCGCCATGCTGCGCGAGGGCTTCGACCATCGCTGGCTCGACGTGTATCCCAACGTCGGCAAGCGCGGCGGCGCGTACTCCTCCGGCATCGCGCGCCCGCACCCCTATGTTCTGCTCAATCAGACCGACGACCTCGACAGCCAGTTCACCATCGCGCACGAGATGGGCCACGCCATGCACAGCTATCTGAGCTGCAAGCATCAGCCCGTCTGCACGAGCGACTACGTCATCTTCGTCGCCGAGGTCGCCTCGACCTGCAACGAGGTGCTGCTCATGCGGCATCTGCTGCGCAAGAGCACCGACAGGCGCGAGCGGGCCTATCTCATCAATCATTTCCTTGACCAGTTCAAGGGCACGGTCTACCGTCAGACGATGTTTGCCGAGTTCGAGCGCGAGCTGGGACGCATGGCAGAGCGCGGCGAGACACTGACCGCTGACGCGCTGGACGAAAAATACCTCGCGCTCAACCGCCTCTACTTCGGTCCCAACATGGTGAGCGACGCGCAGATCGCGCTCGAGTGGGCGCGCATCCCGCACTTCTATTACAATTACTATGTGTTCCAGTACGCCACCGGCTTCTCCGCCGCGGTCGCTCTGGCTGATCGCATCCTGCGCGAGGGCGAGCCTGCCGTTGCGGACTACAAGCGCTTCCTTTCCGGCGGCAGCAGCACCGACCCTATCTCACTTCTGAAGCTCGCGGGCGTGGATATGAGCACCCCCGCGCCGGTCGACGCCGCGCTCGCCATGTTCGGCGAGCTGGTCGATGAGCTCGACGCCCTCACCCGCTGAACGATACTTTCGACGCCAAATATTATAGAATAAAAACTCTTGTTCTAATTCGAGCGTTGTGGTATACTGTCCGACAGAGGGGAGGGCTGCGCCATGCCGCAAAACAAGCGGACCTATATCGCCATTGATCTCAAGTCGTATTACGCGTCCGTGGAGTGCATGGAGCGCGGCCTGGACCCGATGCAGACGAACCTTGTGGTGGCAGACCCGAGCCGCACGGAAAAGACCATCTGCCTCGCGGTGTCGCCGGCGCTGAAGGCCTACGGCATCCCGGGCCGTGCGCGGCTCTTCGAGGTAGTCGAGCGCGTGCGGCAGGTCAACGCCGAACGGCAGCGCCGCGCGCCGGGCGGGCGGCTGACCGGAAAGAGCGCGGACGACCTCGCGCTGAAGGCCGACGCGTCCCTCGCGGTCGACTATCTGGTGGCGCCGCCGCGCATGGCGAAATACATCGAGGTCAGTATGCAGATCTACGGCATCTATCTAAAGTATATTTCGCCCGAGGATATCCACACCTACTCCATCGACGAGGTGCTGATGGACGTTACCGGCTATCTGGAGACCTACCGCACGACCGCTCGCGAGCTGGCGAGGGCCATGATCCTCGACGTGCTGCACACGACGGGCATCACGGCGACGGCGGGCATCGGCAGCAATCTCTATCTCTGCAAGGTGGCTATGGACATGATGGCCAAGCGCGTTCCGTCGGACGAGAACGGCGTGCGCATCGCGCAGCTTGACGAGCGGAGCTACCGCGCGCTGCTTTGGGAGCACCGTCCGCTGACGGACTTCTGGCGCGTGGGCCGCGGCTACGCGAAAAAGCTGGAGGAGCACGGGCTGTATACGATGGGCGACGTCGCGCGCTGCTCCATCGGGAAGCCGAACGAGTATTATAACGAGGGACTCCTCTATAAGCTATTCGGCGTCAATGCCGAGCTGCTCATCGACCACGCCTGGGGCTGGGAGCCGTGCCGCATGGCGGACATCAAGGCCTACCGGCCGGAAACGAACAGCATCAGCTCCGGTCAGGTGCTGCAATGCCCCTATCCCTATGACAAGGCGCGGCTCGTCGTGCGGGAGATGGCCGAGGCGGTCGCGCTGGAGCTGCTGGAAAAGCGGATCGTGACCGACCAGCTCACGCTGACGGTCGGATACGACATTGAAAACACGGCAAGCGGCAGCTACCGCGGCGAGACGGTGCTCGACCCTTACGGCCGAAAAATTCCGAAGCACGCGCACGGCACAGCGACGCTGGGGCAGAAAACATCCTCGGTGCGCCGCATCGTGGACGCCGTGCTCGGCATCTATGACGAAAAGGCCGACCCGAAGCTGACGGTCCGCCGTCTGACCGTCACCGCCAACCGGCTCATGCGCGAGGAGGATATCCTGCGCGAGCCGGAGCCGCCGGTACAGTTCAGCCTCTTTGACGAACCTGCGGCGCGGGAGCGGCAGCTTCGGGAGGAGGAAGCCAAGCAGGAGCGGGAGCGCCGGATTCAGGAGGCCCTGCTGGACATTAAGAAAAAGTACGGCAAGAACGCCATTCTCAGCGGCGGCAGCTACCTTGACGGGGCGACCGCACGCGAGCGGAACCGCCAGATCGGAGGACACAAGGCATGAGCGGAAAATACGACGATATCATCGACCTGCCGCATCCCGAACCGCAGACGCATCCGCGGATGCCCATGCGCGACCGCGCGGCGCAGTTCGCGCCCTTTGCGGCGCTCACCGGTCACCGCGCCGCCCTTGCGGAGACGGAGCGCCGCGCCGCCGACGCGGCGGAGCCGGAGAACGAGCGGTTCTCGGAGCCGTAGCCCGCGCCGCAGAGCTTGTATTCAGGGACGGGGTTGTTTGGGAGGAGCGGCGGCAATACAGGCGCCATCGCGCCCCGACAAAACGTCAGGAGACGAAGCAGCCATCCGGCCGCCTCGTCTCTTTTTTGTACGAAGCCCCGCTCGTCGGAGCAGCCGCACCGCCAAACGGCAGACGCCGCAATTCGGCAAGCGAAGCGGCGGAAAAGCAACGTAAGCGGCATGGGTAGAAGCGCTCTCAAAATTCTGCTATAATTTTTGGAAAAGCCTTAAAAATCATGTAGTATTTGCGGTCAAAGCCGTAATATACAGGTGAAGCCGGAAAGGAGGCGGTACAAGTGATGGAAGATGCAGGAATCATCGAATTATTCTTTGAGCGTTCAGAGCAGGGCATACGAGAGTTGGATATAAAATACGGTAAAGCCTGCCGCAAATTATCATTCAACATTGTGAACGACCGGCAGGACGCGGAGGAATGCGTCAATGACGCTTACTTAGGCGCATGGAACGCGATCCCGCCGGTGAAGCCCGACCCGCTGCTGACCTACATCTGTAAAATCGTCCGGAACATTTCCTTGAACCTCTATCACAGAAAAGAAGCAGCCAAACGAAGCAGTCACTATACAATTGCTATGGAGGAGATCGAAGCCTGCATAGCAGCCACCAACGCAGTGGAAGCCGAGATCGAGGCCGTAGAGTTAGCTCATATCATCGAAAGATTTTTGGACACGCTGACCGTCGAAAACCGCGTTCTCTTTATTTTCAGGGAGGGAACAGGCACCCGCAAATTTCGCATTTCTGCCATCGGTATACTTTTGACCGTTCCGCCTGCAACTTTTTTGAAAATCGCTGACCGCAAGGCATCGGTGCGCAGAATATACATCAAATAGCGAGAGTGGAGTACTTCTTTGCGCGGCTTGATAACATAGATACCTTCTTTGATGTTCCAGTTTGTGGGTGGTTCACTTATCGCGGCGGTTTCACCGATTGTCCCAGTTCCTGAAAAAAGCACATCGCCAGCTTCAAGGTTGGAACGATTGTTGCAGAGCCGCAATCTTCAAGGATGTTCACGAGCCGATTGTCGACCGGGACACCTTTGAGCAGGTACAAAAGAAGATCATCAAGCGGACAAAGCGCCGTGCGCCGAAATCGGAGAATGGCGAAAAGAGCATCTTTTCTGATCTGCTGTACCGCGCCGACTGCGGTCACAAGCTGTGGTATCACGTCAACACCATCAATAAAAATATATGCTTTTTCTCCTGTTCCAATTATGTAAAAGACTACCGTGGCAGTTGCCCGACCCGGCACTATGTGCGGGCGGACGCTATCGAGCAGGTGGTAAAACTGGAGCTACAACGAATGGCGCAATTTCTGCGGGACGACGAGCCAATGTTCGCCGACCTTCTGGAACGCAAGTCCAACCGGGAAATCGCAGAGGAAAAGAAGCGCCTTGAGGGAGAGCTGCAAAAGGCACGGATGCGAACAGAAACCGTGTCCCGACTCTACAAAAAGGCCTTTGAAAAGAATGCGGAAGGGCTTCTTTCCGACGAGGGCTTCCTGCAAATTACCCACGAATACGATGTAGAGCAGCTTGCCTTGAAAGCGAAGATCCCACAGCTCCGGGAGCAAATTGCGGAGGCGGAACGGCAAGCGGCCAATAAGGACAAGTTTATCGCTGCCATCCGAAAGTTTATGCAGATGGACGAGCTGACCGCACCGCTGCTGCGGGAGCTTATTGACCATATCGAGGTGTACGAAACGCAGGGCGTCGGAAAAAGTAGAACACAGCGCATCACAATTCGCTACCGCTTTGTGGGGTACATCGACATCCCGGCAGTGCCTCTGACAAGCCATTATATCTCCGAAACAAGGCAGGGCGTGGCCGTGGAATATATCCCCGCATAACGAAGGAGAGCAGGCGAAATGCCTGCTCTCCAAAAGAAGCATAAAAAATCGAGTGTTCATAACATCAAATCCGTTATGAACACTCGATATGGTGCGCGGTACAGGACTCGAACCGACAAAAAGGCGTTTTGACTTGCCTCTTTCTGTGCCAATCAGTACCATAACATGGGAAAGTAATGCAAATTTCTTGCCATCTCATGTTGGAAAATTTTATCTCATATCAACGCAGTAAGGCTAAAAATAAGGCTAAATTTTAGCCGCTGTGCAGGACATATCCCACGATTCTATTGGGCCTTCTTATATGTTTTTCAAAAATATATATTGTTGTGCTTATGACCCTTCTTCCCCACCCCAAAGGTCTTTATGGCGCTTCAACGCACAAAGAAATATTCAACGACCGTTTTTCCCTCTCGCCTTTTCGATAGCGACATTGATCATCACTCCGCGGGTGTAGGAGACTCTGCCGCTAAGCAGAAGCGCGGGCGGTATTTGCTGCCTCCGACAGTTTTCTGCTGCGTCCCATCGGTGTATTCGAAGTTTTGGCGTAGCCTACCCGCAGTTCATCAATGCTGATTCCACGAGCGGAGGCAAGCGCCGTTTCGTAGCTGAGTGTAAGTAGCCCTGTTGCCTCTAGAATGTTGGCACCACACCGACTACACGCCCCCTTTTCTTGCCCAGCTCTTTTGCCCACGAGCGGTTCAGGGAATTGACTGCGTTCTTGCTGGCGGCATAGACGCTTTGCCCTTCACTACCTTCCATGCCTCTTTCCGAGGCCTTACTGACGATTACGCAGTTGGCTTGCTTTACCATGACTTGCGCCGCTACCTGTGCCCATGGAAACACACCCTTTGAGTTGCCATTCATCCACCTTTGCCGCATTCTTCACAAGATAGCGCAATATATTATTTCTGACAGATAGTGCAATGCAGGCTGTGAATTGTCACTTGTTAAGCGGGTGAAAAAATGCTATACTCTATGTGACATCACGATGGAGAGCGGGGATAATAGTGGAGCTGAAACAGTCGCATGTTTTATCGCAGAAGCTTGCGCTGACGCAGACGATGCGCCAGTCGTTGGACTGCCTCCAGCTTTCTGCACCGGAGCTATGTGAGTATGTGCAGGATGTGGCGCTTTCTAATCCATTGTTGGATGTGTGTATGCCGACCTACTATGAAACAGAGCTGCCAAACGAAGATATGCGATCTGAATACGAACAGATTGAACTGCGTAGTGAGGAAACATGGCGTGATATGCCGAGAGGTTCTGGGAATGCACTGGATATTTCTGCCGTGCTGACACGGGAACTGACTTTCCGAGATTACCTCAACGAACAGATTGGGCAAATGCGCCTCGTAGATGATGGGATGCTGCAGCTGTGCCGTTTTCTCATTGACTGCCTCGACGGGCGCGGCTATCTTGATTGTCCGCTTGAAGAATTATCGAAGGAATTTGGTATTCCGTTTTTCTCCCTTGAGCAGGCACTATATGCCATACAAATGCTCGATCCGCCGGGCATCGGCGCACGCAGCCTCTCTGAGTGTCTGATTCTGCAGCTGGTGCAGAGCCGCTCATTAGACCCCCTGACAATAGGCATCGCTCGCAATGGTCTAGAGCAGTTAGGCAGACGAGATTATAAGGGGCTTGCAGCAATGTTGGGTGCCGGCGTAAGCGAGATAAAGCAGGCGGGCGCTAAGATTCTTGCGCTTGAACCGATTCCATCACGTAGCTTTGCCAGCAGCGAGCCGATAGCATACATTGTACCCGATGCGGTATTTTCTGTGGAACAGAGCAGGGTGACAATTGAGCTGAACAGGCGCGTTTTGCCCCGCCTTTCGGTCAACACCGAATACTCTGCGCTGCTTGCTACTTCCGATGACCCCAACGTGCAACAATATGTGCGCGAAAAACTTACAGAGGCAAACGCCATCATCAAGGGGGTCCATATGCGGTGCGATACGATCTTACGGTTGCTTACGCTGATTGCCACAGAGCAGCATGACTTCTTTTGCTCAGGTGGATCTCTTACGCCGGTCACGATGCAGCAGACGGCGGAAAAAATGGACATGAGCACATCTACGGTAAGCCGTGCAATACAGAATAAATATATTCAGTATCGGGGCAGAATTGTCCCTCTTCGCAGCTTCTTCACGACTGCTATTCGCTCGGATGCTTCCGTTTCTTCCCAGGCCGTCAGGCAACGCATCCAAGACTTGATCAAGACAGAGAATCCAGAGGCACCACTTTCGGATGAGTCAGTGCGTATAGCGCTATCAGCGCTCGGCATTGAGGTCAGTCGACGTGCTGTTGCAAAATACCGCATGGCGCTGGATATCCCGCCTTCTTCTCAGCGAAAAAAACGTTGAGGCAACAATGGGCATATGCCTCCTTGCCGATGAAGCTTTGCAGGAAGCATACTGCTGAAATGAGTTTTTTATCAAGATAATTCCGCTTATACACCGGGTAATTAACATCTGTATTGCATGCGTATTGCAGCAACAATCTGTAACCTTCTCAGCGAAATAGTTAAGGCGGACACAGAGAAGCCCATAGAGGTTAATGCCATATATAGAAAACGGCAGAAGAAATGTTGTGTGAGGGGGGTCCTGTTATGTTATCAAACTACATTGAACAATTATTTAAACTTGATAATTATTATGATGGCCTAATTGTTACAGACAACAAAGGCTATATCGAGTTTTTTATGACATACCGTCCTGATATCAGCGGCGCTAAGCAGGAAGACTTAGTCGGCAAGCATGTTCTTGATATTTATCCGGGGCTGACCGAGGAAACAAGTACGATTATGCGGGTGTTGCGTAGCGGCGAGCCGATTTACAACGAATACCAGACCTTGATTACCTGCCGCGAGGAGGTATTTCAATCCGTTAATACAACTATGCCGATTCGCGCAGGAGGTACAGGCGAGATCATAGGGGCAATTGATGTATCAAGATACGCGAGTCGTTTCTACGAAAAGCAAAGCATCAATCTTCACTCTGCTCACACGAGAAAGGGGTCTTTTTACTGCGTTGATGATATTATAACCTGCTCAGAAGATATGGAGGCGATTAAACGAAAAATCCCATTGATCTCAAAAACAGATTCGACAGTGCTGATCACCGGACGGTCTGGTACAGGAAAGGAGTTGATTGCTCAGTCTATTCACACCTCAAGCAACCGGGCAGATAAGGCATTCGTATCTCAAAATTGTGCCGCAATACCTGCGACGTTGCTGGAGAGCATCCTCTTCGGTACAACCAAGGGAAGCTACACTGGAGCCGAAAACAAGCCGGGACTTTTCGAGATTGCAAATGGGGGAACGTTATTTCTTGATGAGATCAATTCTATGGATATTAGCGTTCAGCCAAAGCTGCTGCGTGCAATTGAGGAAAAGCGTGTCTGCCGTCTGGGCAGCTATAAGCCACTCGAAGTCGATGTTAAAATCGTTGCAGCAATGAATGAAGACCCGCAGGAATGCGTTCGTAAAGGAAAGCTGCGCGAGGACTTGCTCTATCGACTAAGTGTTGTTCGGGTGGATATGCCGACGCTGCAGGAGCGACGCTGCGATATCGAGCTTTTGATGAAATATTTCATAAGCAAGTTCAACAGTAGTATGAAAAAGGACATTTTCGGTGTTGATGAAGAAGTAAAAAAATTGTTTGAGGAATATCCGTGGCCCGGAAATGTCCGAGAGCTTCGCAATACGATAGAGGGCGCCTTTAATGTCGCACAAGGGAAATATATTCATGCGAGGGATCTGACGGGCTATATTGTACAACAATGCGGGCAACATGAGAAAGATTCATTGCCATGTAGCGCTGGCGCTGATGAGGGGCCTTCCGGATTAAATGACCAGATTCATTCCGTGGAAAAGGGAATCATTGAGGATGCGCTGAAAAAAACCTCTACATATGCAGAGGCTGCACGACTAATCGGTATTTCTCGACAGGCTTTTATGTACAAAATGAAGAAATATAAAATCGACGTATGAATCGTTAGTCAAAAAATTTTGACACATAGGTGTCAAAATTTTTTGCGTATATGCAAAATTTTTTGGCAATTAGGAGCTGGAAGACGAACTGGCCGGCGCTCTTGCTTGGCTTAAAACGGCGGCTCAAAGACCGGCGGTGTTGCATAAAAACTCGGAATAGCAAAGAACTCTATAAAATTAGTATAATTTTATGTTTGACGTCCTCATTCTGGCACACATTTTGCTAGTATACAAGTAGCACAACGACGCGGTCTCATTGAAGGTCGAAATCGTTGAATCTGCTTTAAAAACGAGGAGGATAATGCTAATGACAGATGTAAAACATGACATTGATGCTCTTGCTGGTGAGCGGTGGTTCCCACTCGAGACGACAATCACTGAGGATATGAGCAGTATATGGGGCGACTGGGGCGTGTGCTCAGAGGTCGATAAGCTTAAAGCGGTTTTGATGCGCCGTCCCGGAAAAGAAGTAGAGAATTTTGACTGGAAAGCCGCTCGATTCCGGGCTCCAATCGACCCCGAGAAGTTCCGTGCTCAGCATGATGCACTTGCCGATGTATACCGCGCACATGGTGTACAGGTACACTATGTCGATGAGCAGCGCGGTGACCGCCCCAACGCACTTTTCTGCCGCGATTTAGTATTCATGACACCAGAAGGCGCAATCGTTACCCGTCCTGCAACGGAAGCTCGCAGAGGCGAGGAGCGTTATGCGGCAAAGAAATTGGCCGATCTTGGTGTACCGATTATTCGCACGATTTGTGGCGGCGCGACTTTTGAGGGTGCAATGGGAATGTGGATTGATCGCCATACAGTGATTCTTGCAAGCGGTGTACGTACAAATCGCGAGGGCTATGAAATGGTTCGCTATGAGCTTGAACGTATGGGAGTAACGCAGATTATTCATATGCAGATTCCCTATGGTCATGCGCACATTGACGGATTAGTAAATATGGCAAGTCATGATGTTGCTATGATCCACGCCTCTCAGGTCCCCTATGATGTTTGTGATGCGCTGAAGAAAAAGGGAATTAAGCTACTCGAGTGTCCCTCGAGAAATGAGGCTAAGGAGACCCTTGCAATCAATTATGTTGCTATTGAACCGGGCTTGGTTGTTATGCCAGCTGGTAATCCGCGCTCACAAGAGTTACTGGAGAAAAACGGAATCAAGGTTATTCCCATTCAGTTTGATGAAGTCCTTAAGGGCTTCGGCGCTATGCACTGCTGTACCGCATTCTTAAAACGCGGTTAATATTAGCAAATGGGATATGAAAGGAGCCTCAGCAAAATGAAGACGAAGAAATATATCAGTCTCCTGATGGCTATCATAATGATGCTCAGCCTATTTGCGGGCTGCGGCAGCGAGGGCAATACCCCATCGGTGAGCGATGATAAGGACACGCTTTACCTCCGGCTTTCCTCTGCGCTCCAAAGCACCGACTGGCAACAGACCTCTGCCATGGAAGGCAATAAAATCACTTATGTTCAACTTTTTGAAGGCCTTTATGGCATTGATGAGTCTGCAGGCGGCTACTACAACCTACTGGCAAAGGATATTCAGGTCAGTGAAGATGGTCTTACCTATACCATCGAGCTTGTGGATGCCACCTTCCAGAACGGAGATCCTCTTACGGCAGAGGACGTCGTATTCAGCTATGAGCTGGCAATGCAGAATTCTAAATTCGGTTATGTGACCTCTATGATCGACTCGATCAAGGCAGACGGTGACAAAACTGTAATCATGACGCTCAAATATCCCTATTCTGCCATCTCTCACACCTTTTTTACCATTAAAATTTACAGCAAGAGAGAATATCAGGAAATCATTGATAGCGGGGTTCCCTTTGGAACCAGGCCGCATACAGCGGGAACGGGACCTTATTATGTATCTGAGTATGATGTTTCCGCCGGCGTGAAGCTGAAGGCCTATGAAAATTATTGGCAGGGCGCACCGGCAATCAAAAATGTTGAATACCGTCTTATCACCGAGGACGCTGCGGCAGTCATCGCATATGAGAATGGTGAGCTTGACTATCTCATGGATGCGCCCTTGTCCGAGTGGGAGGACATTGAATCCTCTGCCCAAGGACGTTGCACACTGGCAAAGGCGAACGATATTCAGTTTCTCGGCATCAACTATCAATCCCCGTCTAACAATGGTATTCTTGCCAATCCCAAAGTCCGTGAAGCGATATTCTATGCTATTAATAAGGAAAGCGTTGTTAAGGCTGCGACCAGCGGCTATGGTACAGTAGCATATGAATACATGGTTCCTGACTATGTAGCAACCGCTCCGCGCGCTAGTGATGGAAGGTTTAAAACCTATGACTATAATAAGGATGCCTGCCATCAGGCGTTGCTTGATGCCGGCTTTTCCGAAGAGCAGATTGCTGCGGGTATCAATGTCGGTACCATCCTGACCTACAATGCCGATACGGCACCGAAAGCAAAGGCCGCAGTTGTCATTCAGGCGTGCTTGGCCGAGAATGGTATGATCGCCAATGTTGAAATCGGCGAAACTGGTCCTGTGACAGAGCGTCTCTATGCACTTGACTATGATATGTGCGTATATTCGGACAGTGGCAACTATGATTACAATAACATTCGCCAGCAGGTTGATTCAGAGTCTGTCGGAATGTATGTTGTCTGCTATAAAGATGATAAAAACACATTCGACTGGCAAAAGATTGAGAATCTGGTTGATCAGGGTGTTCTTGCTACCGACACCAAGGAACGATATGATATTTACACTGAGCTGTGGAGCATGATTATGGACACCAAGACAATCCTGCCCCTTTATCATGGAGCCGTCGGCATTGCATGGTCTGACCGCGTAAAGATTGACAGCATTAACCCATTCTACTACCACCTGACCGATATCAGTTGGGCTAAATAAACTCTTTCCTGTAGGATAAGTGGATCAGCTATCGTTGGTCCTTAGGCTGACGATAGCTGATCTCTCAAAAAAGGGGGCAAGTATGCAGAAATACATCGCAAAGCGTATCCTATTTTTAATTCCAACCATTATCGGCGTGACTTTGATTATCTATCTGATTATGAACATAACGCCGGGAGATCCGGGACGTGCTATTCTCGGATCTGGTGTCTCTCAGGCGGATGTGGATGCATATAACCATGCGATCGGATATGACTTGCCGTTTTTTCAGAAATTTGTGAACTATCTCAGCAATATGTTTCTCCACCAGGATTTTGGCATTTCTTATGTTACCAAGCAAAATGTATTCGATGAGATATGGCCGCGGTATATTATGACATTAAAGCTGGCGTTCATTGGAATGATTCTCTCAACAGCCATCGGAATTCCTCTGGGAATCTATGCTGCTGTGAAGCAATATTCACCCATGGATACGATTTCCTCAGTTATCTCCTTCCTGTTGGCTGCTGTACCGACCTTTGTTCTCGGCCTTGTACTACTGTTCTTCTTTGCACTCAAGCTCAAGTGGCTGCCGTCTTACGGCATTCCGAACTGGACAGGCTATATCATGCCAGCACTGGCAATCTCGCTTCCCATTGCCGCACAGAATTTCCGCTTTACCAAGTCGTCTATGTTAGATGCGATTCGTCAGGACTATGTCCGAACTGCACGCGCTAAGGGTGCCAGCGAACGTACTGTAATTTGGAAGCATGTGTTGAAGAATGCGCTTCTTCCTGTTATCACACAAGTTGGCATGAGCCTCGGCCTTCTGCTGTGTGGCGCTGTGGTTGCAGAGGAGTTGTTTTCTGTGCAAGGTATCGGCAGCCTGATTGTCGAGCGTATTACTTATAAGGATGAGCCGGTCATCATTGCCGGAACGATTCTGATCTCGATCTGCTTTACCGTTGTTATGCTGGTCGTGGATTTGATTTATGCGATGATCGACCCTCGCATTCGCGCCAAATATACAAAATCTGGGAGGAAGTGAGCAAATGGCGGCCCAAAAAAGCTTGAATGAAGACTACAAAAGTGACGGGAAATGGAAAGAGATATGGCGCAGATTCAAAAAGAATAAGGGAGCCGTGATTGGACTGGTGCTGCTGGTCGTGCTGACGGTGATCTTGGTGGGCGCGCCACTGTTTATCTCCTATGATAAGGCAATTACACAGAATATGGATTTAATGCTTGCAAAGCCCTCCGTAGGGAATCTTTTCGGCAACGACGGATACGGACGCGACATTTTCGCGCGTATTATCTACGGTGGACGTGTTTCCATTGCTATTGCGATTCTTGCGACGATTTCTTCATGCCTGTTTGGCAGCCTTCTCGGTGCAGTCGCTGGCTATTTTGGTGGCAAGGTAGACAGCATTATCATGCGGTCGCTGGATATTTTTATGTCGGTTCCTGACATTCTTTTTACCATGGCGGTCGTATATGCGTTGGGTGCCAGCTTTACCAATTTGATCATTGCGCTGACTTTGGCGTATTTTACCAACTATGTCCGGCTGGTTCGCTCTGAGGTACTTACGCTTTCTGAACAGGACTATGTCGAGGCGGCAAAGGCTGGCGGTTCGAGCGGATTTCGCATCATTCTCTCACATATTATCCCCAATGCAATTGGCGTTATTATTGTCAACACCACGTTGAACATCGCAAAAATTATTATCTATGAATCGACGCTGAGTTTCTTGGGCCTCGGTATGCCGGCCCCCCAGCCGGAGTGGGGGCAGATGCTTTCGGAGGCTCGCGAATTTATGAGAAAAGCGCCTCATTTGATGGCATTTCCCGCACTATCTATCATTGTTACGGCCTGCTCAGTGAATCTTATCGGCGATGGTCTGCGCGATGCGTTGGACCCGCATTTGAAGTCATAAGGTACGCCACGGGAGGGGAGCTATAATGGAAAATGAAAAAAGCCCGATTTTGGAGATTAAGGATCTTCGGGTTACTTATGAAACTGACATAGAGGTTGTGGAGGCTGTCAACGGTATCAGCTTTCAAATCGAAAAGGGAAAAACACTCGGTCTCGTCGGCGAGACCGGCGCTGGCAAGACGACAACAGCGCTGAGTATTCTTCGCCTTTTGCCGGAAACGACAGGTCGTATTAAAGGCGGAGAGATCTGCTTTGAAGGCGAAGACTTGCTCCATGTTGACGAGGAGCAAATGCGGGTCGTGAGAGGAAACCGCATCTCTATGGTATTTCAAGACCCGATGTCTTCGCTGAATCCGGTCTACACAGTCGGCGATCAAATTGGAGAGGCAATTCGACTTCACAGGCCTGAACTATCTAATGATGCCGTAGAGCAGCGAATCGACGAGATCCTCCAGTTGGTCGGCATTATGCCATCGCGAAAGCACGAGTATCCACATCAGTTTTCAGGCGGTATGAAGCAGCGCGTTGTTATCGCTATGGCGTTGTGCTGCGAGCCAGAGCTGCTCATTGCGGATGAACCGACAACTGCATTGGATGTCACGATACAGGCTCAGGTTCTGGCCATGATCGCGGAACTTCGGAGTCGGCTCGGAACCTCAATGCTGATGATTACACATGATTTGGGCATTGTTGCGCGAACCTGTGATGATGTGTGCGTGATGTATGCAGGAAAAATCGTAGAGGCTGGTACCGTAGAGGATATTTTTCTCGCGCCGTCGCACCACCCCTATACAGAGGGTCTCTTTGGTTCCATTCCAAATCTGACGACAAAGGCACGCCGGCTTAAACCTATTTTAGGTCTTATGCCGGATCCTACAAATTTACCAAAGGGATGCGAATTCGCACCGCGCTGTGAAAAGTGCATGGAGATTTGTCGAACGGAAAAGCCAAAAATATGCGGCGAGGGGAGTCATAAGCTCTACTGCCATCTATTTGATCCGGATAGGCAAAAAACAGGTGTAGGAGGGAATACGAATGGATGATAAGGGCAACGCCCCTCTGTTAGAAACAATAGACCTGAAAAAGTATTTTAAGGTAGGAGGTGGCACACTGCATGCTGTTGATTCAATCAACATTAAGCTCTATCAGGGTGAAACGCTTGGTGTTGTTGGCGAGTCAGGCTGCGGAAAGTCCACATTGGGCCGTACAATCCTCAAACTTATTGAGCCGACCGCCGGTCATATTATCTACGACGGAAAAGACATTACCAGCCTCAATATCCGTAAGATGCGGCCGTTGCGCCGCGAAATGCAGATCATCTTTCAAGATCCTTACTCAAGCATTGATCCACGAAAATCCGTGATTGAAACGATCTCGGAATATATGTTCATCCATAAGTCTTATCCGACGCGGCGCGAAATTATGAACCGGGCGGTTGAGCTGATGGATATGGTTGGGCTTGCCAGACGTTACGCTGATGCTTACCCTCACGAACTTGACGGAGGGCGCCGTCAACGTATCGGCATTGCGCGTGCGCTGTCGCTGCAGCCACGCTTCATCGTTTGTGATGAGCCTGTTTCTGCACTTGATATGTCAATTCAGGCCCAAATACTAAACCTTTTGATGGACCTTCAGGATGAACTAAATCTGTCCTATATGTTCGTCACGCACGATTTATCCGTTGTCAAGCATATCTCGGACCAAATTATGGTCATGTATCTAGGAACCTGCATTGAGTTTGCAAGCTCTGACGAATTGTTTCAAAAGCCGCTCCACCCTTATACAAAGGCCCTCTTGGCCGCTATCCCGGAGCCTGATTTGGAGAGTCGCAAAAAGGGTTTCCAGCTCATTCGGGGTGAGGTATCCAGCCCGATCGACCCAAAACCAGGCTGCCGATTTGCTGGCCGCTGCGAGCACTGCATGGCGCAGTGCCTTGAAAAGACACCGGAATATGTGGAGACGGAACCGGGTCACTTTGTGGCTTGCCACTTGGTGAACGGGCGATAACAATACAACTCATAGGAGAATACATAACATGATGGACACCTTGAAAATGGACATTGACGCGTTGCTCGGTGAGCGATGGTTCCCAAAGGAAACATCCTTTGAGGAGGATATTACAGAGTATTGGGGTGAATGGGGCGTTTGCTCTGAGGTTGAAACGCTGCGTGCAGTTTTGATGCGTCGCCCCGGGAAGGAAGTTGAAAGCTTTGATCCAAAAGCAGTTCGTTTTTCAGACGAGCCGATCGACGTTGAGCTTATGCGCCGACAACACGATAATGTGGCTAAGGTCTATACGGACTTTGGCGCAAAGGTTTACTATGTAGAGCGTCAGCTTGAAGACAGGCCGAATGCTGTTTTCTGCCGTGATTTGATGTTTATGACGCCGGAGGGGGCAATCATTACCCGCCCTGGCATGGCAGCTCGTCGCGGCGAGGAACGCTATGTTGCCGAAGCTCTTGCTAAAATCGGAGTTCCAATCCTCAAAACAATTGCCGGTGATGGTATGTTTGAGGGAGCAAATGCTATGTGGGTCGATCGACATACCTGTGTTGTTTCAACGGGGTCACGCTGCAATCGCAGCGGCTATGAGCAGGTTAAAACTGAGCTTGAGCGTATGGGCGTTACTGTTTATCATATGCAGCAGCCGTATAGCAACATCCACATTGATGGTATTATGAACGCAATTAGTCATGACAAGGTCCTTGTTCATGCAGCGCAGGTGCCTTATGACATCATTGATATGCTCAAGAAAAAGGGCTACGAGATTCTTGAGATTCCCTCCCGCACGGAGCAATTCAGAACATTGGCATGCAACTTTGTTGCGTTGGAGCCTAATCACATCCTTATGGCACAAGGGAATCCCCGTACACAGGAAATGTTGGACAAGCATGGCGTAAATATTGATACCGTGGATATCTCAGAAATTCTCAAGGGTCGTGGTTCTCTACACTGCATCACTGCGTTTTTAAAGAGAGGATAGGGTAAGCAATAATTAGCTTGCTCACCCGTGCGCTGTAGGGATGGATTGGAGCTGCAATACCACACACAAGCACTTGGGTCGTAACCGTCAAGGCTGACGGTGGCTGAATTACGCATGGGACAATAGTGTCGGGAAGCTTCGCAGCTTCCCGACACTATAATGTTCAGGGGCGCGCAATAAACGACGATCAATGAACTGAAACACAGGTCGCCTTTTTGCTCTCATAGGTGTGAATCGTCTTGAGCACTTTTGCTACAATTTTGACCTTGGATTTAGGCACAACAGAGAAAACATTGCGGTAGAAATGCACCGTGCAGCGCTGGTATTTGTCGTCCGGGAACACCTCGCCCACGGCCTCCTTCATGCCCTCAGCGGCGCCTAAAACCTCACGAAAACAATCCTATTTCACGGCGATCGCCACCAGAATCGCCACATTTTCGTGCTCTCCGCCCCAGTTGCGGCGCGGGTAGATGCTCTCCATGTAGACGTATGGATAGCGCCCGCCCTGCAAGGGGCGGTTGCGCCAGTCCTCGATGTGAACGCAATCTTTCTTACTGAGGTAAAGAACATTGCCATCAATATCGGCATGGGAAAAATCCGAACCTGCCGTTTACACTGATTGACGAGGGTAATACAGCTTCTGCCAATACTGCTGCCCTCTATACAGATTCACTTACCGGCGGTTCAAACTGGTATAAGGACATTTCTATCATGAAGGTTCTGGACATAGGTAACAAACGAAAAGGTTATTACCTCAATGGTTTGAAAGGCCGCAATAGGCAAAACCTTAGAGCTAAAATCTGTCAAATAGTTATCTGCTTTTTATCGAAGTGCTCGAGCATTGCTTGGGCGTTTCAGTCTGTTAAAAAACAGCATTGGCTGAACTTCGCAGGTAGCGGTGTTGGTTTACTTTGTAGGCCTTATTATATAGGTGAAAACTCAAGGGTTCCGTCAATACACCATTTATACGGCAGCAATACGACTTTGCCGAAATCATGAACCGATGATACGCACGGAATATGTACACAATACGCATTATGAAAATCTGCCGCAGCCTGATGAGACACCACATTTTGAAAATTTATCGCTTGACATATACCGTATCTTGTGGTATACAAAAATTGTAATTGATTCTATGCACGCTTTCCTCCTCGGAGGCGTAGGCCGTCTGGTCTATGTGCGGAGAAATCCGCCTGTGTACGTAGTTAGGTTTGTACGTTATGTAGTTACTACTATAGGGGATTATTATGCCCTTTTGAGGAGCAGATTTGCTCTATGTTTGTCAGGAATTTTGCCGAGTGGATTTGCAGCTACTCGGCATATTGGAAAGAGATGAACGGTCTTTTTAGGTCAGTTCGTCTCTTTTTGTATGCGCAGACTATGGAAAAACTCCAACTATACAGTCATCAAAAGCTCTGTTACAATAGCCTTGTATCGGAGCTTCGCGGTGTACTGGGCAGGAAATATCTGCTCTCCGCGATGCTTCTTCAGGGCGAAGTAAGTGAGGGCGGAGTAAGTTAGGGAGGAACGGCGAAAACATAGGGTGTAGTGCGCCCTATCGTTCCGAAAAGAACGCAGAATATTTAGAAGAACCCCAAATTAACAGGCGAAGAATGAATAAAGTGACAGGGCGTTTCTTTGCGCCTTGCCGAAGAAATAAAGAGACGAAGCAGCCATCCGGTCTGCCGCGTCTCTTTTTGCGTTTTTGTATGGAGCCTCGCTCGTCGGAGCAGCCACCGGCTTTGCCAGCCGGAGGCCACGAGGCGGCAGGAAGGATGGAAGGATAGGCAGAAAACAGCATGGATTCCTCTCAGATCGGGGCGGTTTGAGATGCAGGAGAAACGCCCCCGAGACCGCGGCAAAGGTCTCACCCCTGCGCACAGGCAGCGTGCCCGAACCGGCGGCGCAGGAACAGCATATCCCCGATCCGCGGCCGGTGCGGATCAAAGAACACCGGCAACTGCTTCCGTTTTGTCAGCAGCTGCAGCCGAGTTCAGCGGCCTGGTGTTCACCGCCACCATCGCAGATGGCAGGGCGCACGCCCCACGCGGTATCGTACTGACCGAGGCAAAAGTAAAAAGAGACAGGTTCTTGGCCGCACCGCAAAACGGTAGACGCCGCAAGGCTTTTTCGCCATTCAAAACCTGACATTCCGCAGAAAGGAAGCGGAAACGGAATTTTTTGCCAACGGGTGAAGTGCGCCCATCTGAACACGATAACGACTTCTAAGGAGATCTACATATATGGCTACTATTCAAAGCAAAGGGATATTCCTCTCCCTTGTCGCCCAGTTGGACAAGCTGGCACGGCACAATCGACAAGGCAGCTTTCGTACCAAGGAGCGCTACTACGAAGCGTGCAAACGGTTCTGCGCTTACCTCGCCGCAGAGTACCATCTGCAAAAGCTGGAGAACATCTGCGGCAAGCATCTGGTGAGCTATGTGCTGTACCTACAGGACAATGGCAAGTCTGCCAGTACCGTAAAAACCGACCTTGCCGCCATTCGGTTTTTCCACGATAAAATGTCCCGCCCCAAATACACGCTGCCAACGAACAGCGAGTTAGGCGTCGTGTTGGAGCGCCGCCGGTTCGGACATCTCGACCGCACTTGGAGCGGGCCGGAGTTCAACCGTCTGCTCGGCAAGGCAATGGTGGAAAACCGCGATGACTTCATTCTCGCGCTTTATCTTGGGCGCTATGCGGGGCTTCGTATCCACGAGTGCTTTCGCATAGACACCGCAGCGGCGGAGCGGGCATTGCGGGAAAACGCCCTCACCGTGAAAGGCAAGGGCGGCAAGGTGCGCACCGTCCCCATCGAGGACGAGCGTATCCTAATGATGTTGAAGAGAGTGTTGGCGCAAACCGAGCGTGGACACAAACTAATGGTGCCGGACGATGTTCCCACCGACCGCGCTATTAACGCCTTGGAGCTGTTCATCTACCGCTGCCGAAACGAGGTCAGCGACGAGGGCTCGGACCGCCGCTTGACCTTTCACGGCCTACGACACACCTACGCCGCGGAGAAGTACACAAAGTTGACGGAGGGCGGTATGAGCGCCATTGACGCGCACTATGCGGTCTCTCGTCTGCTCGGTCATGAGCGCGCCGATGTGACGGATATCTACCTTGCGTCGGTCAGAAAGCGGGGCAGTGATGGAGAATAAATACCGCTCCCTTGACGATCTGCCCGTGACGCTGCGTGTGGAGGAGCTGATGCCAATTCTCGGCATCGGGCGCAACACAGCCTATGAGCTGGTGCGCATCCCCAAGAACGCGTTGATCGAGTTCTTGGAGGATACCGAGAAATAGAGACCTAAGTCTCTCAAATAAAGCTTTGCATTTCTGCTGCGCAGGGCGTATCCTATTACTTAGGTATGTCCTGCGCGGCGGAAAGGAGGATATATGTCGCGCAAGAATGAAAATAAAAAAGGCGCTAACGGCGCCGGTTCTATCCGAAAGATCACAACCACTCGCAACGGAAAAGAATACACTTACTGGCAGGGGCGCTATACCAAGGGGTACGACGCTTGTACCGGCAAGCAGATTCAGCGCAGCATCACGGGGAAAACGCAGAAGGAGGTCGCGCAGAAGCTTCGGCAGATCACAGCCGAAATTGATGCAAAGACCTATGTTGCTCCCTGTAAGCTCAGCATATCCGAATGGATGTCCATATGGGCACAGGATTACCTTGTCGGGGTCAAGGCTTCTACCGCATACCTTTACAGGCGCACCATTGAGTTATATATCGACCCGCATCTCGGTCACATCCGTCTCGACGCACTGAATGCTCACACGGTGCAGCATTTCTACAACGAGCTTGCCAAGCCGTCAAAACCTGATGCTGCTCCTCTCTCCGCAAAGTCCATCAAGAACATTCACGGCGTGCTGCACAAGGCGCTCCAACAAGCCGTCCTTCTCAACTACATTCGTTACAATCCGACGACTGCGTGTGTTCTGCCCAAAATCGTCAAAAAAGAGATCCATCCGCTGACCGACCAACAGACCGCTCAGCTTTTGAATCTCCTAAAAGGCAGCAAGTATGAAATTCCGCTCACCGTTGATCTCTTCACCGGCTTACGCGAGGGTGAATTGCTCGGCCTGATGTGGGACTGTGTTGATTTTGAAAAGGGTACGATTCTCGTCAATAAGCAGCTCCGTAGAAGCCAGCGAAAGGGTGGGACCTATTTACTTCTCCCCACCGAAAAACAACAAGAGCCGCACCATCACACCCGCGCCGTATGTGATGAAGCTGCTGCAAGCGCAGAAGGTGCAGCAGGCCAAGCAGCGGTTAATGGCAGGCCCGGCATGGGGGGACAGCAGCTTGGTGTTCACCAATGAGTTCGGGCGCTATGTCTCCTACCGTGCGATCTTTGACTGTTTCAAGCGTATCGTAAAGCGCATAGGCCTTCCCGATGCGAGGATACACGATCTTCGTCATACCTACGCCGTGAACTGCATCCGCGCCGGTGATGACATCAAAACCGTGCAAAGCAATCTCGGTCACGCGACCGCCGCTTTCACTCTTGATGTCTACGGTCATTTCACAGACGATATGCGCTCGGTC
>OHAT01000989.1_pt1 | contig 26964 bp, 21 predicted proteins | sample 1577141 | NCBI WGS metagenome assembly OHAT01 (sample SAMEA3541578, study PRJEB24748) | human gut metagenome | biome: human gut; feature: human-associated habitat; material: faeces | place: China | collected 2012 | reverse complement strand
TCCACCAGGGAAACCCCGCCGATCAGGGGCAGGTCATAGTGCTGCGTGTACATCATGCGGCGGCTCCCCGCGCCCGGCCGGGCGCTTTGGACGAGGACAGCAGAAAAGCGAACAGCGCGCCCAGCACGGCCACCAGGCCCAGGCACTGGATGGCCCGCGCCAGGCCGTAATTGTCGGCGATCCAGCCCAGGCAGGGCGCGGCCATGCCGCCCATGCTGGTAGCCAGGCCCAGGGTCACGCCCGAGGCAAAGCCGATGTTCCTGGCCAGCAGCTTCTGGCCCAGCACCACCAGGGAGCTGAAAGGCGCATAGAGCACAAAGCCCAGAAAGGGCAGCAGGGCGAAGGCCGCGTAAAGATTGCCCGCCAGGCTGAAGGCGAAGACCACCGGAGCCATGAGCACAAAGGCCAGACGGATGATCCTGGTGCAGCCGTAGCGGTCCGAGAGCAGGCCGCCGATGATGTTGCTGATCACCCCGCAGGTGCAGAAAAAAGTCAGGGCCAGCGCCCCGGCGGCCTTGGACTGCCCGAAGACATTGACCCAGTACAGCGGAATAAAGGTATTGAAGCCCACAAACAGGGTGGAACGGGCCACAATGGCGACGGTCAGCTTGGAAAACTCCCGCCAGTTGTTGCGGCCGAGGATTTCAGAGTCCCCATCCGCGCCCTCGGCGGCAGGCGCACCAGACGCAACAGGGTCAACAGGGGCGGCAGCGGCCTGCGGATTTTCGCTCGCAACGGATTCGGTCGGGGGCGCGGACGGGACGGGCACAACGGCCGCGCCGGTTGCAAGGCCGGTCATGCGCACGATCTGCCAGAGCAGAATGGAGGCCATGCACACGGCAAGGCAGGCAAAAACCGCCGTGCCGCTCATGCCGAAATAGCCCACGCAGCCCGTGACCAGCAACGGCCCCAGCACAAAGCCGCTGTTGCCGCCGATGGAAAAGATGCTCAGGCCCACGCCCTTGCTCTGGCCGGATACCTTATTGGCATAGCGCGCGCCTTCGGGATGGAAGAGCGCCGCGCCGACGCCGCTGACCGCGATGGCCGCGAAAATGGCCCAGTAGTCGCTCATGAAGCCCACGGCCGCCAGGCCGCAACCGGCCAGCAGCACGCCCAGGGGAATGAACCAGGGCTTGGAAAAGCGGTCCGAGAGCCAGCCGAACAGGGGCTGGATGATGGACGAAAGGCAGGAATAGGCGAACATCAGGCCGCCCGTGGCCTGATAGCTCAGGCCGTAGCTGGCCCGCAGAAACGGCAGCACGGCGGGCAGGGCGCCGCCGTTCACGTCGCAGGAGAGATGCCCCAGCGAAAGGAGAAGGATTTTCTTTTTGTCCATTGCGGGACGCTACACCAAAGGCCGGGCAAATCCAAGACGGAAGACGGCGCAGGCGCGCCCTGCCCGCCCGGACGCGCCGTTCAGCGCCATGTGGCCCCGCACTTCCCTGGATAGAAGGCCCCGGAAAACCGGGGCCTTTGTCTCACAAGATTCAGGCTGTCAACGGCGCTTCCGCCGGTCTGAAATCCGCAAGGACAGAGCAGACTTTACTCAAAACATGCACGGAAGTTTGCAGCCTGTCGCCGATCAGTTGAACGGTGAAGCCGTCAATATCCTCACCGTCGTTGAAATGTTCCATGAGATAGGCCGTGACATAAAGATCGTCATGCACCTTATCGAGCAGGCCGGATAAATCCTCGGCTTTGTGCGCGGCAAGCGTTTCCTCCTCATATTTCAGCATATACGACGGCACGCGGTAGCAGCGCAATTCGTGCGGCACTTCCCCGGCGGGCCCGGCGGCCTTGGGGGAAGCGGCGGCTGCCGTGTCCCGTTGCGCCGGTTCCGGCTGTTCTTTTGCCGCAAAAGCCAGCAAGGCCTGGGCCGCCTGTTGCAGCTTTTCGGCCAGATCCGTGAAGTGGGAGCAGGAAAAATCCGGAGACGCCGCATCAGGCGGAGCAAATTGGGGCCGTGAGCGGCGTGCGCTCGGGGAAGAACTGGACATGGAGTACCTCTACGGTTTTTTGATTCGGAACTCTCAAAAACAGAAAGTTCCGGGTGCTCAAAACTGCCGCAGAGCAGCGGGCTATTTTCCGGCAAGCCGGTCTTGTATTTCGCCCACACCCGGAAAGAGCATACGGGAAGTTACGCCGTGCCAAAGGCACAGCGCAAGAAAGCCCACAGTCTGTCGGGGTGGGAGCCGTCTACGGAAGGTGTTTTGAGCACCGGGAAGAAGGGAATCATAGGCGCGGGGAACTGTCAACAGCGGGCAGGGCCGGGAAGACGCACGGCAGCAGCCCTCCCGACAAATACGATCGCCAAGAACGCCATGGCCTGCAAGGGGTAGGTGGGCACGGTGGAGTACAGCTTTCTTATCTTTAATCCAAAGATAACATGGCGGCAACAACGCTCGGATAAATTTGGTTTTCAGGCCTGTTCTCCATAAATTATATACAACGACGCATTGAATATGATTGCAGAAATTGCATTACTGCCATTCTAAGAAGTGAATCATTTCATAACTCGTACTCCGCCCGCCGCTTTCCCCTTGTCGCAAGATGCCGTATTCCATCAGCTCCCGAATATCCCGCAAGGCGGTATCCGGCGAACACTTTGCCAGCTTGGCGTATTTGCCGCTGGTCAAGTGGGCGACCTCGACTTTCACATGAAGCTCATCCGCATACGTGTTCGGCCCAGGAGGTCACATTGTACGAACAAGCTTTTTCGCATAGTATCCGGACACGTCAATTTCCTTCTTGGTGAAGACTCGTACTCCACCCACTGGGCACCCAGTGAATGGGAAAGCCGGGTTACACAACACAGCCTAACCTTCCAATAGGGTCAAGCAGCTCATGACAGAACAACAAATCGAACAAGAGCTGATAAAGAATCTGACTGACCTCAAGTATGTTCACCGTCAGGACATCCGCGATCGTGCCACGCTGGAGGCCAACTTCCGGGAGAAATTTGAAGCTCTGAACCGGGTACGCCTGACAGACGGCGAATTTTCACGCCTGCTGGAACAAATTATTACCCCAGATGTGTTCAGTGCCGCCCGGCTTTTGCGCGAACGCAACAGCTTTGAACGCGACGACGGCACACCGCTCTTCTACACACTCGTCAATATCAAAGACTGGTGCAAGAATACCTTTGAAGTTGTCAACCAACTCCGCATAAATACAGATTACAGCCACCACCGCTATGACGTCATATTGCTCATCAATGGCGTCCCTGTAGTGCAGATTGAGCTGAAAACGCTGGCTATCAGCCCGCGCCGGGCAATGCAGCAAATTGTTGACTACAAAAATGATCCCGGCAACGGCTACGGCAAAACCCTGCTCTGTTTTTTGCAATTATTCATTGTCAGCAACATGAGCGACACATGGTATTTTGCCAACAATAACAACCGCCATTTCAGTTTTGATGCGGATGAACGCTTTTTGCCGCTCTATCAGTTTGCCGGAGACGACAACAAAAAAATCACCCAGCTTGACCGTTTTGCAGACCATTTTCTGGCCAAATGTACGCTGGCAGAGATGATCAGCCGTTATATGGTGCTGGTGGCCAGCGAACAAAAGCTCATGGTTATGCGCCCTTATCAAATATATGCCGTCCAGGCCATTGTGGACTGCATTCACCAAAACTGCGGTAATGGGTACATCTGGCACACCACAGGCAGCGGCAAAACGCTGACCTCTTTCAAGGCGTCCACACTGCTCAAAGACAACCCGGACATAGAAAAGTGTCTGTTTGTGGTTGACCGCAAAGACCTTGACCGTCAGACGCGGGAAGAGTTCAATCGCTTTCAGGAGGGCTGTGTTGAGGCCAACACCAACACGGCTGCGCTGGTGCAGCGGCTGCTTTCCGATGATTACGCCGACAAGGTCATCGTCACCACCATTCAGAAACTGGGGCTTGCCCTCGATGCCGGCAACCCCGGCAACTACAAGGAGCGCCTGAAACCGCTGCGCAACAAGCGCATGGTGTTCATTTTTGACGAATGTCACCGCTCTCAGTTTGGCGATAACCACAAAGCCATCAAAGACTTTTTCCCAAACGCCCAATTGTTCGGCTTCACTGGAACCCCCATCTTTGAAGCAAACGCTTCCTATACGCAAATCACAGGGGAGCAAGGTTACTATAAAACCACAGCAGATATTTTTCAGCGTGAGCTGCACGCCTATACCATCACCCATGCCATTGAAGATCGCAACGTGCTGCGTTTTCTTGTTGAATATTACAAGCCGGAGGGCAAAAGCATCCCCAAGCCCGGCGAGCCGCTTCTCAAGCGTGCTGTTGTGGAAGCTATACTGGACAAACACAATGCCTCCACCGCCCAGCGCAAATTCAATGCGCTGTTTGCCACATCGGGCATCATTCACGCGATAGAGTATTATCAACTCTTCAAAGAGGTTCAGGCAGAGCGCGCGGCGGCGGACAGCCATTATGAGCCGTTGAACATCGCCTGCGTGTTTTCCCCACCCGCGGAAGGCAACAAAGATGTGCAGCAAATTCAGGAAGACCTGCCTCAGGAAAAGCTGGACAATGCCGAAGCCCCCGAAGAAAAGAAAGCTGCTCTCAAAGCCATTATTGCCGATTATAATGCCAGTTACGGCACCAATCACAGCATCAATGAATTTGACCTGTACTATCAGGACATACAAAAGCGCATCAAGGATCAGCAATATCCCAATGAAGACTTGCCTCACGCGCAAAAGATCGACGTCACCATTGTGGTGGATATGTTGCTTACAGGTTTTGACTCCAAATTTCTCAACACCTTGTATGTGGATAAAAACCTCAAGCATCATGGCTTGATTCAGGCATTTTCGCGCACCAATCGCGTACTGAACGACACCAAGCCCTATGGCAAGATTCTGGACTTCCGCCAGCAGGAAAAGGCCGTTGATGCGGCCATAGCCATGTTTTCCGGCGAAAAGTCCGACACAGCGAGAGAGATTTGGCTTGTCGATCCCGCCCCTGCCGTCATTACCAAATTGGAAAGCGCAGTCACGCAGCTGGATGCCTTCATGCACTCCCAGGGCCTGACGTGCGCCCCGGAAGACGTGAACAATCTGAAGGGTGATGAAGCCCGCTGCCAGTTCATCAATCTGTTCAAAGAGGTCAAGCGCCTGAAAACCCAGCTTGACCAGTACACCGACCTCACCCCGGAACACGCCGAAACCATAGAAAAGCTCATCCCTCCCGATCAATTGCAGGGCTTGCAGGGGGTGTACCTGGAAACTGCCCAACGCCTGAAAGCCCAGCAGGAAAAGAAGGATGGCAAGGCCGACCCCGCTGCTGATGCGGCGATCCAACAACTGGAATTTGAGTTTGTGCTCTTTTCCTCCGCAGTGATCGACTATGATTATATCATGAAGCTCATTGCCGGATATACCCAGGCTGTTCCGGGCAAGCAGTCCATGACCCGCGACGAACTCATCGGCCTTATCCAGGCCGATGCCAAATTTGTGGACGAGCGCGACGATATTGCCGCCTATATCAAGACGTTGAGCACTGACAAGGGGATGAGTGAGGCCGCTATCCGTGAAGGCTACGAGCAGTTTAAAACCGAGAAAACTGCGCAAGATCTGGCCGCCATTGCCGCCAGGCACGGTCTTGAGGCGACCTCTATGCAAGGTTTCGTGGACAGCATCATGCAGCGCATGATCTTTGACGGTGAGCAGCTCAGCGACCTGCTGGCCCCCCTAGGCCTGGGCTGGAAGGCCCGCACCCAGAAGGAACTGGCCCTGATGGAAGACCTTATCCCTCTGCTGCATAAACTTGCCAAGGGGCGCGACATTTCGGGACTGGGCGCGTATGAGTAAGGTGAACATGATGAGTGCAAAGGATAAGAAGAAAGACTCTCTGGTGCCGCGTTTACGTTTTCCTGAGTTTCGTGATGCAGGGGAGTGGGAAAAGAAAAAACTTGACGCCATATGCAGTCGTATACTTCAAAAAGTTAGTAACAACTCGCTTACTCCTGTCAGTATAACGGCAGGGCAAGGGTTTGTATCACAGGAAAGTAAGTTTGGAAGAAATATTGCTGGCGAGCAGTACAAAAATTATATTTTTCTGGAACACGGTGACTTCGCATACAACAAAGGTAATTCGAAAAAATATCCACAAGGTTATGTTTGCCAACTCAAAGAGTTTCAGAAGGCCGCAGCGTCAAGCGCCTTTTTGTGTTTTCGGTTTGTAGGCCAATACGAGGCAAGCTTTTTTCAAAGTCTGTTTGACAACAATATTCATGGAAAGCAACTGGCAAGCCATATTACCAGTAGTGCAAGAAGTGATGGCCTGCTGAATATAAAGCCAGATACTTTTTTTAGTATTCTGTTGCCTGTTCCGCGCATTTTTTCTGAACAGCAAAAAATTGCCGACTGCCTTTCCTCCCTTGATGAACGCATTGCCGCCGAAACCAATAAGCTCGACGCCCTCAAGGCTCATAAAAAAGGGCTGCTCAAGCAGCTTTTTCCGGCGGAGGGCGAAACGCTGCCGCAGTTGCGCTTTCCTGAGTTTCAGGATGCGGGGGAGTGGGGACAGACCCCTCTTGGGGAATTGCTTTTGTCTCAACCAGATTACGGAGTAAATGCGCCAGCAGTACCCTATACGTCCAGTTTGCCTACGTACATAAGGATAACAGATATTTCCGCGGAAGGACAGTTTATTGTAGAAAACAAAGCATCTGTTGATATTGTTGCTACGCATGAAAACTGTTTGCACCCAGGTGACATCGTCCTTGCTCGCACTGGTGCAAGTGTAGGCAAGGCATATAAGTATAATGAAAGCGATGGTAAGCTGGTCTTTGCTGGATTTCTAATCCGTGTTAAACCGAATTGGCGAAAAATTAACTCCAACTTCTTGTTTAATTTTTTGTTTACCAAGAGGTACTGGGACTGGGTTGCATTTACCTCTCCTCGTAGCGGGCAGCCAGGCATTAATAGCGCAGAATACGCGAGCTTGCCTGTTCCCACTCCTCCGAGCGATGGAGATACACATCGTGAACAACAAAAGATAGCCGACTGCTTTTCCTCCCTCGATGAGCTCATTATCGCACAGACCCAAAAAATCGAGCTGCTCAAATCCCACAAGAAAGGGCTTATGCAGCAGCTCTTCCCAGTCCATGACGAGGCGAAGGCATGAGCGACACGCCTAAAATTTGGGAATATCCGTCTCTGCCCAAACTGGTGACGCGCCTGCGAGACGACCTGCGCAGCAATGACTGTGTACTGCTGTTTGCCTATAATGGTACGGGAAAAACGCGCCTTTCCATGGAATTCAAGAATGCCGGAAAAAGAGACAGTTCCAGCGACACACTCTATTTTAACGCCTACACCGAAGACCTCTTTTCCTGGGACAATGATCTTGAAAGCGATACGGAGCGTTATTTACGCCTCAACACAGTCTCCAAGTTTTTTTCCGGCTTCAAAGAGCTGGCACTGGAAGGCAAGATATTTTCATACCTTGAACGCTATGCGGACTTTGATTTCAAGATTGACTACGAACAGTGGTCAATTTCGTTCTCGCGTGGGGAAGAAGAAAACATCAAGATTTCTCGTGGCGAAGAGAATATTTTCATCTGGTGTATTTTCCTTGCCATTTGCACCCTTGTCATTGAAGGACACGAGTCCTATGCATGGGTGAAATATATCTATATTGATGACCCCATATCATCTCTGGATGATAATAACGCCATTGCTGTAGCCACAGACCTCATCAATACACTAAAAAAACCAGAGAATACAACAAAGTGTATCATTTCCTCCCATCATGGATTGTTTTTCAATGTGCTGTGGAACGAATTCAAACGCTCACGTACAAACTATAACACTTATTTCTTTTACCGCTCGGCACAAGGCGAAAAGTACTCCTTGCAAAGAACGGACGAAGCGCCCTTCTTTCATCATGTGGCCATGCTCAGCGAGTTGCAACAGGCTATGGAAAGCAATCAAATCTACACGCATCATTTCAATGCCTTGCGCAGCATTATGGAAAAAACAGCCGTTTTTTTTGGCTACAAAGATTTTTCATCGTGCATTCATGGCGTTGATGACGAAGTGCTGTATACACGCGCCCTTAATCTCTTAAGCCACGGCCAATACTCCATCTATACCCCGCGAGAGATGGTGGACGACACCAAAGAGCTTTTTAAAAGTATTTTCACGGCTTTTCTGAGCCGCTACCGATTTGAAATTCCCCAACTCACCAAACAAATTGCCAACACCCCCACCCCCAAGGAACAGCCATGACCGAACAAAACCAAAAACAACTGGGCGCTGTGCTCTGGGACATTGCCAACACCTTGCGCGGAGCCATGGATGCGGACGACTTCCGCGACTATATGCTTGCCTTTCTCTTTTTGCGCTACCTGTCCGACAATTATGAGGCCGCAGCCAAAAAGGAATTGGGAAACGAGTACCCCGATGCCGGCACACAGCCCGGCGTGACGCCCTTGCGCATCTGGTATGCCGCCAATCAGGCCGACGTGCCGGACTTTGAAAAGCTCATGCGCCGTCGCGTACATTACGTCATCAAGCCGGAGTATCTCTGGGACAGTATTGCCGAGATGGCGCGCACGCAGGATGGGGAATTGCTGAATACCCTTCAGGACGGCTTCAAACATATTGAAAATGAATCCTTCGACAGCACCTTTCAGGGGCTGTTTTCAGAAATCAATCTCACTTCCGAGAAGCTTGGCAAGCGCAACGCCGAGCGCAATGAGAAACTTTGTGATATTATAAAGAAAATTGCCGAAGGCTTGTCCAGCTTCTCCAGTGAGGGCGATACGCTGGGCGATGCCTATGAATATCTGATCGACAAATTCGCGGCAGGCTCCGGCAAAAAAGCCGGCGAATTCTATACACCACACGAAATATCCAGCATTTTATCAGGGATAGTGACGCTGGACAGCCAGGATCCCAGCACCGGCCCCAAAAAACATCTTGCCAGCGTGCTTGATTTCGCCTGCGGCTCCGGCTCGCTTTTGCTTAATGTGCGGGGGCGCATGGGAGCGCAAGGCATAGGCAAAATCTACGGCCAGGAAAAGAACGTCACCACCTACAACCTGGCGCGCATGAACATGTTGCTGCATGGCGTGAAAGACTCGGAATTTGAGATATTCCACGGCGACACCCTGACCAACGACTGGGACATGCTGCGCGAAACCAATCCCGCGAAAAAGCCCTATTTCGATGCCGTGGTGGCCAATCCCCCTTTCAGCTACCGTTGGAATCCCAGTGAGGCGCTGGGCGAAGATGTGCGTTTCAAAAATTATGGACTGGCTCCGAAATCCGCCGCGGACTTCGCCTTTTTGCTGCACGGCTTCCACTACCTGAAGCGGGAAGGCACTATGGCCATTATCCTGCCGCATGGCGTGCTGTTCCGTGGCGGCGCGGAGGAGCGCATCCGCCGCAAACTGCTTGAAGACGGCAACATAGACACCATTATCGGCCTGCCCGCCAACCTTTTTTACTCCACGGGCATTCCCGTGTGCGTCCTTGTGCTCAAAAAGTGTAAAAAGTCTGATGACGTGCTCTTCATCAATGCCTCTGAGCATTTTGAAAAGGGTAAACGGCAAAATAGACTCTCTACGGAACACATAAAAAAAATTGTAGATACCTATCAGTTCCGCACAGAAGAAGAACGATATTCTAAATGTGTCAGCATGGAAGAAATTTCCGAAAACGGCTACAATCTGAATATTTCCAGATACGTCAGCACAGCAATGCCGGAAAAGGAAATTGACCTTGCCGATGTTCATAAAAAAATGATGGCGGTGGATGCGCAAATCAAAGCCGCCACGGAAAAACACAATGCGTTTTTGAAAGAGCTGGGTCTGCCCCTTTTGCCATAGGGAAGCACACTATCTTTTACAAGGAATAGCTCATGGCCCAAATTACCAATAAGCGCCTTGGGGAGCTGGTACAGACCCTTTTTCGTATTCTGGAAAAGCAGCCGGAAGGCATGAAGGCTAAAGAGGCCCTGGCGGCGCTGGCTGATTCCGTCACGCTTACAGAGTATGAAGCGGGCAGCTATGAAAGCGGGCGCCGCTTTGAAAAGATCGTGCGCTTTGCCACCGTTGATACAGTACGCGCAGGTTGGCTCATCAAGGATGACGGGATATGGACCCTGACTGGAGAGGGAGCGAAGGCCCTGAAGCTCTTCAAGGACCCTGAAGTATTCCACAAGATGGCCGCCCAGCTGTATCGTCAATGGTATAAACAGCACAAGGGGCGGCAAGCCGAAAATCAATGCGCTGTTTCCTCCGAATCGGAAGATGTTGAGGATGAAAGCGAAAAAAGCGTCAGTGTTTCCTACGAGGAAGCCAGGGAACAGGCACAGGAGACGATCGACGCTTTTTTACATGCCATGGATCCCTATGATTTTCAGAAACTAGTAGCAGAACTGCTCAAGGCCATCGGCTACCATGTGACGTGGATCGCGCCTCCGGGCAAAGACGGCGGCGTGGACATCCTGGCATACACAGATCCACTGGGTACTCAGGGACCGCGCATCAAGGTGCAGGTCAAACAACAATGCAAAGCCGTAACCGAGCCGGATCTCAAATCATTCATGGCAAATATCGGCCAGCATGACAGCGGCATCTTTTTCTGCACAGGGGGGTTCACCAAGGATGCCGAGGCCTACGCCCGCAGTCAGGAAAGCAAGCGCATCATGCTTGTGGACAGTGCCAAACTTGTCCAGCTCTGGTCGGACAACATCCCGCGCTTGAGCGATCAGGCATGGCAGCGACTGCCCCTTACGCCCATCTTTTTTCTGACCCCGGAGAAATGACAATGCCTTGGGAAACGATTTTGGGGGCGGCCATAGGCGGATTGTTCACCCTTTTGGGAAGTATTGTCGCCTTGCGGCACCAAGGAAAATTACAGGACGGCAGATTTGCTTACGAGCAACAGAAAGCCAAGGAGGAATGGGAACGCCAGGAGGGGCGAAGAAAGGAAGAACGCAGTTTCGAGCTGAAACGGCAAGCCTACCAGAATTATCTTGCCGTGATTGCGCAATCGTCCCGAATTCCCATCAAGCCCATGGAGTTTAAAGCCACGCTTGCACTTCTGGAGTTGAGTGGATCCGCAAAGGTTTCTCAACTGGCCTCCGAGTTTGCCCTGTATATTGAATCTTGCATAACAGATGGGATGCAGCCAACGACACAAGACGAAATACTGACAGCATCAAATCGGCTTGCTGCGGCAATCCTGTCTGACTTCCGTTCACATATTGCCTCATGAAATCTGGTAGTAGTCCCTTTCCTGGTTAGGAATAGGTTAGGAAATGAAAAAAGCGCTTATGGTTAGGATTCCATAAGCGCTTGAATTTCTTGGTTGCGGGGGCAGGATTTGAACCTACGACCTTCGGGTTATGAGCCCGACGAGCTACCGAACTGCTCCACCCCGCGCCATGTGGCGACATGTCATATCGCGAGAAAGAGATATAGTCCTGCGGGTGGATTCTGTCAAGCAAAGCCGCGCATTTTATTTTCGGCTCGCCATTTTCCTCAGTGCCATCCCCCAAAAGCCGCTCCCCGCCTTCCGTTCAAGCCTGCCGCGCGGCGGTTCGCCTCCCCCGGTCTCGGCCGCGCCGGACGGCAATTGCCAAGCCCGGTCCGTCGGGCTATAGTTTATCCATATAAATATGGGCTCGCCCACCGCGTCCTTCTCCGGGCCCCGTGGCCGCCCGTCAAACCGCAGCCGCAGGATTCCGCGTCATGCTCACCCTTATCCTGGCCGTCGGCATAGCCGTTCTGGTCTCGTTTTCCTGTTCGCTCACCGAGGCGGCCCTGTACGCCGTGCCCTGGTCCTCCATTGAACGCTTGCGCCGCATGGGCCGCCCCGTGGGCGAACTGCTCTATAAAATGCGCACTGAGGTGGACAAGCCCATTGCCGCCATCCTGACCCTGAACACCGTGGCCAACACCGCCGGTTCCACCATTGCGGGCGCGGCTTTTCTGGCGGTCTTCGGCGCGGAGCACATGGCGCTCTTTGCCCTGGCCTTCACCGTCGTGATCCTGGCCTTCGGCGAAATCGTGCCCAAAACCCTGGGCGTGGCCTATGCCACGCCCCTAGCCAGCGCCCTGGCCCGCCCCCTGGCCCTGACCATCAAGCTGCTTTCGCCGCTGCTCTGGCTCACAAGCCTGCTCACCCGCCTGATGTCGCCGCCCTCCAGCGCGCCGCAGATTTCCGAGGACGACATCTGCGCCGTGACCAGCCTTTCGCGCCAGGCCGGGCGCATCCAGCCCTATGAGGAAAATTTCATCCGCAACGTGCTGACCCTGGATCAGAAACGCGTGCATGAGATCATGACCCCGCGTACCGTGGTCTTTTCCCTGCCCGAGGACATCACCGTGGAAGAGGCCTACAAGGACCCGCGCATCTGGCATTTCAGCCGCATTCCGGTCTACGGCGAGAACAACGAGGACCTGGTGGGCCTGGTGGAGCGCCGCACCCTGGGCCGCTGCCTCAAGGAGGACAAGGAAGGCACGCGCCTGTCCGAAATCATGCGGCCCTTGCATTTCGTGCAGGAAAGCCAGACCCTGGACGTGCTGCTGCGCGAACTGCTCAAGGCCAGGGTGCATCTGTTCGCCGTGCTGGACGAATACGGCGGCCTGGCCGGAGTTGTTTCGCTGGAGGACGTGCTGGAGGAAATTCTGGGCAGCGAGATCATGGACGAAAGCGACAATGTGGCGGATCTGCGCGCCCTGGCCCGCGACCGCCGCAAGGCCCTGACCCGCAAGGCTCCCCAGGACAAGCCCGCCGCGCCGACCGCGCCCACCAGGTAAGTCCCCGGCGCGCGCCTCCGGGTTTGCCTGGCCCGCAATGTCCGCGCGAAACGGGCGGCACCGCAAATATTGATAACAATTCTTATCTTGTCAGAAAAATCGAAATGGGCTAGGGTACCCCATCTTCACTCAGCGCAACACTGGAGTGACTCGCATGGCCCGCAAAAAAAATACTTCCATCTATGTGGCGGCGCTGTTCCTTTTCCTGGGCGGCGTAGGCTATCTGGTTTATTCCGGCTTTTCGGAAAACAGCGTTTACTTCCTGAACGTGGCCGAAGCCAAGGCCGCCACGCCGGACAAGCTGACCGCGGCCCGGCTGTTCGGCACTGTGGCAAGCCGGGGCATTGAAAAGCACCGGGGCGGACCGGGCGTCACCTTCAGCCTGGAAGACAAGGACAACGCCAGCCAGACCATCGTGGTCAACTACAGCGGCGCTGTGCCCGACACGTTCAAGGCCGGGGCGGAAGTCATCGTGGAAGGCGGCATGGGGCCGGGTGGGCACTTTGCGGCCAAGACCCTGATGACCAAGTGTCCTTCCAAGTACCAGAAGGAAAACCGTACAAGCTAGAGCAATTCAACTTTGAGAAAGTGCATTCTCGAAGTTTTTAAGACGCTCACTCCGGCGTTTAATCGCGCAAATAAATTGCGCTTGCGCCTCCGTGGCGGGCGTCTGCTCCCGCAGCCGCCGGAGCAATTTCAAAGTGAAATTGCTCCGGCCACGCGGCGCCCCCCAACACGGGGCGCTGTTTTTTCCCGTCACGTCACTTGAACCGGGCGGACCGGGATGAGCCGGGCGGACCAGCCGGGTTGTCCCGCCGTCATCCACGCGTAAAGGAGCCCCATGTACGTTTTCGCCTACGCCATGCAACTTCTGGCCCTGCTCTGCGCCTTGGGCGGCGGCGGCATGGCTCTGCTCCAGCTTTGGCAGGGACGCGCAGACAGCCTGCGCCTGATCGAAAAAGCCCACTGGGTCGTCACCGGCGGCTTGCTGCTGGCCTCGGCCCTGCTGCTGCACGCCCTCTACTGGCACGACTTCAGCCTGCAATACGTTGCCAGCTATACGGATCTGATCCTGCCGGTCTTCTACCGCCTGACCGCCTTCTGGGCCGGGCAGCCCGGTTCCATGCTCTTCTGGGCCCTGGCCGTGAGCCTGAGCGGCAGCATCTTCGCCTGCACCCGCGCCTGTCGAAATCTGAGTCCCGCCACCAAGCTCTGGTACTGGACCTTCTTTTACGTGATCATGGCCTTTTTCACCCTGATCCTGACCAACTGGAGCAACCCCTTTCTCATGCAGACCCCGGCCCCGGCCGACGGCAACGGCCTGAACCCCCTGCTCCAGAATCCGGGCATGATCTTCCATCCGCCGCTGCTTTTCCTGGGCTACGGCGGCTTTACCGTGCCCGCCTGCCTGGCCCTGGCCCAGGCCCTTTCCCGCAGGGGACGGTGCGAGGGGCCCTGGTTCCGCCTGACGCGGCCTTTCATCATCCTGGCCTGGCTTTTCCTCACCGCGGGTATCGTGCTGGGCGCGTGGTGGGCCTACATGGAACTGGGCTGGGGCGGCTACTGGGCCTGGGACCCGGTGGAAAACGCCTCCCTGATCCCCTGGCTCATCGGCACCGCCGCCCTGCACACCCTGATTGTGGAGGAACGCCGGGGCAAGCTCGGCCGGGTCAATGTGGCCCTGATGGCCCTGACCACGGTATCGGCCTTTTTCGCCACCTACCTGGTGCGCAGCGGGGTTATTGATTCGGTGCACGCCTTCGGCGACGGCAGCGTGGGCACGCCGTTGACCGTTTTTGTGCTGGCCGGCCTGGCGGTCACCTTCTGGGTGGCCTGCACGGCCCCGCGCGAAGGCAAGCCCCTGGCCGGGCTGGACAGCCGCGAAGGCTTTCTGACCCTGGTGGCCTGGGTGCTGCTGGCCCTGGCCGTGATCATCCTGGTCGCCACCATGTGGCCGGTGATCAGCAAGCTCTGGACCACCGCCCCGCGCGGCCTGGACGCCAATTTCTACAACCGGGTCTGCCTGCCTCTGGGCGCGCTGCTGCTGGTCATGATGGCGGCCTGTCCCTGGCTCGGCTGGAACGGCGGCATGCGCGGCAAGGGCCGTTTCTTCGCGGTGCTGGGGGCGTTTGTCGCCGGCGGCATTGTGATCTGGGCGCTGGGCTATCGCCAGCCCACGGCCCTGCTCGGCTCGTCCGCGGCCATTGCCGTCAGCCTCGGCGTGGTCCTGCTGCTCACGGACAGCGCCGTCCGCCGCCAACCAGCCAGCCTGGGGGCTCTGGGCGCGCACCTGGGCATGGCCCTGGCCGCTCTGGGCATCGCTTTTTCCGGCCCCTACACGCAGGACAAGGAAATGTTCCTGGCTCCGGGCCAGACCGAACAGGTCGGCGGCTACACCGCCACCCTGCTGGAAATCAAGGACGGCCGCCAGCCCGGCTACGACTTTATCGCGGCCCGGCTCCAGATCAGCAAAGACGGCAGGAATCTGGGCATTGTCGCGCCGGAACGCCGCATGTACGACAAGTTCGGCAGCATGCAGTTTTCCGAGGTGGATGTGATTCCGGGTCTGGGCAATGAAGTCTACGCCTCCCTGCTGGGCCTGGACGAGGACATGCGCGTGCTGGTCAAGGTCAGCGTGGAGCCTCTGGTCAACTGGATCTGGATCGGCGGCACCCTGATGTGCCTCGTGCCCCTGCTGGGCCTGCGCCGCCGCACTTCCCCGGCCAGGGAACCCGACGACGAGGACGGCCCGGATGACGGCAAGGCCTGAAGCCGGGAGGCCCGCGCGTGCTTGAACTCGACCGTGTCGCCAAGCTCTACGGCGTCAAAGTGATCTTCAAGGAAGTGAGCTGCGCCTTCACGGCGGGCAGCGTCTCGCTGTTGGTGGGCGGCAACGGCGCGGGCAAAAGCACCCTGATGCGGATCATGGCCGGCTTGTCGCGCCCCAGCGCGGGCCGCGTGCGGCAGGCGGAATCCGGCACGCGTTCCGGCGGCCTCCGCCTGGGCTATCTCGGGCACGCCACCTTTCTCTACCCCGGCCTCACGGCACTGGAGAATCTGGCTTTCTGGCGCACGGCCCACGGCCTGCGCCTGTCCCGGTCCGACTTGCTGACCGGGTTGGAGCGGGTGGGCCTGGCCGCCCACGCCCACGAGCGCGCGGGCGTTTTTTCGCGCGGCATGGCCCAGCGCCTGAACCTGGCGCGGGTGCTCATGATTGAGCCGGACCTCCTGCTGCTGGACGAGCCGGGCACCGGGCTGGACGCGGCCTCCCTGGCCCTGCTGCGCCGTGAGGTACGGGACGCCCGGCAGCGTGGGGCCTGCGTGGTGCTCATCAGCCACGATCTGGCCGGGGACGCGCCCCTGGCCGACCGCCTGCTGGCCCTGGCGGAGCGCAAACTGGTCTATGACGGCGCGCCCTCGGACTTCACGGGCTTTCATCCCGCGCCGGACACGGCTGCCGCGGACAATACGGATAAGGCGGATAGGGGAGGCCCGGCATGCTGCGCCTGACCCTGGCCGTGGCCCGCAAGGATCTCTCCCTGACCCTGGCCAGGGGCAGCGGTCTGATCCAGGCCCTTTTGCTGGGCCTGCTGCTGCTTTTCGTGTTCAGCCTCTCCCAGGGCATCGGCGAGCGCATGAGCCCGCAGGCCGCCGCCGCCGTGTTCTGGCTGAGTTCGGCCTTCTGCCAGGTGCTGATCTTCAACCAGCTCTACGCCCTGGAAGAGGCCAACAACGCCCGCCTGGGCCTGTTGCTCTGCCCCGCCCCCATCCAGGGCGTCTGGCTGGGCAAGGCGGCGGCGGGCCTGACCCTGCTGCTGCTGGCCCAGGTCATCTTTTTGCCCGCGTCCGTGATTTTTCTGGGCCAGGAGCTGGGCGGGCCGCCGCTGCCGGGCCTGGCGGCCCTGCTGCTGGTGGATCTGGGCATGTGCGCCCTGGGTTCCCTGCTGGGGGCTCTGGCCCAGGGGCAGGCGGCGCGCGAATCCCTGCTGAGCATCGTGCTTTTTCCGCTGCTCACGCCCCTGCTGCTGGCCGGTATCGGCGTGGGTGCGCAGACGCTGGGGGCCGCCTCCCCGGACGGGCCCGGCGGCTGGCTGGGCGTGGCCTGCGCCTTTGACGCGGTCTTTCTGGGGGCCGGTCTGTTGCTGTTCAGCTTCATCTACACGGGGGACGAATAAATGCCGCAACTCCTGGCCCTGCTGGGCGGACTGGCCTTTGCCTGCTGCCAGTGGCTGATCTATGTCTATGCCCCGGAAGAGGCCACTCTGGGTCTGATCCAGAAAATCTTCTACATCCACCTGCCCCTGGCCTGGTGGGCGCTGATCAGCTTTTTCACGGTCTTTCTGGGTTCCATCGCCTATCTGTTGCGCCGCGCGCCCGGCGCGGACAGACTCTGCGCCGCCGCCGCCGAGGTGGGCGTGCTGCTCAGCGGCCTGGCCCTGGTCACCGGCATGCTCTGGGCGCGCAAGTCCTGGGGCGTCTGGTGGACCTGGGACCCGCGCCTGACCACCACCCTGATCATGTGGTTCGTCTATGCGGGCTATCTGGTGCTGCGCGGCCTGGATCTGCCGCCGCAGCGCAAGAGCCTGGTCTGCGCCGTGGTGGGCGTGGTGGCCTTTCTGGACGTGCCTCTGGTCTTCATTTCGGCCCGGATCTGGCGCTCGATCCATCCGGCGGTTTTCGCGGCCAAGGGCGGCGGCCTGGAGCCGGAAATGAAGATGACGGTCATTGCCTGCGTGCTTTCTTTCGGTCTGCTCTGGGCCGGGCTGGTCTGGCTGCGCAAACGCCAGCTCGATTTACGCGCCCGCCTCGACGCATTGGCCGCCAATGCCGACAACCCGGCGGCGTAAACGCCGCAGCGAACTCTCCCTCGGAGGACAAGTATGGATACCCTCACCTGGATCGTCATCGCCAATGCCGCCGTCTGGATCGGCCTCGGCGCGTATCTGGCCTTTCTGGCCGCGCAGCAGCGCGCTCTGGCGGCCCGCCTGAGCCAATGGGAGATGCTCAACCATGACTGATCTGCCCAAGCTCAACACTCCGGCGCGCGCGCTGGTCCTGCTGCTGGCTCTGAGTCTGGCGGCCATGCTGGTGATTTCCCTTACGGAACGCTTCAAACATCCTCAGATCACCGTGCATGTGCAGCCCGCGCCCCAGGCTCCGGCGGGCATGGGCGGCGACGCCATCGGCGCGCTCATGCAGGAAGTCGCCAAAAATCCCCAAAACGTGGACGCCCTGGTCCACCTGGTCGAAGCCCTGATGACCGCCCAGAACTGGGAGGCCGCCGAGACTTTCGCCCAGCGCGCCAGCACCCTGGATGTGAACAATCCCCAACCGCTCTATCTGTTGGGCGTCATCAAGCACAACCAGGGCAAGCACAAGGAAGCCGCCGAGCTTCTGGAAAAAGTGGTGGCCCTGCATGACAACGCCTCGGTGCGTTACAGCCTGGGCGTGCTCTACATCCATTTCCTCAACGACCCGGCGCGCGGCGTGGAACATCTCAGCGCGGGCCTGCATGACCCCAAGGCCGGTGAGGATCTCAAGAAGGGCATCCGCGAGGAGCTGGAAAAAGCCCCGCTGTCCCATGCCGGCGGCGCGGAAAACAACACGCCGGATCAGCCGGTCCGGCAGGACAAGATTGACAAAAAAACCAATAAAACCAATGAGAAAAAAGCGCGACCCTGAACCGCTTCCCGTCAATGCCGCAGTTGCCAGGCCCGCTTCTTGACCATAAGTTGCGGGCTTGCCTCTTTTTTTTTCAGGTTGTAGGTTGACCGCAAAGACTTTCGACCGCGCCCCACCCACGTTATTGAGGAGCTTATGGCCCGCCGTAAAAGCAAGAAAAGTCCTGAAACGGAAGCGGCTTCGCCGCGCGACGCGCTGACGCGCCCCACTCCCGACGCCCTTGGCAGTGCATCTCCCGCAGCCTCTTCGGAGGCCGCGCCTTCCGGCATGGTGCGCAAAAGCACCTGCATCATGGGCATGCTGCTGACGCTGGCGCTGGGCCTGTATCTGGGCGGCCTGCTGCCCGGCCTGATCAACGGTCACGGCCCGGCCGTTACGACCCACCCCGCCACGGCGCAGCCGGAAGCCGCGCCTCCCGCTCCCGCAGCCCAGCAGGCGGCCAGGCCCGCGCAGGACAATCCGCCGCCCATGCCCCCGGAACTGGCCCAAAAAATTGCCGAGCTGGAAAAAACCCTGCTGGCCGATCCCAAGGACGCCGCCCGCTGGGCGGCCCTGGGCAATCTGTATTTCGATACGGGCCAGGCCAAACAGGCCATCTCGGCCTATGAGCGTTCCCTGACTTTCGCGCCGGGCAATCCCGACGTGCTTACGGATCTGGGCATCATGTACCGCGAGGCCGGAGCCTACGAACAGGCCGTGGACAGCTTCCGCAAGGCCTCGGCCGCCCGGCCCGGCCATGAAAACGCCCTGTTCAACGAGGGCGTGGTGCTCTATTACGATCTGCACCGCAAAGACGAAGCCGTGCAGGCCTGGCAAAGCCTGCTGAAGGCCAATCCCGGCGCGCGTTCGCCGGACGGGCAGCCGGTGTCCGAATTGATCAAGCATCTGCATTAGGGCTGTCAGAGATGATGCCCGCGCTGCCCGGCGGACGCGCGGATGCCGCACGCAACGTTGAACGCCCGGCGTTGCAGCGTTGCTCCGGTTTAAGCCCGTAACGGCTCGCCGGACGTCACGCGGAGACGGAACCGCGCGGCGTTCATGCAAAGTTATATGACAGGCGGAAACACTATGGCATACGTTTTTTCCGGCACGGCCCGTTTCCGGGTTTCGGCCGCTGTTCTTCTGTTTTGCGCGCTCTGCTTCGGCTGGGGCGGCGCCCCGGCCCAGACCATGCTGCCCGCCGCGCCCACCACGTCCAGCACGCCCCTTTTGCCCTACCTCGACTATCTGCTGGATGAAACCGGCACCATGGATGTGGAGGAAGCCGCCGCTCCGGACAAGGCCGGGGACTATCGGCCTCTGGCGCTCAAGGATCTGCCGCGCGAAACCGGGGTCATGTGGCTGCGCTTCACCCTGGCTCCCCTGCCGGAGGGCGCCCGGCCCGCCACGCTCTTGCTGGACATGGGCGAAAGCGTGCCCGGCATGCCCATGCTTTATGAACCCGTGTCCAACAGCCTGAGCGGCGCGCTGGAATGGCGCGAATCCAGCCCGGCCCAGCGTAATGTGCTGCTTCTGCCCGAGGCGGGCAAGGAACCTCTGACCTGCTATATCCGCCTGGACGGTCTGCCCGGCCTGTGGTTCGCGCCCATGCTGCGCACCCCGCAGGACGCGGCCACCAATTGGGGCAGCCTGTCGCGCACAGCGGCCATTCTGGCCTTGGGCGTGGTCATGCTGCTCTGCCTTTTGCGCGGCCTGTCCGAAAAGGGCCAGTGGCGCGTCTGGACGGCCCTGTACGTGGGCGTGGCCCTGGGTCAAGGCCTCATGGGCATGCCCGCCTCCGGTTCCGGCCATATCGGCCTGGGCGAGTCCGGGGCCGTGCTGGCGCCGGGTGTGGCCCTGATGCTGCTGCCCCATGTGGGCCGCCATCTGATGCGTACCCGTGAGCGTTCGCGCGCCCTGGACATCCAGCTCCTCCTGCTCTCCCTGCCCGGCGCGGTCCTGGCCCTGCTGCCTCTGGTGCCGAACTTCGGCTGGCTGACCCGTTATCTGGATCTCTGGCCCCTGGGCACCCTGATTTTCGTACCCACCGCCCTGGGAGCCTGGATCATGGGCCTGGGCGGAGCCAAACGTTTTCTGCTGGGCTGCCTTCTGCCGCCGCTCTTTGTGGCCGGGGGCATGCTGGGCCTGGACAGCGGCTTTGCCCCCAACCTCCTGGCCTCCGCCCCACTCTGGGGCACGGCTCTCAGTGCTTTGATCATCGCCGCCACCAGGGCCCCGCACGACACGGCCGTTGCACAGGCTGACTCCACGGCGGCCAAGGCCGTGCGCAGAGAGGCCGACGGCACCATCACCCTGGACCAGCCTCTGGACGATCCCAATCTGCGGCTGATCCCGCCGGGACCGCCCATGCCCTCGGATGATTCGGAGGCGGACGCATCCGCCGCGCGCCCTGATCCTCAGACCGCGCCGCACGCCGGTCTGCTCTCCGATCTTTCGCCCAACTTTCCGCCCAATCTTCTGGAAGACGCGTTGCGCCTGCCCCTGGACCGCCTGATGCGGGAAGGCGCGGCTCTGGGCCATTGCGCCCTGCCTCCGGCAGTACGCCAATACGCGGAAAACATGCTGGGCGCGGCCCGCCAGATGGCGGATATTGTCAGCAATCCCAAACAATTGAATCAGGAACGGCCCACCACCGAAGCCGCCGCGCCTTTCAATCTGCAGCATCTGATGCGCGAAGCCCATGACGCCGTGGCTCCGGCGGCGGAAAGCGCGGGCATCGGCCTGGCTTGGTACATGCCGCCCCATCTGGGCCATATGTACGAGGGCGAAGCCGGGGCTCTGAACGAAACCCTCTGCCTGCTGCTGGAAAGCGCGGTACGCGCCACCAAACACGGAGCCGTGCATTTTTCGGTGCGCCGCGTGCCGGAAAGCGCCGATGCCGGGCATCTGCTCTTCACCGTCACGGACACGGGTTCGGGCATGCCGCCCAAGGAGCGTTCCAGCCTGGCCCTGACCCGCGCCTGGGAACTGGCGGGCGCGCACAAGGGATTTCTGGGCGTGGAGTGCAGCCCCCACGGCACCACGATCGCTTTTACCTTGCACCTCAAATATCTGGAACGGGACGACAGCGAGGACGCGCCCGTGGAACGCAGGCAACCACTGGTCCTGGTCGCGGCGGAAAGCGCGCTGGATCGCCAGATGCTGGCCCGCATGCTGGACGGCATGCCCTGCCGCAACGCTGAAGCGCGCAGCTTGAGCGAGGCCCTGCAACTGCACAAGGGCGAGGTCGCGCTCCTGCTGATAGCGCAGGGCAAGCTGGCCTCTCCGGCGGCGGGCGATATTCTGCGCAAGTTCCGCGAACTGGCGGCGACAGCGGGCCTGCCTTTCTGCAAGGCCCTGGCCGTCACCGTGGACGACAGCCAGTGGGACCGCCTGGCTGACGCCGGTTTCACCCATGCCCTGCTGGAGCCGGTGGACAGCGAAGCCCTTTGCCAGACCGTACGGGAAATTCTGGATGCCGCCGCGGCCGCGCGGACAGCCGATGAAACAGGACAGGAAGCCGTCCCCGCGGAACCCGCCGGGCAAACCGGCACGGCCTCGACAGATATGACGGCGGCTCCTGAAGCAGCCGCGCCTTCCGTCGCAACGGCGGGAGCACCGGCCGGACGGCCGCCTCTGCCGGATCTGTTCGGCAACGAGGACGGCCACGGCGCCTCTCCCCTGAAAATACCGGATCTGACGGCCCTGCCCGATCTGTTGAGCTTTGCGGAATCCCTGCGCGGCCCCCTGGTCGGTCCGGGAGAGGATAAAACATCCGGCAAACCCGCGGGCGGCCTGTTCAGCGGCCTGCCGGAAAACGGCGATCCCCTGCCGGACATTGACCTGCCTCCGGCGGAAGCCGGTCTGACCCCGGTCAGCCGTCTGAACGCGTCCCACAAGACCGCGCAAGAGCAGCCGGACATTCCGGCGGGCCTGTTCGTCAATCCCTACGCACCCGACGATCTGGTTATGACCGCGACGTCCAAAACCACGGCGGTCGAATCCGAAAGCAACGAGGCCCCGGTTCCCGCATCTTCTCCGGAAGACGCCGCCATGCAGGCGGAATTTTCTGTGGCCGCTGGCCTGGAAGGACCGGTCTGGGGTGAGGAAGAGCCTGCGGAGTCCGATACGGCCCAAGAGACAAACGATGCCGCTCCGGAAGACGCCCCATCCACGGAAGACCTGGCTGACGGCAGCGTTATGGCAGCGGAAAACCCGGTTTCAAGTACCGAGGAAACTCCTGCGGAGCCCGCCCCAGTCGTTGCTGCCGCTGATGCAGCCGAGGAAAAAACGGCGGACGCGGTGAAGAACGCGCCGCCCGTTGAAGCTTCCCAGGCTGTTGTCTCCGTACCGGAAGTCGACATTGAGGCCGCGCAGTCTGCCGCTGAAGGCGCTTCCGCCGCTCCGGAATTGCCGGAAGAGCCGGAAACAGCCGCCCCCGTGGAGGTGACCGCGCCGGAAGAAGTTGTTGCGGAAACGTCCGTGCCGGAGAGCAAACCAGCGGCAGCCGTGCCGCCGGCCCCGGAAAAGCCCGTGGAGCCGGAACAGCCCCGTAAGCCTGCCTTCCGGCCTGTCACGTTTGCCGCGCGGCCGGGCGCCACCATTGTCCCCATCCGGCCCAAAGCCGCGCCCAAGGCCGCAGCCGTGCCGGAAGTGCCGGAAGCCAAGCCCACTGTCACGGCCAGCGCCACAGGCTCCTACACCAGCCCCCGGCAGAACACCCCCGGCGAGTGGGTGGGCGAGCCCATGCCCATCGGCAGCCCCCTGTCTTCCCGTTCGCAGGACGCGGAAGACGTGTCCCCCACCGAAAACGCTGTGCGTCGCGGACCACGCATCACGATCAGATCCGTTCCGACCACAACCGCCCGGCGGGACACGGAGAACACTGCGGATACCGCCAAGAACGTCTATACCAGTCCCAGTCTGAGCACGCCCGGCGAATGGGTGGGCGAGCCCATGCCCATATCCCCCAAAGCCACGGCCGACAGACCAGCTCCGCCCAGGCGCCACGGTCTGGAGGAAGCCCTCCGGCCGATGAACAAGGCCGGTCTGGGCCTGAGCCTGGCCAACGACCCGGCTGCCGCGCATCGCACCGTAACCGTGTCCGCAGCGCCGGAACCGGAGGCAGTGGAAACGCCCGCAGCGACGGCCCCCGCTCCCGCGACGCCCCAGCCCTGGGAAGCCCCGGCAGCAACGGCGGCCGATTCAGACGGTTCCGGAGTGCTGAACGGTTCCATTATGGACTTTATCGCCGGAGCTGAGCCCGTAAAAAAAGAAGTGCCGCCCCTGGCCGCGCTTATTGCGGAAGTTTCCGGCCCCTCACCCGCCCCCGCGCCGCCTGCTCCGCCCCCGGCGGAAGAACCCCGGCGGACCATGAGCAGCCCGACCCCGGAAAAAACAGTTCAGGGCCGTTTGCAGATGCCCTTGCCGGAACCCCGGCCTGTGGCCGGGACAAACGAAGCCCGACCCGCAACGGACAGAGCGGCCCCTGTGCCGCCGCCTCCCGCGCCCGCAACGCCGCCGCAGCCGGGGCCTGACAAGACCATCCTGCAACTGGTGGAACGCCTGGACGCGGCCATGGAAGACGCCCAGCAGGCTTTCCAGAGCCGACGAGGCTATATGGTGGGCGAGGCCGCCGGGCGTATCGCGGCGGAGTCGGACGCCTTCGGCTTCCGGGTTCTGGCCCGTATGGCCCGCTGTGTGGAGCGGGCGGCCAAGGCCAACGACATGAACGCGCTCAAGGATCTGCTGCCCGAACTGGCCGTGGCCGTGGAACGCAACCGTATCGCGCTTACCCCGCGCAAATAAGCGCGCCCTGATAAAGCGGACGACAGCCCGTTCCCTGTGGGAGCGGGCTGTTTCCGTTCAAAACGCTTTTCATCATGAAGTTGTTTTAGGGTCTGTTAACACTATAGAATTTTTGTTCGCCTGCAAGGAAGATAAACCTGCTTTGAGGGAGTGTACTCTTCTGGTACTCGACCGAAAAAGCAGGTGAAATCTGACGCGGCAGGAGGGCAAAAAGGCATAGCGTTAACAGGCTCTAGAGCATTTCAACTTTGAACGGTGAGGCGCACGGTCTTCGCGGACGACGAAAGCAAGCGGCACCAACGCAGGGCAGACGCATCTGATTCCAGCCTTTGCAGACCTCTTATTTGCCGTGATAATCCGTCAAAACCAGCCTTTTATGCGCTGGCTGCGTCATCTGGCGCTTTTTGCTGCTCACGTACTTGAGTACGCTGCGCGCAAAAAGCGCCATTTTCCTTGCCCGCGCGCAAAAATCTTAGTTTTTAGGATTCTCCCGGCACCAGCCATCCGCCTGCGCTTCGCTCCGTCGGAGCAAAGGTGGCTTCGCCCCTTTTTGCTCGTTCTCCGATCTATCGGGGAATAAAGACTTTTTTAGATGCGTCTGCCCTGGGCACCAACGGGCAAAGGCTTGCGCAAAACGCGGCGGCATGCGAAAATACCCCGGCCCAGGCAGGAATACCGCCACTGAGGGCAGACAAGGAGTAAACATGTACAAAAAAGTTCTTCTGCCGGTGAGCGGCAAAAAACACGGCGAACGCGCCCATCAGGCTCTTAAGCATGCCTTGGGTCTCTGCTCCGGCGAGATCATCCTGCTGCACGTCACCGAGCCGCTGTCGCAGATCGTGGGCGGCGAAGCCCATACCGAACTGAAGCGCGAGGAAGCCGCCAAAGGCCTGACCCTGCTCTGCCCGCTTATCGAAATTCTGGAAAAAGACGGCGTCAGCTTTCACACCCGCGTGGAAGAGGGCACCCCGGCGGAAACCATTGTGCGCGTTGCTGATGAGGAAAACGCGGATCTGATCGTCATGTTCACCGACGGACGCGACGGCCTCGGCGATCTGCTGATCGGTTCCATCACCGAGCGCGTGCTGCGCAATACAGATACCCCTCTGCTGGCCGTGCGCCACTAGAGCGGTTCCGGCTCAGGCGGAAAGGGCCCGCGTTCCTTTCGCTCCTCGCCTCTCCGGCGAAGGGCGGCGGGGCCGTCAGCGTCCGTGATGTCCCGTGATGCCGAAGAGCGCCTTGTGCTGATACTGCTGGAAACTCTGGGCCTGCTGGCCGTCCACATCCTCTCCTGGGTGGCGGTCTGCCATGCGCTGCTGACCAAGCGAGACCCGCGCTCGGCCTTGGGCTGGACCGCCACGGCCTTGCTCCTGCCCATACTGGGGCCGTTGCTTTACGCACTTTTCGGCATCAGCCGGGCCGAGAGCCGGGCCGACAAGATCATGCGGCAGCAGGCCGCCCTGGAGCCCGAATACGCCCATCCGCCCTGCCCCGTGCGGCCGCCGGAGCAGGTGCCTGAAAATATTGCCCGCATGGCGCATTTGGGCCGCCGCCTGACGGACCAGCACCTCTGCGGCGGCAATGCGCTCCGTCCGCTGCGCAACGGCGACGAGGCCTATCCGGCCATGCTTGAGGCCATCGCGGCGGCACGGAACCACGTTTTTCTGGCTACCTACATCTTCAATGCCGGCAAGGTGGGCGCGGCCTTTACCGAAGCCCTGGCTGCGGCGGCCGCGCGCGGCGTGGGCGGGCGCGTACTGTTGGACGGCATCGGCACGCTCTACTCCTGGCGCAAACCCTGGAAGAAGCTCGCCGCGCGGGGCATCAGAACCGCGCTTTTCCTGCCGCCCAAGCTCTTTCCCCCCAATCTGAGCATCAATCTGCGCAATCACCGCAAGGTGCTGGTCTGCGACGACATCGGTTTTACCGGCGGCATGAACATTTCCGACGACAATATCCAGAGCCTGCGGAAAAGCTGCGTGCAGGATGTGCATTTCCGTTGTCTGGGGCCCATCGTTAATCAGCTGCGACGCGCCTTCCTGCTCAACTGGGGCTTTTCCACCGGCGAATACACGCCCCTGCCGCCCAGCTCCACCGAGCCCAGGGGCGAAAGCCGCTGCCGCATCGTCATCGACGGCCCCGGCTCGGACGCGGACGTGCTTAACGATCTTTTCTGCGGGGTCATCAACACGGCCCGGAGTTCAGTACGGATCATGACCCCGTACTTCCTGCCCTCGCACGACCTCATGTCCAGCCTGCGCTCGGCGGGCCAGCGCGGTGTGGACGTGCGCGTGGTGCTGCCCGCCAAAAACAATCTGCCGTATGTGCACTGGGCCACGTTCCGCCTGCTGCCGGCCCTGCTCAGCGCCGGGGTGCGGGTCTGGTACCAGCCGCCGCCCTTTGCCCATACCAAGCTGCTGGCCGTGGACGGCTATTACAGCCAGATCGGCTCGGCCAATCTGGATGCCCGCAGCCTGCGCCTGAACTTCGAACTGAATATGGAAGTCTTTAATCCCGCCTTCCACGGCCTGCTGGCCGGGCATATCGACACCATCATCAGCCGGAGCCGCGAAATCAGCCTTGAGGATCTGAAACGCCAATCCCTGCCGGTCAAGCTGCGCAACGCGGCCTGCTGGATTTTCTCGCCCTACCTGTAGGCAACAAAACTTCGTTCCGAACTCCATATGTTGTTAAAACCCCACAAAGG
>OHAT01000984.1_pt1 | contig 27053 bp, 26 predicted proteins | sample 1577141 | NCBI WGS metagenome assembly OHAT01 (sample SAMEA3541578, study PRJEB24748) | human gut metagenome | biome: human gut; feature: human-associated habitat; material: faeces | place: China | collected 2012 | reverse complement strand
CCTCCGCGCCTTTTTTCTCTTCGGTTTCCGGTCATTTCGGCGCAAATGTCGGGGAGGGCTTGCGAGATGCGCCGCGGGATGGTATGATTGAGATGGGCGCATCGCGCCCGCCCCTCCGCCGTCACACCGCGGAGAGAGAACCGACAAAGCCGAGGAAACAACACATGGCATTGAAAAACAGCACCGACCGCAGTGCTCTGGAGCGCCTGCTGCTCTCGCGCCTGCCGCGCAAGGAGATCAGCACGCTCGTGCAGAGCTACACGCAGCCCTACCGCGAGCTGATGAGCTACTACCGCTGCGCGATGATGGAGGTCGAGACCAAGTTCAACGTTCTCAACGAGGAGCTTTCGCTCCAGTATGACCGCAACCCCATCGAGAGCATCAAAACGCGCCTCAAGTCCCCCGAGAGCATTGCCGAAAAGCTCCAGCGCCGCGGCTTCCCGCTGACGGTGGAGAGCATCGAGGAAAATCTCAACGACATCGCCGGCGTGCGCGTCATCTGCTCCTTCCCGTCAGACATCTACCAGCTCGCCGACGCCTTTCTGAAGCAGGACGACATTACGCTCCTCCAGCGCAAGGACTACATCGCCGAGCCCAAGCCCAACGGCTACCGCAGCCTGCATCTCATCGTGGAAACGCCCATCTTCCTGCACGACCAGAAGCGCATGATGCGCGTCGAGGTGCAGTTCCGCACCATCTCCATGGACTGGTGGGCAAGCCTTGAGCACAAGATCCGCTACAAGAAGGATCTGCCGGAGCTCGATCACGTCAACCGCGAGCTGTTCGAGTGCGCGCAGATGAGCGCGCAGCTCGACGCGCGCATGGAAAAGCTCCAGCGTCTCGCCGAGACCGCCGCCGCGGAGCAGCACACCGACAGCCGGTGGGGCGAGCGCCGGTCCGGCCCGCTCACGCGCTGAGCGCCGGACTCCGGCGCGGCAGCGTCTCCATACCCGTTTCCCGTTCCATAAACCAGCAAGGCTCCCCTGCCGAAGCAGGGGAGCCTTACTGTTCGTTATAGCGTATATCGCGGGTCGACGCTTACACCGTCGCCTGTAGGAAGCGCATCAGCATGGCTGCGACCTGCCCGCGCCGGGCAAGATCCTGCGGCGTCATGCGGTTGCCGCCCACGCCGTTGAGGATGCCGTTGTCCACGCACCACCTCACGGCATCGCGCGCCCATGCGCTGATGCTGTCCGCGTCATCGAAGCCCAGCTCGCCGCTGACGGCGGGGGAGCCGGCATAGCGGTAGAGCATCGCGGCCAGCTGCTCGCGGGTGACCGGCTGCTCGGGATTCGTGCCGTCGGAAATGCCGTTCTCGACCGCCCAGACCGTGCCCTTGGCGTACCACGTCTCCCCGCCGGCCGTATCCGCGCCGGCAAGGCGCGCGAGCACGGTGCTGACCATGCCGCGGGTCATGGAGCGGTCGGGGCCGAAGGCGTCATTGCCCACGCCGTTGAACAGCTCGCGGGACGAGGCGAATTCCACGGCGTCCTTTGCCCAATGGTCCGCCATGTCGTTAAAGCGCTTGGCGTTGTCGATGATCTTGAGCCGCACGTCGCCCTCCGCGCGGAGCGCAATGCCGGTCTCGGTCACGACCGAGCCCCTGACGATCTCCTCCGTGCCGTCGGGATGGACGATCACGGCGACCATGCTGCCGGTCGGCTTGCTCACGGGAATGTCCACACGGGTGCTGCCGACACTCTTGGGCACGCTGACGGAGGCGGTGATCTCACCGCTCGCGGACTCGACGGTTTCAACGGTCGTGCCGTCGGCACGCTTCTCGACCGTCTCCACACGGCCATTGGGGGAAGTCTCGGCGGTGAGTGTGCTGCCGTCGCGCCAGGTCGTCGTCTCGATGACCGTGCCGTCGGACTTCGTCTCGATCTTCGTGACCGAGCCGTCCGCGTTGACGATCGTTTCGATCTTGCCGGGCTTCTGCCAGCCTTCTGCGCCCGGCTCGCTCGTCCAGTCGGAGGTGAAGTACAGCTCAATGCGGTCGCCGTCCTTTAAGCCCTGCGCGGACATATACCGGCCAACAAGCTCGCCGTTGACGCGATACATCCAGCCGGAGTTCTTGCCCTCGTCAAATTCCTCCAGCGTTACGCCGCTGTTGCTGGTGATGGCGGCAATGTAGCTGCCGCGGCGCTTGCAGGTATAGCCGTGCTCGGCAAGCAGGTCGGAGAATACGTCATACACCGTGCTGCCCTCGGCATACTTGAGATCGCTTTCCGCAAAGCCCATGCCGCGGCCGGAAAGGGAGAACGAAACGGTGACGGTCGGCCGGGCCGCCAGCGCGCGACTCGCTGCCTGTACGCGGCCTTCGTTATTTCCCTGCGCGTACTGCGTGCCGGTCACGACCAGATCGACCGTCACAGGCTGCTGGTACAGCTTTTGGAACTCCGCGTTCTGCGGGTACTTTTCCGCGTACTTGCCCAGCGTTTCGCTGGAAAGATAGCTGGTGATGGTGACCGCCTTGCTGTCTCCCTGACGGGTGACGAGCAGATTCTCATGGGCTACCACATCGGCGTTGCTCGAGCGGAACAGACGCCAGATCTGCTGGTCATACCAGTTGTCCAGCGGAACGGGCACGATGCCGTGATTTTTGAGGTCCTCGCGGTCGTAGACCCAGGTCAGTTCGCCGTTGTCATTCAGATAGCACTTCTGGAAGGCGTGCAGATCGGTGGTGACGTTGTCCCTCTCGACGTTGGCATTGCGGATGCCGTTCCAGTAATTCGCCTTGACCTCCGCCATCAGCGCAAGCTCCGCGCCGATCTCGGCCTGCGTCAGCGGCTGTACGGTCACCTTGATCTCCTTGGACGCAAGCACGTGCATGGCGGAAAGATCGTCTCCCGGCTGCGGGCCGTTCGGACGGTCGAGGATCTTCATCGTCAGGGTGACGGTCTTTGCCGCCTCGCCGGGCAGCGGGCGGTAAACATACACGCGAGCGCTGTTCGGCGTGGTCGGCGCTTCGATCACGCCGGGATCGCTGCTGGTGATGACCACCGGGGTGTACTTGCCGTCGATCTTGAGGTCGCGCGTGGTCGGGAACTGGATGTCGTTGCTGGTGGTGTAAACACCATTTGCATCGGCCGTCAGCTTCTCACCGGTAACGAAATCCTTCAAGCCGGGGGCCGCAAGTGCATCGTTCAGCTTCTGCTGATAAAGTGCCGCGCGGTCGGCAGCATCTGCGTTGCCCTTTACCGTGACCTCGAACACCTTATAGAGCACGATGGGCTGTTCGTTACCGGTCACGTCGCTTGTGAAATTGAACGTGAACGTCGCCGTCAGGACCGCCTGCTGGTCGATGGTCGATCTGGTGATCGTGCCGTCATTCGCAATGATGGTCGGGTCACTGCTCGTCCACGAGATCGTTGTCCACTTGCCGGAGGCCGGCAGCGTTAGGTTTTTCTCGGTCAGCTCGGGCAGCGTGGTCTGATCGAGGACCTCCTTGGTCATGAAGTCGCGAACCTTGTCCGCGTCCCAGTAAACAGTGACGGGGACCGCCACATTCTCCTGCGTCTCACTGCCGCAGGTGAGCGTGAAATACGCTTTGTAGGTGTCGAACCACTGTGTGCGCTCATTGACCGTTTTGTTGGGGTCGTCATAGAAGTAGGTGATACCGCCGATGGACGAGATCGCAGACGCCGCCTGAACTGCTGTGGCGTTGGTCGGCTCTGCCGAGATAAATTTCACACCGACACCGGAAAAGCCTGCGTTCGCCAGCCGTGTCTCCACCATCGTCTGCACGTTGCTGTCCTCGCCGAACCGGGGGTAAAGGGTGCTCAGGGCCTTCGCTGCTTTTTCCAGCGTTTCCTTGTCCGCGTCGACCGCCTGCGCGGCCTTGGACTTAATGGTAAACTCGCGCGGCAGCTTGCCTGTGCTGTCATTGAGCGTGAGATTTGCCGTCAGGGTAACTATCCGCTCGCCCTCGGCGGGCAGAGTCACCTTGCCCGTCATCGGGCAATTCACGGACGGGTCGCTGCTCTCCCAAGTGATCGTCGAGCCGTTCTTACCCACCTTCGGCAGCGTCAGCATGGTCTCGGCTGTGATGGTGGTCGAGGACACGCCGAGCTTTTCCAGCGTCAGCGCGGCCTTATCGAACGCCAAAAGAGCATCGTCGCCATACGGGAGCGGCGCATGTCCCAACAGGGTCTCTCCTGCGGCATTTTGCGCGGGACGGCCATTGTCGTATACTTCAACATACAGATAGAGCGATCCGGTCGCACCGGGGAACTCCGTAGGAATCGTGCAGGTTCTTCCGGTCTCGCCCTCGATCTCATGCTTGTCTGTAACATCTTGATACCAGTACCACTTATAGCCCAGTCGTGCATCGTCAGCCGGGTCATAGCTGCCGGTGTTCTGGAATACACTCACGACCGCCTGCACGGTCTGACCGGCCGCAACGGTAACAGACGGTGCGGCAGGCTCGATCCCAACCGTGGTAAAGCATGGCCGCACGACAATACTCGCTGTGTTGGATTCAATCTCGGTGCCGTCCTGTGCCTTGACCGTCGCCTTAATCGTGGCCGTGCCGGGTGCGGCTGCCGTCGCGATCTTTTGGAACGCGTCGCCCGTGTCGTTCAGCTCGACAATGCCCTCCGGCTCTACGCTCCATTCAACGGTCGCGCCGGCGGTATCCATGTTCTTGGCTTCTACCGTCAGCGTAGAGGTCGGCTGGCTGACGCTGTTGACCATTTGGAGAGAAGCCGGGCTTGCCGTTACCGAAACGGAGGGCTCTGTGGAGCCGAACTTGAGCACCAGCGTGCCCTTCTCGGTCGTCCAGCTGCTGCCCAACTTCCCGGCGACCGTCTTCAGCTCCGTGCTCTTGAAGGACGTGCCAATTTCTTTACCGCCCTCGCAAGAGGTATTCAGCCAGTAGCAGTTCGTGATCTTATCGCGCGACGCCGCAGACGCACCGGCAATGCCGCCTCGGAGCGTTGTCGTCGTGTCAATGTTGCCCATATTCACGCAATTCGTAAGGGCTGTATTGGTAGAGGTTCCGACAATACCGCCGATGTTCATCATACCGGATTTGGCTGTCGTAATGAGGCCTGTGTTATAACAGTCCGTTATCACCGCCTCAATGTCTGTTGCGCCCCCGTTTTTATAGGTACCGGTCGTTCCGACAATGCCGCCAACAACTTTCTTTCCTTGAATGGTCGCCTTGTTCCAGCATTTTTCAATCGTGCCATCGCAGCTGGCTGCAATGCCGCCAACCGTATTGTTGGTCGTTTTACCGACACTTCCCTCTGTGATCACATTTTTTACAGTACCCTTTTCTCCGATTTTTTTGAAAAGGCCACTGTTATGCCCCGTAATCTTCAGCGTTATCGTATGCCCCGCGCCGTCAAAGGTGCCGGAAAAGTCATTCGCATACGGCGTGCTAACCGTAATATCCTCCGTCAAAATATAATTGCCGTTTGCACGCATTTGCGCAAACGCTTCTGCCGTGCTGATTTCTTCAGTCCCCGCCGCCCATGCCGCGGTCGGCAGCAGGCCGAGCGCCAGCACAAGCGCCAGCAGCAGAGAGATCACCCGTTTTTTCATCTTTTCTTCCTCCTTTTGCATGAAAAAAACGTCTGTACCCGCCCGCCTACGCGGGCCGTACAGACGTAAAAAAGGGCGCAAAGACCCCTTGGTGTCTCACGGCTCCCGGTGTGGGCAGGAGCGTCCAAGACCGTCCGGGCATTCTGACTCATCTCCTCGTGGGAGCTTCACAGTGACCCGCTCGCGGGGCTTTTCACCCCATTCCCCCGTTCCGGTTTTTCTCCGGCAGACAGCCTTGATCGCTATTCTTTTTCGCAGCAGGGCGTTTTCCCCGCCGCCTGTCCTATCATAAAGAAATTTTACCCAAAAAGCAAGAGCAAATCGCGGGTCGGCGTCATGCGCGCCGCCTTCTCTGCATACTCACCGAAAAGCGCCGCCGGACTTTGCGCATTTTCCCGAAAAATTCGGGCGGGCAGCTTTCTCTTGCGGGAACGCTCTTTTTCTGTTAAAATGAAATCATAATCGCAAGTCCAATTTGAAAGGAGCGCGAACATTTGTCATTGCGAGGGAAACAGGCCAACGGCCTTGTGACGCAGCAGCGGGTGCTGCGCGCCGCCGTAGCGCAATTTCTGGAGAAGGGCTGCACCGGCACGACCACCGCAGACATCACCGGCGCGGCGGGCATCGCTCAGAGCTCATTTTTCCACGTCTTTCCCAGCAAGGAGGCGCTGCTGCTCGAGCTGGTGCGGCGGATGTTCGGCGGGCAATTCGACCTCGCCGGACAGCACAGCGGCGCGGCGGACCCCGTGTTCCTCTATGCGGTGGAAACGGCGCTTTCACTTTCTATTGCCACAGCGCAAAGGAAGGCAAGAAGCTTGACGTGATCCGCAAGAATGCCAGCGTTGCCTTTGAAATGGATTGTCAGAATGCCCTGCAGCACGGCGAAACCGCCTGCACGCACAGCTATTATTACGTCTCTGTTCTCGGCGAGGGCAAGGCGGAAATCCTCGAGGGCGACGCAATGTGCTATACGCCTTAAACTGCATAAAACCTCCTATTACTCTGGTAATGCGGCCGCCAAGCCTTTACCAGCGCAATAGGAGGTTTTCTCTCTTGCCGAAGCTTTTAAGCTTCAAAAAAAAACAGTCTGCTGTTTTTGTCAAAATACCCTGAACTCTCCCCGCGCAAGCGGGAGCTCTCCGCCGTATCGCTTGAAGTAGTCCAGCAGCAGGTCGGACATCTCCGTGCCGATCTCGCGCACGATCGGGCAGCCGACATAGCCGTCGTACCCGCCCGTGCCGCTGGCGCGGTAGCTGCTCAGGCAGGCGGTGAACACGTCCATGTCCTTCACGGGCGTTCCGTTGAATGTCAGCTCGACCACTCGCTCGCCCACGGGCCTTGCAATGTCGTAGGCATAGGTCACGCCGGCGTAGTAATCGTAATTATAATGCTCCACCTTGGGCTCCAGGAAGCAGTCCGACACCCGCAGCGAGCCGTCGGCATTTCGGGTGAAATATTCCGCGCTGCGCTCCATCGCCCTGCGCAGGACGGCGCCGGTGATCTCCAGCACCGTCAGCGTGTTGGTGTAGGGGTAGGCGTTGAGAATGTCCCTGCGGCGCACGGTCTGCGGCAGACCCGCCGCGTCGTTGGCAAGGCTCGTGACCGAGAGCTGCGCGCCGCTCGCGGCGAGCTGCACAGTGTTGAAGAGGTCGGCGAGGGCGCTGCCCTCGGCCGCCATCCGCAGCGGCGTATCCGGCAGCATCGGCGTCTCCAGATGTCCCACCACCTGGTCGAGCCAAGCCTGTGCGCCGCGCTCCATATCGGCGAACTCCGCGAGCCAGTCCGCCCGGCATTCGCCGTGGGCGGGGACCGTTTCGCTGGAAAAGCGCTTCCCGCTGCCGGACACGGCGGCCTCTACCCGCAGGAACTCCTGTCCCTTGTCGGAGGGCTGCACCACGAAGGTGCCGCTCACCAGCTGCCCGGGCACGGACATATGCTGGTGTCCGGTCAGCAGGATGTCGAGATCCAGCTCCTGACAGATGCGGTAGGCGACGTTTTCGCGGGTCGCGGAGAGCACGCGCCCCGTGGCGAGGTCGCGCTCAAAGCCGCCGTGGTAAATGCCGACCGTCAGGTCGACCTGATCGCGCAGCCTTTCCAACGCGGCGGCCACGGCGGGGATCGGGTCGGTGATCGCAATGCCGGCGAGGTGCTCCGGCTTTTCCCAGATGTTCACATAGTCGGTCACGATGCCGATGATGCCGACCCGCAGCCCGTTTTCCAGCGTGTGGATGCGCGCGGGAAAGCGCACCCCCGCCTCGTCCCAGCGGACGTTTTCGCACACGCAGCGCGCTTTCAGCACGTTGAGGTAGCTGTCAAGGTACGGCATCCCGTAGTTGAAGTCATGGTTGCCCAGCGTCACATAGTCATAGCCGCAGCGGTTCATCATCTCGGCGAAGCGCGCGGCGCTGCCGATGGTATCGTGGCAGAATGCCCCCAGCGGCGAGCCCTGCAGGATATCGCCGCCGTCGATGACGAGGGTGTTGCCGTCCTTACGGAAGCGGCTGGCGCACTTGAACAGCCCCAGCTCCTTTTCCCCCTGTCCGCGATAATCGGTCGGATAAATGTAGCCGTGCAGGTCGGAGGTAAAATAGATCGTCAGCTTTTTCTCGTCCATCGCTTACCCCCGTGCCAGCTTCACGCGGATCTTCGCCGAGATCCACTCGATGATGAGCACCAATACGATCAGCCCCAGCAGGATCGCGCCGACCTCATTCCAGCGGTACGAGCTCATGGCGAAGATCAACGGCGCGCCGATGCCGCCCGCGCCCACAAGGCCGAGCACGGTCGCGTCGCGCAGGTTCATGTCGAAGCGGTAGATGATCGTGGAGGTGAAGTCCGCCGTCAGCTGGGGCAGGATGCCATAACGGATCTTCTGGAAGGTCGTGCAGCCCGCGGCGTCCAGCGACTCCAGGATCCGCTTGTCAAGGTCCTCGATGCTCTCGATGAACATTTTCGACACCATGCCGATCGAGCAGAGGGACATGGTCAGCAGTCCCGCGAACGGCCCGGGGCCGGTGACGCGAATGAACATCAGTCCGTAGACGAAGGCGGGGATGGTGCGGATGGCGGCGATGAGCACGCGGCCGACCAGCGCCACGCCCCGCGGCACCAGATTGCTCGCCGACAGGAACGACAGGGGCAGCGAGATCACCGCGCCCACGATCGTGCCGAGGAAGGCGATGCAGAAGGTCTCCAGCAGCAGGTAGGGCACGCCGTCCGTGCCGAGCGTAAGGAGGAGCTTCGCCGAGGGATGGAAGATGCCGGAGAGAATGTTCCCCGCCACCTCCAGCCCGTTGCCGGTGGAGCTGCTGACCCTCACCGCCGTGCCGGACCACGCCAGAAGGCAGGCGACGATGAACGCCGCCAGCAGCTGCCACACCCACGTCTTCGGCGCAGAGGCATAGGCTTTTTTGATTCGTTCGTTCATAGCCGTTCCTCCTCACGTCAGGCGCTTGCGCAGCGCGTGGCTGATGCCCTCGATGACCATGACGGTGACAAAGAGGACGATCAGGATCATGCCAAGGCTGTCGTATTCGCGCCAGCCGATCTTTTCATTCATGATTAGGCCCAGTCCGCCCGCGCCCACATAGCCGAGGATGGAGGCGTAGCGCACGTTGCCCTCCAGACAGAACAGGGACACGGACAGATAGGTCGGCAGCACCTGCGGAAAGACGGCGGTGGTAAAGGCGCGCAGGCGCGTAGCGCCCAACGCCTCCATCGCCTCGTAGGGTCCCATATCCACCGTTTCGATGATCTCAAAGAGCTGCTTGCCCACATAGGCAAAGGTGAAAACGGCGATGGCACAGGTGCCCGCCATCGTGCCGAGGCCGAAAATGTAGGTGGCGATCAGGGCGCACACCAGCGTCGGCAGGGTGCGCACCAGACTCAAAAACAGGCGCACAAGAAACACCACAACGCGGTTCGTCACGATGTTGCTGGCTGCGGCGACGGCAAATGGGACCGCCAGCACCGCGCCGACGAAGGAGCCGAGGATGGACATTTTGATGGTGTCCCACAGCGGCTGCCAGATCTTGCCGAGGTAGGCGGTGTTCGGCGGGAACATCGCCTTGAGGATGTCGAAGAACTTGCTGCCCTTTTTCACCAGCACAGCAAGGTCAAAGCCCGTGATGCGGACGGAAAGGATGGTCAGCGCGATCAGCACAAGTAAGATCAGCGGCGCGCGGCTGCGCTTTTCCTCCACCGCCGTACCGTCCGCCAGCGTATAGACGTGAGGCTTGAAAATGCGGTCGTAGAGGCTCATACGCACTCCTCCGCGCCGCCCTGCTCCCCGTAGATGGAATCGAGCACCGCCTGATCAACCTTTGCGGAGGGGCCGTCGTAGACGATCTTACCGGCGCGGATGCCGATGATCCGGTCGGCGTATTCCAGCGCCAGCTCCACATGGTGGATGTTCAGCAGAATGGAGATGCCCATCTCCTGATTGATGTGAACGAAGTCCTGCATCACCTGCTTGGCGGTCACGGGGTCGAGGGCGGCGACCGGCTCGTCCGCCAGAATGATGCGGGGGCTCTGGGTCAGCGTCCGAGCCAGCGCCACGCGCTGCTGCTGGCCGCCGGAGAGCTGGTCGGCGCGCATATACGCCTTGTCCAAAATGCCCACCTTGTCCAGAGATTCCAGCGCCTTGAGCTTGTCCTCCCGGCGGAACGCGCCCAGCAGCACGCGCCAGAAAGGCATATCCGGCACGCAGGCGGAGAGCACATTTTTGATCACAGTCGTGCGCGTGACCAGATTGAACGACTGGAACACCATGCCGATGCCCCGGCGAAACTGCCGCAGAGCCTTGCCGGACAGGGTGCTCACATCCGTGCCGTTCACCGTCAGCGTGCCGGAGGTGATCCGGTGCATGCGGTTCACCGCCCGCAGCAGCGTGGACTTGCCCGCGCCGGAGCGGCCGATGATGGCGACGAATTCGCCGTCCTGAATGGTCAGGTTCACATCGTCAAGGCCCACGGTGCCGTTGGGATATACCTTGGATACATGGTCAAATACGATCATACGGTCTCCTCTTCTTCCTGATATGAAACGCGGGGAGGACGGCACAGCGGAAGGTTCTTGCCTGTGCGTATCCTCCCCGCGTTTGGGAAAGTTCTGGCTTAGTTCGCGGCGGTCAGCTCCTGAATGAGCTTCTGCGCGGCGCGCTCGTTGTCATAGTCGGAGGACTGCGCCTTCTGGTAGCCGTTGTGGCTGTAGATGGCGATGACCTGCTTGCCCTCGTCGGTGTTGCCGATGTTGATGAAGGCGTTCTGCAGGGCGGCGATCAGCGCGTCGTCCATGATCTCGGAGTTCTTGCTCACGGAGATGGTGTCGTTGTAGATGGGGGCGGTGACGCCGATGACGTTGGTCTCCTCCCAGATGGAGGCCTCGCGGTTGAACTCGGTGTTCCAGCGCTCGGCATAATCGCGGCGGGCGTCGGCATAGGTCACGAGCACGTCGACCTGACCGGAGGCAAGACGCGCGAAGGCGCTGGCGTAGGAATCGGACTGCACGGCGCTGCTTAGGTCAGAGATGCCCTTGCCGTAGTGATCCTGCAGCCACAGGGCGGGATAGATGTAGCCCGCGGGAGAGGAGGTTCCCATGATGCTCCAGTTGGCGCTGTCAAGGTCCTCCCAGGTCAACTCCTCGCCGCCGTTGACCTTGGCGGCCAGCTCCTGACCCTTATCGGAGGGACCGGCGATGATGAGCGCGCGGTAGGAGACCGCCTGCTTCTCGGACGCCTCGGTGGGCTGACCGTCGTTCCAGTCCTTGGCGTTGTCGGAATCCTTGCTCAGACCGTTGCGGGTCGCGGTCAGGATGACCTCGGCGCCGTCGTCATAGAGAACATAGGTGCCGCCCGGGATCAGACCGACGTCGATGGTACCGGCCTCAAGACCCTCGCCGACGGCTTCGTAGGTGGTGCCGACGGTGATCTCGACCTCGCCGACCTCATAGCCCTCCTTGGCAAGCTCGTCCTTGAGCAGCTGCTTGAGGGGCTCGGTCGCGGTGATGATCTCCTGCGGCTCGCGGGACGGAACGAACGCCACCTTCAGCGTTTCGATCTGCTCCGCGCCCCGGCATCAGCCCACGAGGTACGCCCACAGGGGCAGTGTCAGCATGGAGAGCAGCGTCGTGAACACCACGCAGCGCGTGGCGAACGGCGCGTCGCTGCCGTACTTCGCCGCGAAGATGGCGGCGGTCGCGCCCGCGGGCATTCCGGTCATCAGCACGCTCACGCCCAGCGCCGTCGGCTCAAGGCGCAGCAGCATCCCGACGCCATCCGCCCCCGCTCGCTCGGTCAGGCGGGGCGCATCTCGGGCGTCTCCCCCGCCGCCCTCACCGCGCTGATGATTTTTTTGGAAAAGGAGAAGCGGCATGAGAATTCTTGACCTGCCGCACCTCGTTGAGGAGACGATGCCCGTCTATCCCGAGACCGACCCGCCAAGGCTCACGCCCTCGAACACCTTTGAGCGGCACGGCTTTCGCGAAACGCTGCTGACGCTGGGCTCTCACACCGGCACGCACATGGCTTCTCCCGCGCACATGCTGCGCGACGGCAGGACGAGGAGCTATAAGAAGGGCAGGAAACCGCGTCGGTTTCCTGCCCTTCTGCTTATTTTGCCGGCTTTGCCTTCTCCCGCGCGGCGAGCCGACGCTCCATATCTCCGCTCAAAAGCTGCGCGATCACCGCGGTAAGTGGGATAAAGAAGATGATGCCGATGATGCCGAACAGCTTTCCGCCCAGCAGCGCGGCAAGCAGCGTCCACAGCGGGGGCAGTCCCACGCTGCCGCCGACCACATGCGGGTAGATGAACTGGTTTTCGATGAACTGCACCGCCTGATAAACCAGCAGGCACAGGAGCGCCTTTTCCGGCGCGGCGAGCAGCGTCAGCAGCACGCCGATCAGGCAGGAGGCGAGCGCGCCGACATAAGGAACGAACGCGAACGCCGCCGTCAGCGCCGCGGTCAGCGCCGCATAGGGGATGCGGAAGACGGAAAAGGCGAGGAAGATCATCGTGCCGAGGATCAGCACCTCGATGCACTGACCGGAGAAGAACCTCGCATAGGTGTCGTGCGTCAGCCTTGCGACGCGGCAGATGCGCGCCGCCGTCGCCTCCTTGCAGTAGGCGTACAGAATGCCGCGGCTCTGCCTGCCAAGCTCCCGCCGCCCCAGCAGCACATAAAACATGATCACGAGCGCGAACACGGCGTTCACCGTGACCGAGACCGTCGAGCTCGCGAGATCGACGACCGAGCCGAGCACCGCGCCCGCGCCGGTAAAGAGCTTCTCCGCCGCCGCCCTCCAGTCGAACGACGCGGCAAGCCCGCTCAGCTCCGTGGTGTCAACGCCGTAGCTGCCCAGCCATGCCACCCAGTCGGGCCAGCTTTCCTTCACCAGCTCCGCGATGCTTCCGACCGATGCGGTAAGCTGCGGGATCGCCAGCACGCACAGCAAGAAGATCAGCACCGCGACGCAGAGCATGGTCAGCGCCAGACTCAGAGCGTCGGCTGTGCGCTCCTTCAGCCTCGGAAAGAGGGCGGTGAGCCGCCGCTCGATGCCGAGCATCGGCACGCTCAGCACGAAGGCGAGCAGAAGCCCCGATAGCACGGGCGACAAGCTGCTCGCAAGGGCGCCGAAAACGCCCGCCACCTCTCCGATGTTCGTCAGCGCGGCAAAAAGCGCCACGCCGAAGGCGACCAAAAGCATCTGCTGCTTTAGTTGTTTGTTCATAAGCCGGTTTTTCCTCCTTTCGCGCCGCCCGCCCCTTGCCGAAGCCCGAAGGGGGCGCGGCTCATTGCTTCTCCGCGCGGGCCATGGCTGCGATGTCGCCCACGCCGTCGAGCACGATGCTCGGACGGTAGGCGTAGGTGCGGAGCGTCTCGCGCGTCGAGACGCCGGAGAGCACCAGCACCGTGGACATACCGCTTTCCATGCCGGAAATAACGTCGGTATCCATGCGGTCGCCGACCATCACCGCCTCGGCGGAGTGGCAGTTCAGCATTTTCAGTCCCGTTCGCATCATCAGTGGATTCGGCTTGCCGCAGAAATACGCCTGCTTGCCCGTCGCCATCTCGATGGGCGCGATGAGTGCGCGGCAGGCGGGCGCGATGCCGTTTTCGATGGGGCCGGACACATCGGAGTTCGCGCCGATGAGCTTCGCGCCCTGCATCACAAGGTTCGTCGCCTTTGTGAGCGTATCGAGCGAATAGCTGCGTCCCTCGCCCACGACCACATAATCGGGGTTCACATCGTTCATCGTGATGCCCGCGTCGTAGAGGGCGTTGAGCAGTCCCGCCTCGCCGATGGCAAACACCGAGCAGCCTCGTGCCTGCTCCCGCAGGAAGGCCGCCGTGGCGAGCGCGCTCGTATAAAAGTGCTCCTCCGGCACATCGAGGCCCATGCGCGCGAGCTTCTGGTTCAGCTCGCGCGGCGTGTAGCCGCTGTTGTTGGTGAGGAAAAGATACTCCTTATCCTCGTCGTGCAGCCATTGGATGAACTCCGCCACGCCCGGCAGGATGCGGTTGCCGTGGTAGATGACGCCATCCATATCGCAGATGAAGCCCTTTTTCTCGTTGAAATTGATCGAAGTGCCCATGTAGATTTCTCCTTCGTTTCTTCTTTCTGTTTGGTATGTTTTCCTGTTATATCATTGAAAGGAATGGATTTCTATATCTTTTCTGTAAAATCTACGATAAGCCGCCGGTAAAGTCGAGCACACACGCGCGCAGGCGCAATATCTCCTCCGGCGTATTCCGGCTCAGGTGCATTCCCATCCCCAGCTCGCGTCCCGCCTTCGGGCTGACCGGCAGCGTCCGCACGCCCTGCGTTCTCCCACGCATCATGATCTCCGTCATCATGGTGATGCCGAGCCCCTTGCTGACCATGCGGATCACCGTTTCATCGTCCACATGGCAGGGGCGGACCTTCGGCCTCACCTTTTTCGGGCTGAGCGCGGCATTCACATCAATGTCGAATCGCCCGTAGGGCATCAGGAACTCCTTCCCGTCGAATTCCTCGATGGGAAAGCTCTCTCTCCCGCCGACCGGATAATCCTCCGGCAAGATGGCATACATCGCGTCGTAATACAGCGGCGTCCAATCGCAGTTGACGCGGCTCTGCCGTGCGGCAAAGATGACGTCGGTGCGCCCCGCCTCCAGCAGCTCGAACGGCTCAAGCTCATGGTCCACCATGCGCAGGTCGACATCCGTGTCCGGGCACACCCGCCGGAAGCGGTAAAGGATCTCCGGCATCCAGTGCATCGCGACGCTCGCATACGCGGCAATGCGGATCGTCGCCGTCCGCTTTTTCGTGATGGCCTCGATCTGATTCTCCAGCCTTGCCGTCGCGCTGAGATATTCCCGTATGGCGGGCAGCAGCGCTTCTCCGTCCTCGGTCAGCGCGATGCCGCTGTGGTCGCGCCGGATGAGCGTCATGCCGATCTCGCGCTCCAGCCCGTTGATCAGGTGCGTCAGCCCCGACTGGGTGTAGCCCACCACCTCCGACGCTTTGGAAAAGCTGCCGAGGTTGACTGCCGTCATCAATATTTCAAGCTTCTTGCTGTCCACGGGTCTGCCGCCTCCTGTCCATCAGGGTATTTCAATTTGTAATATAACTATTATAACCGGTCGTTTCTCTTTTTCAAGTGCAGGGTGTAAGATTCTCGGCACAAAGGAGTTGATTTTCCATGACGACCAAAAAATTAACGCTCCGGCAGAAAATTCTTGTTGCCGGAACACTGTTCGGAATGTTCTTCGGGGCCGGAAACCTGATCTTCCCCGTCCATCTCGGCCAAATGGCGGGGCAGAATGCCTTGCCGGCGATCATTGGCTTTATCATCACGGCGGTCGGCATCCCCATCCTCGGCGTCGCCGCCATCGGCGTCACGCACTCCGACGGACTTCAGACGCTCTCCGGCAAGGTCGGCAAGGGCTACGGCATTTTCTTTACCTGCCTGCTCTACCTGACCATCGGCCCGCTCTTCGCCATCCCGAGATGCGCCACCGTTTCCTTCACGACCGGTATCACGCCCCTGCTGGGCGCGGATTCGCCGGAGCAGCTGTATCTGCTCCTCTTTTCGGCGGTGTTCTTCGCCTTCGTGCTCTTCTTCTCTCTGCGTCCCGGTAAGATCACCGTCTGGATCGGCAAGATCATCAATCCGCTCTTCCTGTTCTTCTTTGCCGTGCTGATGCTCGCGGCGCTGCTCGCGCCCGGCGCGGCGGTCTCCGCGGTCGAGCCTGTGGAGGCCTATCGGAGCGACGCGTTCTTCCCTGCGCTCATTGAGGGTTACGGCACGATGGACGCCATTGCCGGCCTCGCCTTCGGCATCGTGGTCATCGACGTCATCCGCCGCATGGGCGTGGACAATGACGACGCCATTGCCGAGGACGTGCTCTCCTCCGGTCTGCTCACCGGCGCGCTGATGGCGCTGATCTATGTGGTGTCCATCGTGGTCGGCGCGCAGTCAAGAGGGCTCTTCGAGCTGTCTGAAAACGGCGGCATCGCCCTCACGCAGATCGCCGGACATTACCTCGGCGGCGTGGGACTGTTTATTCTTGCCTTCACCATCACCTTTGCCTGTCTCAAGACCTCCATCGGTCTGGTCACCGCCTGCGCGGAGACCTTTTCCAAGATGACGAACGGGAAGATCTCCTACCGCAGCTGGGCGATCCTCTTCACGGTGTTTTCCTTTGCCGTGTCGAACATCGGGCTGAGCGCCATCATTGAATACTCCATTCCCATGCTCATGCTCATCTATCCCCCGGCGATCGCGCTTATTCTTCTCGCCTTCCTCGGCAAATTCTTCGCGCATGACCGCACCGTTTACATCGCGACCATGACCGGCACATGGGCCGCCGCCATTTTCGACTGCATGAAAACGCTGCCCGCGCCGGTACAGGCCGCGCTCCATCTGGACGCGCCCATTGCCTTCGCCGCCGCGCATCTTCCCCTGTTCGACAAAAACCTTGGCTGGCTGCTGCCCGCGGTCATCGGCTTTGCGGCCGGCATGGCGATCCGCGCGGTCCGGAAGTAAGCGTCCGCAGCCCTTTCCTAAACTGCCGTCCACATCCTTCTGATGAATAACGGAAATGCTCAGAATACCGCACGCGAAAATTTTTATGCAAATTTGTTTAAGGCAGCTTTTGCATAATGGAGTCGGAATAAGATATACACCAAGGGACAGGCACGAGCCTGTCCCTTATGTGTTCGTCAGTTATAATCGGCAGAATTTGTATATCTCCTGCTTGCCGAAACAATGACCGACCAACTACGATCCCGAGTATAGATATGTATTGCGACAGTGATAAGCCATAAAGCATTCCGCGGTAACTATCACCTCTGAAAAATTCCAGAACAAAACGCAATACACCGTAGGATAGAAGATATATTGCCGTTAACGCGCTCCCGCGAACCCTCTTTTTCAGATGATACAGCAGAAGAACAAAAATAGCGGCTTCCGCTCCTGCCTCGATGAGTTGGACGGGAAAAAGCGGAATGTCGTTTGGCGCGATTTCCGAACGTTGATATATGACGGCCAATCCCTTCTGTGTCGGAATCCCATAGCAGCACCCTTGAAGAAAGCAGCCGATCCTTCCAAATATATGAAATAGCGCAAGTGCAGGAACGAGTGGTGACGCTATATCGGAATATGGAATTTGATTACACCTTGCATACAAAAAAGAAGCCAAGAGAAATCCAATAGCGCCGCCGTAATAGACAAATCCTGCAGTCTGTATTCCTCCGACAAACCCAGCTTTTTTTTGCATTGCCTGCAAGAATCAGTCCGATAATACCCAAAATAACAGAAAGAATTGATGTCATGCCAAAGAACCAGAGCACAACAGCAATAATTCCAAGAACCAAACTGGCAGTTGCTGCACTCTTGCCGGGAACACGGCTATTATAGCAGTACGGTCGGCATTTTATGCGCCATCGGCTGTGAAACACTTTACGGACTCAGTTATATTTTCACAAAACAGGCGACGGCTTGTGCCAGCGAATTCGCTCTACTTGGATGGCGTTTCTTTCTCGCCGTTCTTGTCATGAGTTTGTGCGTACTGCCTGGCTTCATCAAAGTAAACCTGAAAGGAAAGCCCCTCAAGCCGCTGCTTGTGGCTCTGTGCAGCCCGTGCATTTATTTCATCGCAGAAACCATTCTGCGATCATGGCAGCGGTATTGATGACGATCTGCAAAGCATCCTGTGCGCCGATGCCATCCACGTTCTCCTGTCGGTACAGCACGCTGCCCCGTCCGGAGATCCGGCAGAGGTAGTGGCCCTCCCATCGGACGGGCAGGTGTTGGTCCTCAATGCGCTCCGGTTCGAAACCAGCGTGTACCAGACCGATTTTGAGTTCTTCGAGGTACCGGAGCTGCGCCATGTTGTTTTGATTGTTCATTTTGAAACCCTCCTACAAAAATGCGAAAAGCCGGAGCGTTCTGTAACACTCCGGCCTTTCAAGGTAATGCGGTTTGAATATAAAAAGCACCACACTCGAATAGAGTGCGGTGCCTGGAGCTGGTGGGGTGACTCGAACACCTGACCTGCTGATTACGAAGTGTATCCGGGCACTCCGTTTGACGGTTTTCAGGGATTTTGGAGCCTTTCCGCTCGGTATATTGTGGGAGGTACAGCCTATCCTCTCCACTGTTTTTGTCCGCTCATTTCCCCGTGTGGGTCACGGTGTGGGTCAAGCAGACGCCTCTGCGTCAAAGAAGCCGCGGACAGGCTTCGTCGTCATATTTCGTTTTACCGTTTCTCTCTCATAATTGATTCGGGTAATCTCCTCAATGAAAGCCTTCTGCTCCTCGCTGGCTTTCGACCATGACACGCCGAATTTTCGGCACATTGCAAAAAAGGTGCGATACCATAGTCTGTCTTCTTCTGTTTCATGTGTGAAGTACCACTTCGCGTCTTCCATTGTCAGCCCTCCTCCAAATAAGATACAAAAATGTCTCTGGCAGCCTCATCACAAATCAAATACCGCGGTGCTGCCCCTCTCTCGCGCCCAGGGATCAGCAATGCCCCGAAATCTCGTTCATAATGTCTTGCCAACTCCGGTGTCTTCGCATCCAAGGTCACATCGCCGTTGAAACCGGCATCCACAGATAGCTTGATGCCATAGGCGATCAAAGCCCGTCCGATGCCGTGGTATTTCGGACGCTCGCAAAGCGTCGGATTGCTTTGTGCCTGACTCTCCATATAGACAATGTGGACGGTGACCACATCTTCACTGATCTCATAAGCTCCCAAAGCCACCAATTCGCCGATCTGCGTTTTTAGTCCATAGATATCAAATTTGCCTTTTGAGATATACTCGCTGGTCCAATCCGTCTGCCACCGCGGTTCCTTTGTTGTTGTCGCGGCATCCTGCGGTGTCATCGGCTCAATAGCCACTGGCACCTGCTGATTCATTGCGTCATAAACAAACGGTCGAAACTGCACAGCTCTCACCTCATAAGCAGTATACCACGGTTTTTGTGAAAAATGAAGTGGGAAATTGAAGTTGCCTCAGTTCAATGCAAGAGAGAATTTGCTTCTGCTATGAACAGAATGGGGAATTGAGAATTATTAGGAAAACAGATACGATTGAGTGAAAATACGAATTGTAGCAAACAAAGAATCTACTATAATACCTTATATGTCCTGTTGCAACAGCTTTCTGCTTTTTGAGGCAGGAAAAGCAATGAAGGAAATTATTTATGCAGGTGGAACACATGACAATGGTTCAATCTCTGCGGCAGATAAACTGCTTTACGGATTGGCTGTAAAAAGGGGGAGCAATTGAAATGAGAGTAGGTATGATTGGCCTTGGCGTGATGGGTCACGGCATGGCGCAGAACATTATCAAACACAATATTCCATTGGTCGTGTATGATCTGCGGCCTGAATGCTACGCAGATCTGCTTGGGCCAAATGTCAAGGCTGTCGACAGTCTCGACAAACTCAGTCGTGAAGCTGACACAATTTTGATGATCGTAAACGCATACAAAAACTGCGAAAGCATTATGCAGGGATTGCTTAAGACAGACTACAAGGGGACTGTTGTCAATATGAGCACAATCGCCATGGATGATGCTAAAAGGTTGGCTGAGATGGCTGCTGCGCATGGCATATCTATGCTGGACTGCCCGGTCAGCGGCGGTACTGCAGGCGCCAAAAACGGAACGCTGACGATGATGGCTGCCGGTCCCGATGCGCTGTTTGAGCAGCATAAAGAGATTCTTGAAAGCTATTGCAGTAATGTGGTTCATGTCGGCAAAGAAACCGGACAGGGGCAGGCATTCAAGGCTGTCAATCAACTTCTTGTCGGCATTCATATGTGCGCAACAGCGGAGGCGTTCACTATGGCGCGCAAATGCAATCTGGATCTGCAATTGCTGTATGATACAATCCGCACATGCGCAGGGACTTCGCGAATTTTCGAGAACCGCGGCCAGTTTGTGATCGATCGCGATTTCTCCATCCGCAGTACATTGACTATTCAACTCAAGGATACAGATATTGCCTGCAAAACGGCAGAGTCTGTCGGCGCGCCGGCGTTGCTCGGCAATGTCGCGCGGCAGCTGTTCAATATGTCTGTACGTCAGTTTCCTGCGAATGACGATTCGATCGAAGTTATCCGCCTTTACGAAAAGATGGGCGATATGCAAGTCGATTAAATTGATAACATTTGCAAACAAAAAGAGCTGCATAAAATTGCCGTCGCAATTTTATGCAGCTCTTTAATTAAAAAACGAACCTTATTCTTGACGGAATAGCTCACAGGAACGACCCGCGCGCAACACATAGCTTTCCAAATCGTGACCGAGCAGTTCGCGCAGTTCTTTGGCGGCATACATTACCTTTGTTATATCCACACCTGTTTTAATGCCGGACTCATCACACATATGAATCACATCTTCCGAAGAGATGTTGCCGGCTGCGCCGGGAACAAACGGACAACCACCGAGACCGCCGAACGCGCTGTCAAAGCGAGTCATGCCGGCATCCATTGCTGCGAGAATATTGGCCATTGCCATACCGCGCGTGTTGTGGAAATGAAGCCACCAACTTACCTGGGAGTACTTTTCCAGAACATGTCTGCACAACTCATGTACCTGATTGGGAACCGCCATGCCCGAAGCGTCAGATAAGGATATCTCGCTGATGCCGACAGCGAGATACGCCTCAATGATTGCGTCTACATCTTTAACAGGGGTACGCCCCTCCCAAGGAGAAGCGAAGGGCATAGAAATGGAGCCAGATATTTCGATACCGTTGGCATTTGCCAATTCCACGCAGGGAGCAAAGCTAATCACGCTCTCCTCAGGAGTGCGGTTGAGATTACGAAGATTGTGTTGCCGGCTGGCGGACACATTAAGCTTGACCTTTTTGCATCCACAGTCAATCGCACGCTGCACACCGCGTACATTCGGAATTAGGGCGCGAAGTTCGACGTTCGGTATATCACCGATAGCACGAAACAATTCATCGGTATCTGCCATCTGCGGAACAGCCTTGGGGCTCATAAACGACCCGACCTCAATCACAGGGAAACCGGCATCAATCAGTTGTCTCAACAAAGAAAGTTTTTTCTCGGTGGAAAGTGTTGTCCGCTCATTCTGCAAGCCGTCGCGCAGACCAACTTCACAGAGCGTAACAGAAAGGGGAGTAAACATAATCGGCCTCCTATGGTAGTGTTTGTTTTATTTTAGCCGCCGCGAGCATGAAACTCCAATAGAAGTTTTTGATATGCCTATAGAGATGTTGAGCAAAAGGGTGAAAATGTCTTGAAAACGGAAAAATTCAAACAAAATTGGGAGACTCTATCATTCCATTAAAATCTTCTATTGGAGTTCGAATTGGTCTGTGCGGTAAAATAAAACACACCATTTATTAAGGGGGGACGGCTTATGAAATCCGCTGGAACGATTTTGCGTAAGCTTATGAGGGAAAATGATTATCTCATCGCGCCCTGTGCTTTTGACGCGCTGTCGGCGAAAGCGATTGAAAAAAGCGGTTTTCTTGTTGCGGGAACAACAGGGCAGGGAATGCACGGCACAATGATCGGGCAGCCGGACAATGGGCTGCTTGCGTTTAATGAGATGGTCGAGGAATGCGGCAAAATCGCAGATGCAATCGGTATCCCTATTCTTTGCGATGCGGAAGGGGGGTACGGCAATGCGCTGAATGTAATTCGAACTGTTCGTTCGTTTGAAAAAGCAGGAGTTGCCGGCATCTTTATTGAAGATCAAAAGCTTCCGCCGAATTGCCCATTTATAAAAAAGGCAGAGACGATCAGCATAGAGCAGATGTGTGGGAAGATCCGTGCTGCTGTAGAGGCACGGAGCGATCCGGATTTTGTAATTGTTGCTCGCACAGACGCGCCCTTTGACGAGGCGGTGGAGCGTGTACAGGCGTATCTTGAAGCCGGTGCTGATCTGATTAAGCCGATCCCTAAAAATATGAAAGAACTGGAACTTTGGCCGCAACGCGTAAAGGGACCGCTGCATGTTGGCTTTATGAGCAATGTCAATGCCGGAATTACTGCGCATGACATAGGCCAGATGGGGTACAAGTTTATCACATTTCCGCTTAATATGCTCTATATGTACGCCAAAACCTGTATGCGTTACCTTGAGGCAGTGCAGCGGGAAGGAACCGATGCATCTCTGTGCAATGAGTTTATGACCTTTGATGAGTATCAGAAATTTATTGGTATGGACGAATACATTGCCCAGCAGAATAGGTACATCTTTGACTGATGAGATAAGGAGAAACCAATGAATACTGATCTGCACGGAAAACTCGCGCTGGTTACCGGAAGCGAGGGGGGGCTTGGTGAGAAAATTGCACTGCGGCTTGCTGCCGACGGGGCAAATGTTATTATACACTATGCCCTTAGTCGGGAAAAAGCAGAGAATGTTGCGGAAAAAGTCTGCGCACTCGGTGTAAAGGCATGGGTGGTTGGCGCCGATTTTTGCTCGCCGGAGGATACGGAGCGTATGCTTCGTGAGGTACAGAAAATCGGTACCGTGGATATTCTTGTCAATAACGCCGGGGCGCTTTTTAAGCGCGTCCATTTCCTCGACCCCGATGCCGCGGATGATGCGCTATGGCTTCGTTCCTATGAACTGAACTTTATGAGTGTTGTGCGGACCATGCGGGCGCTTGTTCCTGCAATGTGCCGGAATGGGTGGGGGCGCATTATCAACATCAGCTCGATCTCATGCAGGATTCGCGCCAACATCGGAGCGACCATTCACTATACGCCGATGAAAAGTGCGGTAGAGGCGCTCACTCTCCATGTATCCGCTGAGGTTGCTTCATATGGGGTGACTTGCAACTGCGTTGGGCCCGGCAATATGCGTACTCCGTTGGTTGCCAACGCTCCGCTGCCGAATCAAAAAACATTAGACCTTTATCATGTCTGCCGCAACGCAGACCCGGATGAGGTTGCTGCAACAGTGGAGTACCTTGCATCTCCGGATGCGTCATTCATTACAGGCGAGGTATTCTATACTGCGGGCGGTCGGTAAAGTAAGGAGAACCTGCACAATAATTTATTCGCGTATCCGATAAATGGTATCAGGTTTTTGACTTGTTGGGGATAGTTGTAAATGATATGATTTTGATGAAATAAGATATTTCTATTCTTCCTGTTTTGTCAAAAATTCACGAAAGAAAGAGGGGCTTTTGCGATGTCTACAAAATTCACTTACTTTGGAGGTATGGCCGTTCTGGTCGAACGCAGTGACGGATACAAGATCTTGTGTGATCCGTATATTTCCAAAAATCCTGCGACAGATGTGGATGTGAAGGAGCTTTATGATGTCGATCTTGTTCTGGTCACACATGCGGCTTTTGACCACTATGGCGACACGGCGGATATTATTAAGAACAGCAATGCGATTCTGATGGCCGGTGCCGATGTGATTCGTCTGGTCAATCAGGAGCTTGATGAGCCGTTGCCTGCCGAGCGTGTGAAGAGCACGATTTACGGTGATGAGCAGTCGTTTGGTACGACAAAGGTACACACTGCAGTCACTTTCCATACATCCAATACGGTCCAAAACGGCGTAAGCACCGTGTTTTTCCCGTTTGGATTTGTCGTTGAGGTTGAACCGGGCGTCACCTATTACCACGCCGGAGACACCTGCCTGTTCAGTGATATGAAGCTGATCCATGAGTTGTATAAACCCAATGTGATGGCAGTCGGTATTTCCCGTATTGAGCCGCAGTTTCCCTGCGAAATGGCACCGCGTGAGGCCGCACACGCCACAGCAATGATTGGCGCCGATGTAGTAATCCCCACTCACTATGCACCCGGTTCTGAAGACTTGGAGCTTTACCTCAGGTACGCAGACGCAATTGCGCCCAATACTCAGGTTTTTGCTGGCGCAAATCGCTCGTTTCTTTACACCCCCTTCCGCGTAGATGCGCTTTCTTAATGGTTCAATTGTGAATATATCACACATTTTAAACAAAAAAGAAGAGAAGAAAGGAATTTATCATGAAAAGAACACTCGCTCTCATCCTTGCCATCGCTATGGCTCTCGCGCTTGTTGCGTGCGGAAACAAACAGGCCCCTTCTGCTAATTCCGGCGATGAATCAGTTCCTAATACGGGAAAAACCTATGAGTGGGATTGGTGCATGACTGGCGGTAAGACGCTTATGACCGAGATTGCCACTGAGATGGTAGAGGAAATTAAGACTGCCACAAACGGTCAGTTAAACATCACCGTTCGTCTTGCTGGCGAAATGCCCTATGCGGTTTCTGAGTATTTGCAGGCAACAAGCGACGGCAGCATCGCGATGGCGGACTGCCTGCTCAGTGCGATTTCCGGTGACCTCTCCTCCGGCGCTCTTATTGCGCTGCCCATGCTTATCGAGAACTTTGATGATTTGAACACAGCGCTCGAGGTACTCAAGGACCCCATCAACAATGAACTTGCTGCGTTTAACACCAGCATGGCAAGCTATTACGCGTTCCCGGGTCAACAGGTTTGGGGCAAGGGCGCTGTTCCCGCTTCCATTAAAGATCTGGCGGGCCTGAAGGTTCGCGCACAGGGCATTGAACAGTCTGCGTGGCTTGAAATGAATGGTCTTGTTCCCACTACGGTCAATGCCTCTGAGGTTACCACCTCTGTTTCCCGTGGCATCATCGATGGTATCGTGACGGCAAAGCAGTCCATGGTTGGTGAAAACTGGTGGGAAGTTGTTGACTGGGGCTATCTGTGCTCTATGCAGTACATTGGCGTCTACACTGTTGTCAACAATGATTTGCTCAACGAGTTGCCCGATGACATTCGTGCCACTTATCTTGAGATCGCCAACAAGTATGCAACTGAAGTTTATCCCGAGCGCGTCGGTGCTTATGACGAGCAGATGCAGACGGAACTGGTCGATCTTGGCCTGACACTGGTTACGCCGCCCGAGGGTGAGCGCGAGGCGCAGGTCGAAATGTGCAAGGACTATTGGAACGAGTGGTGTGAGAAGAAGGGCGGCAACACCGCTGAAGATCTCGCCGCAATCGTTAAGGCGCTCGGCAAGTAGGCACAATATCACTGCTTCGTATTCCCTCTCAAAAACATCTCAGCAGGGAGGTATACTCCCTGCTGAGACAGGCTTAATCAAGCGAGAAAGGATCATGCTATGCTCAAAAAGTGTGAAAAAGGGCTTTATAAAGCATGTCAGGCTGCGACCTCTGTTGCCCTAATCATAATGGTTGCGCTGACAGTAGCAGAAATTTTCGTTCGTCAAATCTTGGGTTCTTCCTTGCGGATCGTTGACGAATATTGCGGCTATCTTATGGTCGTTCTGGCCTACTGGGGCGCGGTATGTGCGGTTATCGACGACGAGTTTGTCCGCGTGGACGCGGTTTTTGACCGCTTCAGCGCAGAAACCAAGCGAGTTGCGAATTTTGTTTTTACCATCTTTTTTGCGGCAGGAAACGGTTTTGTAACTTATTACGCATGGGGCAACACGCTTAAAACCATCAAGCGCGGCGATGTAGCTGCGACCATTGCCCAGACGCCGTTGACTTATCCTAAATTAATGATGGCTATCGGTCTAGTACTTTTTGAACTCGTGTTGGTCTTCCGCATCATTGAGTTCTTCCAAAAGGACGACACGGAAGAAGCGACTGAAAAGGAGAACTGATTCATGGAGTGGAATGTACTATTTCTAATTATGCTCGGCTGTACCCTCGTTCTGCTTCTCTCCGGCTACTGGATTGGTGCCGGCCTGACCACAGTCGGCATCATCGGCTTGATCATCAGCGGCTATGCAAGAAACTTCATCGTTCTTGGCAACCTTGCATGGAACACATCAAACAGCTATACGCTCACCTCTATTCCGCTCTTTGTCCTCATGGGTGAGATCATTCTTCACAGCGGCATGAGCAGGAACTTTTACCTCGGCGTTACAAAAGTTGCCAAACGTCTGCCGGGCGGTATGCTGATCGCCAACATCATCTCTTGCGCAATCTTCTCTGCAATCAGCGGCTCAAGCGTAGCGACCGCTGCCGCAATCGGGTCTGCAGCAATACCGGAACAGAAGCGCTTGCACTACCGCCCCCGCTATATTGCCGGCTCCCTCGCTGTGGGCGGTACACTCGGAATTCTGATCCCGCCCAGCATCGCGCTGATTATTTACGGCAATCTGACCTCGACCTCCATCGTGACTCTTTTCAAAGTTGCCATGGTTCCCGGTCTCATTCTGGCCTTTCTCTATATCCTGCTGAATATCGGTATTGCCATCATCAAGAAGCAGGATTTTGCTGATGTTGATATCTCCACGCTTGCGGATATGTCATGGAAAGATGCCTTTTGGGGCCTGCTGCCGATGGTCGTTCTTATCGGCGGTGTGCTTGGCGGCATCTATAGTGGATTTACCACGCCCACTGAGGCAGCCAGCGTTGGTGTAGTTCTTGCGCTGATTCTTGCCAAAATTTTCGGCGAGGTCAAGTGGGAGAACATGAAGAAATCTCTTATCAGCGCAACTAAAACGACTGCCATGCTGGTTTATATTATGCTCGGTGCGCAGGCGATTTCCTATGTCTGGACGGCGACCGGTACAACTTCCCAACTCGTTTCGTGGATGGTCGGTCTTGGCTTCAGCAAATGGGGCTTCTTTGTGATCGTCTGTATCATCTACCTGATTCTCGGATGCTTTGTGGAGAGCAACTCCATGCAGTACCTTACTCTGCCGGTACTTTTCCCTGTTATTTGCGAGTACGGATTTGACCCGATTTGGTTCGGTGTGATTTTGGTCATCCTGCTGGAGCTCGGTCAAATTACGCCGCCGATGGGCATTAACCTCTTTGTGATCCAGGGCATTGATAAGGAAACTCCGCTTGTTGAGATCATCAAAGGCGTTCTCCCCTACATTGCAGTTATGGCACTTATGATTGTTATCCTCTGCATTTTCCCGGAGCTTTGCTTTATCGGAGCATGACGCTTTTTATATCTTCACCGTAAGCGCTCAATAATGGCACGGCTGGAACAAAGGAGAAAGGTGTGCGAAAATC
>OHAT01000981.1_pt1 | contig 27095 bp, 22 predicted proteins | sample 1577141 | NCBI WGS metagenome assembly OHAT01 (sample SAMEA3541578, study PRJEB24748) | human gut metagenome | biome: human gut; feature: human-associated habitat; material: faeces | place: China | collected 2012 | reverse complement strand
TAGGATTCTGTGTTTTCTCATTTTGTGGTCCTCCGTATTTCAAATTTTATAGTGACGTATCCGTAAATATCACTACGCCATAATTATACATAAAGGCGCGTCTGCAGTCAATACCTAAATTTATCTTGACGGCGGTAGGAGTTACCCACAATATAGTGGTCTGTGTAAAATTTCACAGCGCTGGGGGCGATGCAATCAAAGTACTCACAGGCATCGGTGCAGGTAATCTCATTGTAAATCCTACAGTTCACAAATTTGTAGAGATTCCGGTACTTTTCCCCTTGAAAAACCTGAGAAAATAAAAAACACTATAGAAGCCGAATCTTTTGCATTCGGCTTCTATAGTGTTTTCACAACATGGAGCGGGTAATGGGAGTCGAACCCACCTATCAACCTTGGGAAGGTCGCATTCTACCGATGAACTATACCCGCGCGACAGATGTATTATAGCAGAGGCAGCGGGAGATTGCAACCGTTTTTTGTCACAATTTCCCGCCGCTCCCGAAAAAATTTAGCAGACGGAATGTGCGCTACCGGAGGCCCAGGCCTTGGATCAGCGTGACTAAGGTGTGAGCAAAGGCCTCACTGGCCAGGATAGCTCTTTGGAGAGTATCCCCGGCGGTGCCAATCTCCACCAGTACAGAGCCCGGAGTGGCATGCTGATTATAGCGCTCCGGGCGCAGGGACATGGGGCGGGTGAGGCCTGGGTATTGCCGCTCCATCTCCACCTGGAGTTTCAGAGCCCAGGACAGGTTATCCTGCCAGTTCGGATGGGTGAGCCCGCCCTCGTCGGTGCCCATGACCAGCATCACCTGGGCTGAGGGCTTTCCATTGACGGTGGCGGAAGTGGCCATCTGTCCTCCTTCCAACAGTTCCACTGCATCCCGGTGCACGTCGATGACCATTTGTATGGAGGGGTACTGCTCCAAATAGCGTTCTATATTCTCCCTTGTCCGGTCGTAGGAGCCGTTATAGGATGGATAATCGTTCAATGTGGTGTCGTGGATGACCGGGATGCCCGCTTCTTCCAAAATGCGGGTCATTGCCTCCCCTACCCGGATCATGTTGTACTCCGGGTCCAAGGTCCGGTAGTCGGAGGAGGCTGTGTACTCCCAGCCAGGCTCTATGGTGTAGTTCTCGGTGGCATGGGTGTGGATGATCAAAACCCGGGGGTCCTCCCCGGAGAAATCCAGATTCACCGGCGCCTCCAGCAGCGACCCCAGATCCGGCTCATAGGTTCCTCCATTTTTGATCTCGATGCTCTCCGCTTCGCTTGCCTCAAAGGACAGGGGCCCCCCTTCTAAGGGAGCTGTGGGGAAGGTAAATACAGTGGTAGGCTGTGTTTCCTTGGGGATGGTAACCGCAGGCGACACCATCTCCTCTCCAGGCCGGGCCACGCGCCCAGTCTGCAGGTATAAAAAAAAGGCAGCAGCGCTCTCCGCCTCTGGGGCCGCCATGGGACCGCTGCCGCCCAAGCGCAAGAGGATAGCCAGGAGCAGCACCCCAACGCAAGTCCGTTTCACCCGCTTGTTCCAATTTTCCATAGACGTTCCTCCCCTGTCCAGGTGGAAAAATGGCTGCCGCAAAGCTTCCTTTGCAGCAGTCTCTTTTTCTATTCCGGCCTTTTCCACTTTCTTCTGTTGGGCAGCTCCGCCCTAAGGTCCCGGAAAAAGTCCCGGAGTACCTGGGCGCAGGACTCCTCCAGCACCCCAGCTGTAACCGCCGGATGGTGATTGAAACGCTCTGCAAATAAATTACACACAGAGCCACATGCCCCAGCCTTGGGATCCCGTGCTCCGAAGACCACCCGGGGAATCCGGGCGTTCACAATCGCCCCAGCACACATGGGGCAGGGCTCCAGAGTGACATACAACGTGCACTGCCACAGACGCCAGCCGCCCAGGGTTTTGCAAGCCTGATCAATGGCTTCCAGCTCCCCATGGCTCAGGGCATTTCTGGACCGCTCTCTCCGGTTCCTGCCCCGGCCCACCACCCGGTCCCCCAAAGCGATGACACAGCCCACGGGGACCTCTCCCTCCAAAGCCGCCTCCCGGGCCAATGCCAAGGCCTGCTCCATATATGCCATATCGTCCATCGCATACCTCCCATGGCCGCAGGACTGTGGGCTTGTCCCCCATACCATACCACGGCGACGCTAAAAAAGAAAGGGAAACGGGTTATGCAATCCCGGTGAGGTCGTACGCTTCCAGGAACCGGTAGGCCTCCTGGCAGATGGACCGCAGGCAGCTGTCCTGGAAGGGGCTCTCCAGTCCGGCAGACTGGAGCAGCTCTGTAAAGGGCTGGCTGCCTCCCAGACGGGTATAGCTCAGGTAGGTTTCAAATGCCGTCTGGGGGTCTCTTTGAATCCTAGCCCAAAACTCCAGAGCAACGGTTTGCGCCAGGCAATAGTCAATATAATAGAAGGGTGTCTTGTAAATATGGCTCTGCCGCTGCCAACCCATGGCCTCGCCGTAGAAGGGAATCTCCCCCAGCTTGACCCAAGGCATATACTGGCCCAACAGCTCCCGCCAAACCTCATGCCGCTGCTGAGGCGTCAGGTTGGGTTCTGCGTAAATCCGGTGCTGGAAGTGGTCCACCATGGCACCATAGGGAATGAATGTCAGGGCGTTTGCCAGATGGGAATAGCGGAACTTTCTGGCATCGCCACCGAAAAAGCCCTCCGCCCAGGGCCAAGAGAAAAACTCCATGGACATAGAGTGGACCTCACAGCCCTCTAAGCTTGGTAGACAGGTGTCCGCTGGGCTCCGGAACCGGTTCATATATGCCGCAAAGGCATGGCCTGCCTCATGGGTAATCACCTTCACATCGTGGGAAGTGCCGTTGAAGCTGGCAAAGATGAAGGGCATGTGGTAATCCGGAAGCTGGGTGCAGTAGCCACCCCCAGCCTTGCCGGTGCGAGCCAGCACATCCATCAGCTCCATCTCTCGCATGGCATTCCAGAACTCCTCGGTCTCTGGGCTCAGCTCCCGGTAGAAGGTGGAGCCCATCTCCAAAATCTCCTCCGGATTTCCTACAGGACGGGGATTGCCGGAGCGGAAGGTGAGCGCGTTATCAGCAAAGTTCATGGGGTATTCCTTCCCCAGCCGTTTGGCCTGGGTGCGGTAAATCTCCTCCGCCACGGGGACCAGATATTTCCGCACCGCCTCCCGGAACCGGGCCACCTCCTCTTCCCCGTAGCAGCTCCGCTGCATCCGGCAGTAGCCAAGACCGGTGTAGCCGCCAAAGCCCAGGGCTTTGCCCATCTTGTCCCTAACCTGGACCAGCCGGTCGAACAGACTGTCCAGCTCCTCGCTATGGTCCCGGTACCACCGGCCCTCCGCCTCCCAGGCCGCCAGGCGGCGGGCGTCATTGGCATCCTCTTTAAAGGGAGCCAACTGGGCCAGGGTATATACGCCGCCTTCAAAGGGGATTTGCGCCGAGGCCAAAAGACGGGTATAGGCCGAGACCAGCTGGTTCTCCAGCTGCAGATCCGGTATGATCTCTGGGGCAAAAGTTTTGAGGCTCAGTTCATTGTTCAAAAATGAGGTGGCCCCATAGACTTTCTCCAACTGGCTACGGAAGGGACTGTCCAGTGTGGCTCGGACCCAGGCCTTGCGCAGGGGCTGCAGCTCCGGTCCCACCTGGTTGTACCAGGCCTTCTCCCCCTCATAGAAGGGGTCCCGGGTATCGATGTCCCGGCGAATACTGGCAATCACCTGCTGGGTCAAATACCTGCCAAACACCCGGTCCATTTCCAGATAGGCCGCCTCCGCCGTAGCGGAGTCCGGAGCAGTTTGGAACCGCTCCAAAACCGCCGTCAGTTCCTTCCGGAGCGTCTCCAGATCCGGCCTATGATAAGGTAGTTCAGAAAATTTCATATGCCCCTCCTCAAATATGCAGGTAGCCCTTCAGAACCTTCAGGGTATTGTATACACCGTCCACATGGCTCCGCTCATAGCCATGAGAGGCGTAAACCCCAGCTCCGATGAGGCCGTGGCGAATGTCACAGCCGGCGCCCAAAGTGGCTTCCACGTCGCTGCCATAATGAGGATACACATCCACAGCGTAATCGGCTCCTTCTGCCTTGGCGGCCTCAATCAGTTTGCCCACCACCTGATAGGAGTAGGGGCCGCCGGAGTCTTTGGCGCAGATGGAGACCTGCCGCTCCGTGCAGGTCAGGCCGTCACCCACACAGCCCATGTCCACGGAAATGGCCTCCGTCACCCCTGCCGGCACCGAAGCTGCGCCGCCATGGCCCACTTCTTCATAAACGGTCACATGGACGTAAACCCGGCGTTCAGGGGTCACGCCCTTGTCATGCAGGTACTTGGCCAGGCCCAGCAAAATACCCACAGACAGCTTGTCGTCCAGGAAGCGACTCTTGATATAGCCGGTCTCTGTGATGCGGGTACGGGGCTCGAAGCACACGATATCACCCACCTGGACCCCCAGGGCTATCGTCTCCTCCCGACTGTCAGCCTTCGCGTCCAGCACCACCTCCACAGTGTCAAAGCACCGCTTGGCGCTGGAGTAGTCCCCGTTGACGTGAACCGAGGCGTTGCACAGCTGGCAGGTACCCTCCAGTACCTTCCCCTGCCTGGTGTAGACTCGGACGTTTTCCGCCTCGGCATTGTTGGCGTTCATGCCCCCCAGCGGGGTGAGGCGCAGGCGACCGGAGCTTTTCACCTCCGCCACCATGGCCCCCAGGGTATCGGTATGGGCCTCCAGCAGCAGGGCGTCATCCACATTCTGGCCCCCCAGGTCAATGAGCACACCGCCCTTGGTGGTCAGCCGTGCTTCAAAACCCAGGCCCCGGAAAGCCTCCAAAACCCAGGCTGCCGCCCGGTCTGTAAAGCCGGTGGGGCTGTCTACCCCCAGAAGCGCCGCCGCTTGCTGGGCAGCATAGCTTGCGTATTGCTTATCCATGTCATGTTCTCCTTCCATGTTGTGATCTGCCAAACAGCAGGAAATACCAAACGCCAAAAATCTCCCGGAATCCATAGTGTAGCCGCAAAACCAGAGGGTAGGTCGCTGCGGGGACGCCCAGGCATTCCACCCCCTCCTCCTTGGCCATGCAGGAGGCACGGTACAGGTGGTACTCACTGGAAACCACCGCCAGCTCCTGGGGGCGGCTGCCGGTTTTCTCCTGGATGAGCTCCAGAGAGAACCGAAGATTTTCCTGGGTGGAGGAAGCTCGCTCCTCCTGCCAAATCCGCTCCGGTGGGATGCCCCGGTCTGTGAGCCAGGTGTACATACACAGAGCCTCGGTGATATTCTCTCCGCCGCCCTGCCCTCCGGAAACCACACACTGTGCCTCCGGATACGTCTGAAGATACGCCAAAGCCGCCTCCAAACGCTCTTCCAGAGAGGGGGAGGGTTGGGTTCCATTGACCCCTGCGCCCAGCACCACTACATAGGCGCACGCCGGGTCTTCAGCTCCCCCTGCGCCGGAGAGTACCAGTCCTCCCGTTACAGTCATAAGCGCCAGGATCAGACAAAGGCAACCGGTAAACAGCCGCCTCATGCGCCTGGCAGGAGCAGGATGTTTGCGCCCCAGGTGGGCCAGAAGGTCATAAACCCCCACCGTCCCTGCAATGCCCCAAAGAGCCATGGCAGTGTACCGGTAAGGGAGAATCCACAGCCAAAAGATCCAACCGAGCGCAACCAATAGCAACAGATAAGTCCATTTCTTGCCCAAAACCGCCTTGATCCGCTTCACACAGCCTCCCCTCCCATACGCAAAATGATGTTTGAGCTATTATACCATATTCCCCAGCATTTGTCACCCAAGAACCCCGCATCGTCAGGGCAACAGCATTTACTTTTTTGGGGTACAAATTACTCACCCATCACTGGCGTGGAATCGCCCTGCCTTCCCCTGGGGCAAGTGCAAACTGCCATAGGCACTCATCACGTGCTACTGGCAAGTGACTTTGCGATTTCAAATGCTGAGCTTTGTCAGGCGGATGAGGAACAGCGATACCCCACAAACCGGCAGGGACACAGATCCGATTTAACTTCGGACCCATTGGGCCCAAAGTCAGGTGGAGCCAGGTCAAACCGGGAAGTATCTGCGCAGGTTGGAGAAAGCGCCACGCAGATCAAACGCTATATCCGCTTGACGGAGCTTCTGCCTGCACTGCTGGAAGGAGATATAAAAGTGGGGAATAGCAATGCCGGTCGAGCTACAATCATTGGCACTCTCATTTGAAAACCATGATTTGTCCCAAAGATGCGAAAGTTTACATCTTGAAAATGAAAACCTGCGCACGCAAATTCAGCAGCTTCGGAAAGGGTCTGCTACCCCCAAAAAGAATGCGCAAGAACGATGACCCAACTGGTTCATTCAAACCGGGTGTATCCTTTCCTGTGTATCGACCTTGTGTCTGAATCTACTGCAAACGCCTTGACAGGGTAGCCAGAAACAGGTATAATATGAATGAAGAATGTTACCATGAAAAGGAGGGAGATGCCCATGGAAACGCAAATGGCCGGAAGCATTGGCCGAATGGACGGAAGTACCAGCCAGGATGCAGTGTTTAAGGATATGCTGGCCTATAAAGAAGTGCTGGCGCACATTATGAAGACCTGTGTACCGGAATACAAGGACTGTACCATTCCGGAGATCATAGGCTATATCGAGCACGACCCAGAGGTGGGCCAGGTGGGCGTCCACCCGGATGAGACGAACCCGCCGAAGATTCAGGGCATGTCCACCGAGAGCAGCACCACCACAGAAGAGCGTGTGGTCTATGATGTGCGGTTTTCCGCTGTGGCGCCAGGCAAGGACGGAACAATCGGCCTCATCATCAACATCGAAGCCCAAAGCAAGTATCACCCCGGGTATCCCCTGGTGAAACGGGCCATTTACTACTGTGGGCGGATGCTGTCGGCCCAATATGGGTCCGTCTTCACCCAATCTCACTACGGAGAAATCCAGAAGGTATACTCCATTTGGATCTGCTCCCACCCACCTAAGGAGAGGGAAAATACGATTACCAGCTACACCCTCCAGGAGCGGCACCTGGTGGGTCATGTGAAGGAACCGGTAAAGAACTATGATTTGATGAATGTAACCATGATCTGTCTGGGGAAGCCGGAGGGAGAAAACTACGGAGGGCTTCTGCGGATGCTGGAGGTACTGTTTGGAGGCAGATGCACGCCGAGACAGGTCATACAGATTTTAAAAGACGAGTATGAATTTTCTGATATACACAGCATGGAAAGGACGGTGTCTGAAATGTGTAATCTGAGCCAAGGATTTATTGAGGAAGGCCGTAAGCAGGGACTTGCGCAGGGCATTGAACGGGGCATTGAGCAGGGCATTGAACGGGGCATTGAGCGGGGCATTGAAGAAGGCACTGACCGGGAGCGCTTGCAAAATATTCGCAGTATGATGAGGAAACTCAAGGTGACCGCCAGCGAGGCGATGGATATTATAGAGATTCCGGCTGAAGAACAACCTAAGTACCTGAAGCTCTTGTCCTTGCCACAGTAAACAGGTTCGTTTTGTTCTCACTCTCATTCAGCGGCTCCGACAGGGGCCGCTTTTTCTATGGCTTGGAGATTGACAGTTCTTTATGCCAAGTGATAGAATGGAGGAGAACTTTACAGGGAGAGTACTACAATACAGAAGCTGAAATTCAATAGAAAAGTGTGGGAGAATAGCAGAATGAATGGAGGGCAATGTTATGAAAATTATTAACCGGGCAGACCGACTGGTAGGCGATTGCCCCGTGGTGGATCCGTTGACGTTCTTGGCAGGCTGCCAGCAGCAGGATACATGGCTGTCCAAACAGACCCGATGTTGCCCGGACTTGGTAAAGCTGCAACTGGCCAGACAGGCATGAGGGTGTAGTAAATGGAAGAGTATTACCGACTCACGCTGAATGAAACTCAATGGGCCATTTTGGTAAATTCCCTACGGGCAAAATGGGAGGCATGGAAGCAGGAGGGAGATCCCAGAACGGCGCTTGCTTGGCAGACATATATGGACGCCTATCATGCTCCCTCAAAAAAGCAGTTTTTGCGCCGGCGACCGTGCCGGGGGCTGACTGTCACCGGAGATCAGCAAAGCCTGATGTACCGTGCTCTCTGTGATGCTCAAAATAAATACCTCAAAGAAAATCCAGATGTACTGGATTATGTAAACAGCACCTTTTTGGCTGTCCATGCAGCCCGGCGGCAAAAAGGAGCTAAGGAGCGTCAGCGGTGATGTGCGGCGGAGCGTGCAGTATGCGGTTGTATTGCTCTCAGAGAGACGCAAGAGAATCGTCAAATGAATGGAGGACTGTATTATGAAAGTCAATAATCGGGTGAAACAGCTGCTGGGTGCTTGTCTGGCGGTGGGAATGCTGGCGTCCCTGGCGGCCTGCCAGCGGCAGGATGGGCCGGAACAGCCAACCGGTGTGGAAACTACCAATCCAACGGCAGAATCTGTTCAGGTTATGGAGACTACGGAGGAAACCGGGGCAGTTAAGACTACAACTCCCCAGGATGGAAAGAAAAAGCCGGGCAGCACCCCGTCCAAGGCCACAGAACCGAACGAATCGGTCCCGGCGACTCAGTCCAAGGAGGAGAAACCCAGCGAAAATCCGTCCAACGGAAGCCAATCCAATAGTAGCCAACCCAGCGAGACTCCATCCAGTAGTAATAGTAGTAAGCCGTCCGGCGGAAGCCAGTCCGGTGGCAATGGATCTTCTGGCAGTAAACCCTCAAGCGATTCACCAGCTACAAAACCGGCTGAAACAAAGCCCACTGTAACCAAACCTGCCGAGACGAAACCGGCACATACGCACAGCTACAAGTCTACGGTCACTGCCCCCACCTGCACGGCAAAGGGTTACACAACCTATCAATGCTCCTGCGGGGACAGCTACAAGGACAGTTACACAGAGGCCTTGGGCCACAGCTATGGCGACTGGGTGACTACCAGAGAGGCCACTACGGAAGAGGAAGGGCTGCAGACTCGAACTTGCTCCCGGTGTGGTGGGACTGAGACCCGGAGCATTGAGAAGCTGCCCCAGCCTACGGAGGCAGGGGTGACAGAGGCAGGTATTCCTTCGTTGGAGGCTTACGCCAGAAGCTACGCGGAATCTCTGGGATTTACACCGGATACTTCTATGCACAAGGGAAATTCCGGATATTACCCTGCGGTATATATGAGCAGTAGTTCTATTGAAGCAGCAAAATCTAGTATTAGGGATAGCATTGAATGTACAAAGGGCCTGTTAATTGCTGCAAATGGAACGATTGAAGGCTGTCGCTACAATTGCATCATTGAAATAGACAGCTACGGAGGCTTCGAAATTTATGACCTTTACGGTTAAACTGCTTCTCACCCGCTATTTCTTCCATCCATTCACGCACAGCATTTCAGGGTGCTGTGCGTTTTTATTATGGGGAGACTAAAAATTCCACCTGAATTTCAGGTGTCCATATAGATTTTGCGCCTTTCAGGAAAAAGCTGAAGGGCGCTTTTTTCATGGCAAAATTTGAGGAAAGGATGGTACATGCACATGAAAAAAGCAAACATACGGGTTCTGGCGCTGCTGTTGGTTGCTGTGCTGGTATCCGGTATGCTGCCTGCCTCGGCGTGGGCTGCAGATACAGCCGCACCAGGGATAGAGGTAACAGAGCCTCCGGAAGCACCGGCGGAGCAGATGCCACTGGACGTGACGGTACCGGATGAAACCGTGCCAGTAGAGGATGTGACGTTGCCAGCTGAAACAGCAGTCCCAGATGCTACGGCTGAAGCATCGGATTCCACTGTCCCAGAAGCTCCAACGGAGCTCCCCACGGAGGCATTGCCAGAAGAACCTACGGCAGTGCCAACGGTACCCCCTACAGAGGCTCCCACAGAAACGATGGAGCCAACTCAGGCCTCTACGGAGCCACTTACGGAAGCCATTAAGCCAACGGAGGGGGAGCTTCAGGCAGAGCTAAGAATTGATGGACCGGTGCCGGAAGGTCTCATGCCTATGTCGGCAGACAATTACATCTGGTTTCAGGGGTATGTCTACCGGGTGGATGAGAGCGCTCCTAACTACAAGCGCACCTATACCCTAAAGGATGGGACGCACACCATTGATCTGGACCATTTGTATGTGATGCGGCTAAAGGTAAACGGCAGCTGGAAGGTTGCCTACTGTCTGGAACCAGATACGGCTACCCATGCAGGCGTTGATTATGGGGACGGCTCTAACACAGGGGTGAGTGGCGATTGGAGGGTTAATTTAACAGGAAATCAGCAGAGAGCTATCGGTCTCACCATGCTTTATAGCGCCCAGCACCATCCGGATACCTTGTCCTCCACCGAAAGTGTGGAGTGGGAGGTTGCCACCCAGATTATCATCTGGGAAATCGTCATGGGCATGCGTAATTCCACACAGCCCTATGCCTGTACGGACTCCGGCCTCATCAACCAGTTTGACAACGCCTCTAAGGGTGTGCGGTACAACGACGGAAGCAATTATTACCTCAAAGGCATCCGTGCCAAGTACAACACACTTAGTTCTGAAATGGCACTTCATGGTGTAATTCCCTCATTTACTGGAGCAACGCGCAGCATTGCTCCTACTCATGCCATGCAGCGTCAAGCCAACGGCAGCTACACCCTCACCCTCACCGACACCAATGGGGTACTGGGCAGCTATCAATTCTCCTCGCAATCTCCAGTGACCCTGAGCCAAAGCGGCAATACCTTGACTGCTACCGCAGGGTCAGGGGCCTCTTGGGATACGCTGACCTTCAGCGCTTCCAGGACAATGATCAACCCGGAGAATCCCGCCTGTTTGTTCCGGATTTTCTACCTGGATGACAACAACCAAGCCCTGGCGTCTCCACCAGACAAGGCCAGCATCCCCAGTGACCCGGTTCCGGCTTATTTCAAGATTGACGGAGAAGCCGCACCTGGGAGCGCCACCATGAGCAAAGCCGCAGAGTCCGGACCTGTAGACGGCTACTGCTTTAAAATGTGGCAGGCCAATGGCAATAAGACCTACTACGGAAAGTCCGACAGCAAAGGCAATGTCTATGTAACCGACAGCCATTACGCTGCCAGCGGCACCAAAAGCTACACCTTTTCCGGCTTGCAGGATGGAGAATTTACTTTTCGGGAGGTCATTTCCGCCAGCGACCACAGCAATAGTCATCCCGTATCCTGGCGGTTTGTTGTCACGGATCACGCCGGTAAGGTCACTGTGGACCGGACCCTGAAGGAAAGCGAAATCTCGGCAGATGGCGGGGACTTTGTCACGCCCCGGATTACCCTGACCGGCCTTACCGGTGGCGGCAAGCTGACCATGACAGTTACCAATACGCTGGACCTGGCGGATTTGCAGCTGATCAAGACCTCGGATGACGGCAACGTTTCCGGGATTGCCTTCACCCTAGAGGAGCATGTGCCTGGCATTGGGTACAGCCCTCTAGGAACGTACACCACAAATGCCCAGGGAAAGCTTACGATCCCCGGACTGAAGGTGGGAACCACCTACCGGGTGACAGAGACTGTTCCGGACAACTACACAGCGGAAAAGGCAAGCCAGACCATTACCATCCGGAAGGGGAGCAATACCCTGACCTTTGTCAACACACGAAACCGGCGGGACCTAGAGCTCATCAGGACCTCGGACGATGGCAACGTCTCCGGGATTGCCTTCACCGTGGAGGAGGATGTGCCCGGCATCGGCTACACCCTCCTGGGAACGTACAAAACAAATGCCCAGGGCAAGCTTACGGTTCCCAGGCTGAAGGTAGGAACCACCTACCGGGTGACGGAGGTGGTGCCCAAGAGTTACACGGCGGAGCAGGAAAGCCAGACCATCACAATCCAGGCCGAGAACAATGTCCTGACCTTTGTCAACACACGGAACCGGCGGGACCTGGAACTCGTGAAACAGTCAGATGATGGGAAGGTTTCCGATATTACCTTTACTGTGGAAGAGCAAACCTCGGAAACCACCTGGAAGCGTGTGGGGCAGTTTACAACTAATGAGGACGGCAAAATTCTGGTTCCCGGCCTGAAGGAAGGTGCCACCTATCGAGTGACGGAGACTGTACCCAGGGGCTACCGGGCCCACAAGGACGTACAGCTGATTACCATCCAGGAGGGCACAAATGCCCTTACCTTCATCAACTACTACAACCTGAAGGGTCTGGAGATCATCAAGACTTCGCCGGATGGGCATGTGGCCGGAATCGAATTTACCATCACAGACGTCTACGGCAATTTGGTGAATTTCGGAGTCACCGATAACCAGGGGCGTCTATTTTTCCCAGACCTTACCATAGGAAAAACCTACCTGGTGATGGAAACCGTACCTGAGGGATATGTCACAGAAAATCCTACGCAAATGGTCATCATGCACGGCGGCGTCAACACTATCACCTTTGAGAACCGGCCCATGACCGGCGTCATCCAATTGGCCAAGATTGACGAAGGAAACCCCACGGTGAAGCTGTCCGGAGCTGTCTTCACGATTACAGGAGAAGACGGTACCGAAGCTGTGATGCCGGAGGTTTTGGACGAGGATGGGAACGGAACCGGTGTGTACCGGCTGGAGGGGCTGTCCTTTGGAACATACACCGTCCGGGAGACCCAGGCCCCCGAGGGGTATGATCTGAGCGACAGGGTTTACACTGTGGAAATCACCGAATGGAAAACCTATGAGGTCAAGGCGGATGGATTTGACGGCGTCCCCAACCGGCAGCAGTTGGGATCCATCACCGCCCGAAAAGTAGACTTGGAGGGCAAACCCCTGTCTGGTGTTACGTTCTTGCTGGAGTACAGCACGGATGGGGCGCAAACCTGGCAGCCTGTATATTCCCAGAGCAGTGCCGGTGACGCCGAACCTGGCAGTTGTACCAGCCCGGGGCTGCAGGACGGGCGCCTCACTACCATCCAGGAAGGGGCCGTGGTGTTTTCCGGATTGGTAACCGGCCCCAATGTTCGTTACCGCCTGACAGAGACGGCAACTCAGGCGGGCTATGTGCTGCTGACAGAGCCGGCTTTTGAAGGAGAGCTGCCCCATGAGGGCAGTCGGGACATTGCCATTACCGCAGTCAACACCGGCGCATTTACCATGCCCTTTACCGGCTCCACGGGCTTTACGGCTGTACCACTTGGCTTGGCGCTTGTGCTCTTTGCCTTGTGTACAGCCGCCTTTTTGGGGCGAAAAAGGAAAACGGAGGGGGAACTGTAATTTACAGCGATTGTGTCAGGCTTGTGGGATGAAATAGGAAGGGCGGGAGAAATCGCAGCAGTGTGGTCTCTCCCGCCTTTGTCCTCTGGTGGTTTAGTCCTCATAGTGACCACGGCAGGCAGCAATGAGCAGATTGCCGTTCGTGTCTATATCGTAGACCAACCGGTTTTTTTCGTCGATTCGGCGGCTCCAGCCAGCCCGGTATCGCAGCGGTTCTGGCTTGCCAATCCCCTGGGCTGCACCGTTTCGTTCAATGTCCTTTACTAAGTCATTGATCTTCCTCAGGGTTCTGCGGTCCTGGCCCTGCCAGTAAAGATAATCGTCCCAAGCCCGATCAGACCACAGCTTATTCATCATCCACCTCGATCAATTCATGGGGACGTCCACAGCCAGAACGCAGCTGCTCAAAGGAACGGTCCAGTTGTCCCAAATATTCTCCGTTTCTGGCTGCCTTTTGTAGGGCGTTCCATTCCTCCAGGCTGATTAACACAACGTTTTTCTCGCCCTTGCGGGTGACGATGACCGTTTCCTGTTCATCAGTCACCTTGTCGCAGTAGGATTTTAGATTTTCCCGGATTGTAGAGTAGTTGACTGCTAACATCTCTGTCACGCTCCTGTCCTAGATTCTGTACAATTAATTGTACATTATGATTCTATGCCTGTCAATATGATTTTGCGAAGGGAGGTTGGAAATATGCGCAGCGTATACCGTAGCCGGGATTCTCCCCTGCTGGACACCCTGTTTATTTTCACTTTTGGAACTTCAAAATACTGAAAGGAATGTACAAATACCATGAAAAAACTGACAAAACTCTTTGCCCTTTGCCTGGCTCTGGCCTTGTGCCTGAGTCTGCTTCCCGCCGCCCATGGGGCCACTGCCCCCGCTGCGACCATAGATACTTCCCGCAAGGCCAGCTTGGATCTGTACAAGTACGATTTCACCTCCGCCAACGAAGCCGGTATTCTGGAGTGGGATACCTATGTTTCCACCGGCCTGCCTGACAAGGCCGTGGAAGCGGCCCTGGCTCCCTACGCCATTCAGGGCGTGGTGTTCAGCTATGTCAAGGTAGCTGACATTACCACCTACTCTGCCCTGGAAGCGGACGGGTACCGGGATATGGTGCTTTACGGTATGGAAGACCATGAGGCCACCACCCAGCTGCTCACAGCTCTGGGCCTGACAGCGGCGGATGCCTACCGGACCGAACATAACACCTTGTACTTTGTGAGCGACGTCCTGGTGGATGCACTGGCTGCCAAGCTGACGGAAAATACCTCCAACCTGAAGAACGCCCTGGAGAAGTTTGTAGCCGACCAGGGGGGTGTGGACCTGTCTGAGACCGATGAAGCCGGTCATTCTGGCGCTACCGGCCTGGATTTGGGCCTGTATCTGGTGGTGGAAACCTACGTTCCCGAGAATGTGTATAACACCACGGCTCCTTTCTTCGTGTCTCTGCCTATGACCACCATTGACGGTCAGAACTGGAACTACGACGTTACGGTCTACCCCAAGAATGAGACGGATATGCCCACCCTGGAGAAGACCCTGCGGGAATCCAAGCCCGACACCGGCAAGCACAATGGTTCCACAGACGATATCACAGATGGTTATGCCCACACCGGCACCGGCTCTGACGGGGATGTGGTGGACTATCAGATTATCTCCACCCTGCCCACCATCACCTCCAATGCCACCGCTCTGACCACTTATACTTTCGTGGATACTCTGAGCAAGGGAATTGCGTACAACAAACAGGACGTCAAGCTGGAGTGGTTCCAGGATGCTGCCTGCACCCAGAAGGTCACAGAATGGGACGAGGCTTCCGGGAAGTTTGCAGTGGCCTACGGTACAGCGGATCACGATTCCACCACAATGACCATCTCCATGACCGCCTCCGGCCTGGACGAAATCAACAATGCCACCACGGTGTATGATTCCACCAGCCTGTACCGGGGCTATTCAGCGTGCACCGTCCGCATCACCTACGCCTGCACCGTCAATTCCTCTGCCGATGTGGTCTATGGCGATGGCGGCAATCCCAACGAAGTGCAGCTGACCTGGAAGCGTACCAACACCGACTACTATGACACTCTGGAAGACGATTGCCATTTCTACACCTACGGTCTGGATCTGACCAAGAAGTTCAACGACAGCAAGGGCAACTTCTCCAAGGTGCAGTTTGTCATGCACAACGACACCGACAACTACTGGGTCAAGGCTCAGCTGAATGAGGCGGAAGGGGTCTACTACGTAACGGAGCATGTTGCGGAGGAAGCCAATGCCACCAAGTTTGTGCCTGTTTCGGCAGGTGGCCAGCCTGGTAAGGTCATCGTCAAAGGCCTAGAGGATGACGCCTACACCATCACGGAGGTTGCCACTGACGCAGGGTACACCCTCCTGAAGGATTCCGTGAAGGTGGTCATCACCACCAAAGGGGACGGAGAAATCTGCCCCATTTGTGGCAAGGAAGGTGTAACAGCCACGGCCACGGTCAACGGCGATGCTGTGGCCATGACAGATGAACTGGATTTGCCAAGCCTGGGAGAGCGGAAGCAAGCTATTTTCTGTATCATCCCGGACAGCAACGACACCAGCCTCAATTTCCTGGTGGGAATGCTCTATACGTGCGCCCATAAGCCCGGGCGCGTTAAACAATAAATCCGGGCGCGGTTTCTTTGGAATGCTGTTCTGAGAAAACAGTAGGTAAAAGTATCAACGTAATCAGTAAATCCAATGGGACAAGGAGGCCCAAAACAGGCTGAAAGCAACCTATCATCCCCCGACTTATCTGGAACGGGAAACCTGACAGGGAGTGTAGCATGTCGGAGAGTGCGCTGCCGCAAACTCCATGCGGTGAGCAAGGCACAATAGGATGAAAAGCTATATATGGGGATGAAAGCTAAACTGCCTAAAGGATAGTCACGAGCAAGATATATCATCGTCTCCGGCGTAAAGGAGTTTCAGCCGCCGGTGCTCCGGCAACAAACTTGAGTGTAGGGGCGTTGTGAGATACTCGGAGCAGGCAGCCGTGGGAGAAACGGCACAAAGTGACGAGAAATCCCATCCGACAATACGGCAACTCATGTTCCATTGAAGCTAAATGGGGATTGCCTAAAGCGGAAAGCCAGCAATGGCTATGGGCGCTATGAGAAAAGCGGCCCTGAATATCCGCCAAGGTAACACAGTCTCAATAGTAGTCCGAGGGCGGGAAAGCCGTCCACATGGCGAAGTGAGACAGTCTACTGCTCAATATAATCTGCGGAAAGGTGTGAGAGGCACTATGAGAAGTCCAGAAGTTATATTGAAAAACTTAGGTGACAAGGCAAAGGACAAAAGCTACCAATTCAAACGGCTATACCGTAATCTCTATAATCCCGAAATGTATCTGCTGGCCTATCAGAAAATTGCATCCTCAGAGGGGAGCATGACAGCGGGAACAGACGGGAATACGCTGGACGGCATAAGTATGGCAAGGGTCAATCGAATCATCGCATCGTTGAAAGATCACAGCTATCAGCCACAGCCAGCCAAGCGAAAGTATATCGCAAAGAAAAACAGCAGAAAAAAAAGGCCACTAGGCATTCCATCTACAGATGACAAACTGGTACAGGAAGTAGTCAGGGTCATGCTGGAGGCTATCTACGAGCCTGGATTTTCCGTTCACTCCCACGGGTTCCGGCCTAATCGGAGCTGCCATACGTGTCTAACCGAAGTAAAGCGGACGTTCACAGGCGTGAAATGGTTTGTAGAGGGCGACATCAAGGGCTGCTTTGACAACATCGACCATCATATCCTCATCAGCATTGTCAGACGGCGCATCACCGATGAGAGCTTCATCGAACTGCTCTGGAAATTTCTCCGGGCAGGTTACCTGGAAAATTGGGAATACAACACTACCTATAGCGGCACTCCCCAAGGTTCTGGGGTCAGTCCAATCCTTGCAAATATCTATCTCAGCGAACTGGATGCATTCGTAGAGAAGCTCAAATCGGAATATGACAGACAGGACAGCTACCGAAAACCGCAGAAAGAATACTCGCAGACTCTGGCGTTGGCGCACTATTGGGAGAAAAAGCGCAAAACAGCAGTGGAGCAAGGAGACGAGGCCGAAGTCCAGCGGGCAAAAGGCCGCGTGGACGAACTCTATGCAAAATTGCGCTCTATCCCGTGTTTCCCGGCCATCGACCCTACGTTTAAGAAAATCCAGTATGTAAGATACGCGGATGATTTTATCATCGGGGTCATAGGGCCAAAAGCCGACGCGGAGATAATCAAGGGCGAATTACGTGCATTTCTCCATGACAAGCTGAATTTGACGCTATCGGAGGAAAAGACGAAAATCACCCACTCTGCGGAGCTGGTACGCTTCCTCGGCTATGACCTGACTGTATCAAGAAGTCAAGATTACTCCCGTGATAAAAACGGAAATCTCAAACGTCACTGGAACGGACAGGTCAAACTGTATCTCCCCCATGAAAAGTGGTTCAATAAGCTGCTGGAATACAGAGCGATGTATATCAAAAAGTGCCCTGACGGAAAAGAGATATGGAAGCCGACCTACCGAGGAAAGCTCATCAATATGCCAGATGCACAAATCGTAAGCAAATTCAATTCGGAAATCCGCGGACTTTACAACTATTACAGATTGGCAGTAAATGTGTCTGTTCTGAATAGCTTTTACAGAATTATGCGTGGAAGCCTGTTCAAAACCTTTGGCTGCAAATATCGCACTACGTACAAACACATCAAGGTCAAATATGTACGTAACGGTATTCCCTTGTGGATTGTGGCAATCCTAGGCCGTCTGGGGGTGGTGGTCATTACCTTTGTGCTGATTCTTACGGTATATGGCCGCTTTTTCAAGATTTTCACTTACATTGCCATTGCTCCCATTCCTCTGTCCACCTTTGCCGGAGAGCCAACCCAGAATGTAGGGAGAAGCTTCCTGAAAAGCTTTGCCGGGGCCTGCCTTCAGGGGGCAATCATTGTGGTGGCCTGTGTGATTTTCTCCCTGTACGCCACCTCTCAGCCGTCTGTGGATGCAGGCGCGTCTGCGCTCTCCATGGCATGGAGCTATATGGAGGGCCTGATCCTCAACATGCTGATCCTGACTGCCACGGTGAAAGCCTCGGACCATGTGGTGCGGGAAATGATGGGGCTGTAAATTGCTGAACACTCTCTTGACGAGATAGCTATATGTGAGTATAATATACATAAAATATTACTATCTAAGTACAGGGAGGTGCTGGCATGAATATTCGTTCCTCTGCGGCAATCTGCCAAAACTACCGGGAGAACATGTTGCAGCTCCGGAAGGAGCTGCTGGCCGTGGAGGAAGACAGGCTTCATGGAAGCAAAGGATATTCTGTAGACGAAGTTGCTGCCAGAATGCGGCACGCAATTTGGGAGGCTGTAACCCATGAAACAGCCGTCAAGACTACGGCTTTCTGATTCGATAGAAATCAAGATGATACATGGCAAAAAACGCTGCCTCACCAGGCGGCGTTTTTTGCTGCCCTAAGGAGGCTTTCATTTGGAAGTAAAAATCAACAAAGATATCCGAGAATACAACGAGGCTGTCTTTTTCGGCATGTCCATGCGGCAGTGCGTGGGGGCGGGAATGGCAGTTTTGGCGGCGGTGGGCGTGTATTTTGGACTGCGCAGCCAGGTGGGGACGGAGACTGTCTCCTGGCTGTGCATCCTGGTCGCTGCACCCTTTGCCGCCCTGGGCTTTGTCCGCTACCACGGCATGACCTGTGAACAGGCTCTCTGGGTCTGGCTCCGGTCTGAGCTGCTGGAACCCAGGCGACTGACAGCATCCCAGACGAACAATCTGCATGGGAACAACATGCAGAATTTACTGGCCGAAAAGCAGACAGATAGCCTGGGCAAAACCCGGATGCAGCTGTGGCTGGAAAAGCTGCAAGGTAGGTTCAGACGGAACAAGGAGGTGAGCCGGGATGATGAAAACCCTGGCTGATATCAAAAAGCAGGAGAAGCGGCCCTTTCGGATCCCCAGACGGGTTCAGGATTTGATCCCCATACAGCGAATTTGGGCTGATGGCATCTGCCAGGTGGGGCAGAACAGCTATGCCCAGACCTGGCGGTTTACGGACATCAACTACCTGGTGGCCAGCCCAGCAGATCAGGAGAGCATGTTCTTAAAATATTCCGCCCTGATCAACAGCATGGATTCCGGGGCAGTGGTGAAGCTCACCATCAACAACCACCGGCTGAACCGGGCGGATTTCGAGCATACCATCACCCTGCCGCTGCGGGAGGATGGGCGGGATCTGTACCGGCAGGAATACAATCGGGCGATTATGGCCAAGGCTGTGGGAGACAGCGGCCTGGTGCAGGAGAAATACGTGACCATTACCACCTTCAAGCGGGATGTGGAGGCCGCCAGGACCTATTTGGCCAGAGCCGGAGCCGGGCTCAGCTCCCACTTTGGGGAGCTGGGGGCCCAATGCATGCCCCTGGATGCAGCGGCAAAGCTGCGGATCTTCCACGGCTTCTATCGGCCCGGGGAGGAGAGCGCCTATTGTTTTGACATCCGGGAGGCTATGGCCAAGGGACACGATTTCCGGGATTACATCTGTCCCGACTCCATGGAGCGCCACAAGGACTATTTGCAAATTGGCTCCCGGTACTGCCGGATTCTTTATCTAAAGGATTACGCTTCCTTCCTGAAAGACAGCATGGTGACCCGGCTTACAGACGTCAGCCGCAGCCTCATGCTGTCCATTGACTTTATCCCGGTACCCATGGATGAGGCAATCAAAGAGGCGGAGCGCAGGGTCCTGGGTGTGGAGACCAACGTGCACAACTGGCAGCGGCGGCAAAACAGCCAGGGCAATTTCGGCTCAGAGCCTCCCTATGACATGAAGCTCCAGCGCCAGGAGGCCAACGACTTTTTGGATGATCTGCGTACCCGCAATCAACGGATGCTGCTGGCCATCCTCACTATCGCCCTTGTGGCCGACAGCAAGGAGCAGTTGGACAACGACACGGATGAAATGCTCTCCATTGGTCAGGAGCACCTGTGTCAGTTTGCCGTTATGACCTACCAGCAGACGGAGGGCCTCCATACAGCCCTGCCTTTTGGCGTCCGCCAGGTATCTCCCTACCGCACTCTGAACACGGAGAGCCTGGCAGTGTTCATGCCCTTCAAGGTGCAGGAGGTGCAGGAGCCCGGGGGGCTGTACATTGGCGTCAACGCCATTTCCCGGAACCTGATTCTCTGCAACCGGGAAAATCTGAAGAACCAGTCAGCTTTTCTCCTGGGTGTGCCCGGCTCTGGCAAATCCTTCATTGCCAAGGAGATGATTGCCTCTCTGATTTTGGGAACCGGGGACGACATTCTGATCTGCGACCCGGAGGGAGAATTCGGCCCCCTGTGCCGGGCCTTGGGTCTGGAGCAGACCACGGTGATCCAAATGGCCGCAGGCGGCAGCGACCGACTCAATGCCATGTACATGGTGGAGGGCTACGGCGAAAAGAGTCCCATTGTGTCCAAGTCCCAATTCATTATGTCCTTGGTCGAGCAATTGGATAAAAAGGGCGTGGGTCCCCAGCACAAATCCATCATTGACCGGTGCGTGGCGGCAGTGTATGCAGAATCGGAGAAAAACGGTATCACCTGCACCCTGCGGGACCTGCGCCAGAAGCTGCTGGAGCAGCCGGAGGCCATTGCCCAGGACATTGCCCTGACGCTGGAGCTGTACACCGATGGCACATTGGACATTTTTGGCCAGGAGAGCAACGTAAACCTGGAAAACCGCATTCTGGTGTTCGACATTCATGAACTCAGCGAGCAGCTGAAGCCTGCCGGGCTTTTGGTGATTACAGATACCATCCTGAACCGGGTTAACATCAACTGGAAACAGGGCAGGCGCACCCATATTTTCATTGACGAGTTCCATGTGGTCTTTGGCAATGAGCAGGGAGCAAATTTCTTCGACTCCGCCTGGCGGCAATTCCGGAAGCGGGGGGCGTATCCCACAGCCATTACCCAAAACTGCGAGTATCTGCTGAATTCTCCCATTGCCAGTATGATGCTGTCCAATTCGGAATGCACCATCATGCTGTCCCAGGCGGCGTCTGACCGGCAGGAGCTGGCCAAGTTGCTGCATATCTCCGATGACCAAATGTCCTATTGCACTAACACCCGCCCCGGCTGTGGGCTTCTGAAGTATGGAAGCGCCCTGGTTCCTTTCATCAACGACTTTCCTGAAAACACTCGGCTGTATCAACTCATGACCACCAAACTGGGAGAGGGCGTGTTTGGCGGTGGCGGCGATGCCTAGGATTCGCACCTGGGACAGTGGGCGGATCAAAAAGGCGACCCTGGTTCCCCGTACGGCTGCCCGGGCTGCAAAAAGCGGCGCACAGTACGCAGCCCAGCGGGCCGATGGGGCGCGGAAGGCCGGGGAGAGCGTCCAGTCAGGCGGTGGCCCGGAGGAGGCAGCGGCCAACTTCTTGTCCAATACTTTGACAGACGCTGAGCGCCGGGTGGTGCTTGCTCCGGCCAGGATGGGCTACCGTTTGAGCAAATGGGGACTGAGGAAGTACGTGCAGCACCGACGCGCAGCCAAGGCCCAGGCAGCAGCACGGACAGCGCCCCACACAGGGGAAACCTCTCCCCAGGGGCCGCGACAAGGGTCGCCAGGGCAGACCCAGGCTCCTGCAGCCCGTGGCCACGCCAATCTGTCTTCCATAAGCGGCTCCTCAGGCCCGGCGTCTGCTGTGCAGGGACGCCCTGTAACATCTGCTGCTGGCGGTGCTTGCGCTGTTTGCGATCCTCCGACTCGAGATCGCCCTGCCTCTATGACGCTACGGGGCGCAAAGCCCAGCGTAAAAGGGCAGACCCGACCGGTGAAGCAGCCCGCCGGAAGGATTAAGCTGGCCCGTTCCGCCAAAGCAGTCGCAAAAGCCACCAAGGCACAAAAGGCAGCGGCGAAAGCGGCAGCACAAAAGTCCGCTGCTGCCGCAAAGACAACCAAGACCGCTGCCCAAAAAACTCGAAAGGCAGCTGTAAAAACGGCAAAGCTGACTGTAAAAATCGTAAAGACCATGGTCCGGCTTGCTCTGGCTGCCCTGAGAGCCCTGGTCCTCCTGCTGACTGGGGGCAGCGTGCCGGTAATTCTTGTGTTGGTGTTCGTTTGTGCCATGGCTATGCTCCTGGGCTCTGTTTTTGGGATTTTCTTTTCAGGCGGTCAGGACACTACGGCCCTGCGCGCTGTGGTCCAGGAGATCAACCGGGACTATCAGGCGCAGATCGATACAATCCAGGCTGAGACAGACCACCAGGAGCTGCTGTTCACCGGCTCCCGGGCCACGTGGCCGGAGATTCTGTCTGTGTATGCTGTGATGGTGGTGACGGATCCAGAAGCTCCCCGGGAGGTTGTCACCATGACCCCGGAAAAACAGACAATTCTGGAGGGCTTATTTTGGAAAATGCATGAAATTACCTCCAGCACCTTTCACAGGCAAGAAGGTGGACAAAGGGTGGTGACACTCCGAATTGAGGTGCACAGCAAGACTGCCTGGGAAATGGCGGATCTGCTGAATTTCTCCCCGGAGCAGCGGGAGCAGCTTGCGGCGCTGCTGGATGGGGCCAATCGTTCCCTTTGGCGGGAGGTCCTCTACGGCATTGGCACGGGTGACGGGGAGATTGTTGCGGTGGCCATGTCCCAGATTGGCAATGTGGGCGGCGAACCCTACTGGAGCTGGTATGGCTTTTCCTATCGGGTGGAATGGTGTGCCTGCTTTATCAGTTGGTGCGCCAACCAATGCGGGTATCTGGAGGCGGGGGTGATTCCCAAGTTCGCCGGAGTTGGCACCGGCGAGGATTGGTTCAAAGCCCGGGGCCTGTGGCAGGACCGCCATTACGAGCCAAGCCCCGGGGATATCATATTCTTCGACTGGGACCGGGACGGCAATGTGGATCATGTAGGTCTCGTGGAAAAGGCGGAAGACGGCTGGGTTTACACCATAGAGGGCAACAGTAACGATGCTTGCCGAGAGCGACGCTACGCCCTTGGCCATGGGCAGATTTATGGGTATGGTACGCCGGAATACACGCCTTGACGCATGCCCTTTTTTGTAAAGAAAATTGGGAATACTTGATTTTGCCTGGGGCATATGATATAATGCCTATAGGCCAAAAGCGGATACGGCCCAAGTCCAAGGCGAAAAGCGAATCCCCCAGGAGATGCGACCTCCTGGGGGATTCTTGTCATTTGCGGCTGACCAAACCGTTGGGCTGGGCTGCGGTTACTTCTCTCTGTCCAGCCACTTGCAGATGTAATAGCTTACAATACCTGCCAATACAGAGATGGCAAAAGCGGATACCAAATCCAAAGCGGTCACCCCCCTTCTGCTGGAGGTGCGCAGCATCCAAATTCTAACACAATTCCCATAGTAATACAACAGTTTTACAATTTATTCGGCTCATAAATAAGCTGCAAAACGGCAGCATATGCGTAAATGTTTCGCGCATATGCTGCCGTTTTTGCGTGAAGGAGATGGAATCCATGTCAAAACCGGAGTCTCCCCTGGACATGCTGATGGCCAAGCTGGAGCAGGGGGTACAGAGTTTATTTCACAGCGAACAGTATGAAGCGTACTTAAAAACCATGTCCAAGTTTCATGAATACAGCGTCAACAACACCATCCTGATCTGTATGCAGCGCCCGGACGCTTCCTATGTGGCGGGCTACCAGGCGTGGAAGAAAAGTTTCAAACGGCAGGTGCGGCGGGGGGAGCGTGGCATCAAGATTTTGGCTCCCTGCCCGTACCAAGTTACGGTAGAACAGAACATACTGGATCCCCAGACCCAGCAGCTTGTTACAGAACAGGTGGAAATGACCCAGGTGGCGTTTAAGCCTGTGACCGTATTTGACATCAGCCAGACGGAGGGGGAGCCCCTGCCTCAGTTGGGTGTCCATGCGCTGACCGGCAGCGTGGCGCACTATGCCGCTTTTTTGGAGGCGCTAAAAGCTGCATCTCCCTATCCGGTTGTATTTGAAAGGATCACCACCGGGGCCAAGGGCTATTGCAGCTATTCAAAGGGTCAGATTGCCATTTGTGAGGGCATAAGCCAGGCGCAGACGGTTAAAACGGCAATCCATGATTGCACATGCAAAGCTACATGCTCCCGCTGTAGGGGACGCAGGAGCTTCTCAGGGCAGCTGCCCGGACCGGCATACACAGGAGGTGGAGGCGGAGAGCGTGGCCTATGTGGTGTGCCAGCATTTTGGAATTGACACTTCGGAGTATTCTTTCGGCTACGTGGCCACCTGGAGCAGCGGCAAGGACGCCAGGGAGCTGAAGGCGTCCCTGGAGACCATCCGGCAAACCGCCAGCACACTGATTTCCGATATCACAGGCCGTCTCCCACAGCTGCAGATGAGCCGTGGAGTCCTTCCGGACCGGACCTGCCGGTCGGAGAAAAAGCCCCCGGAGCCAGGGCGGTATCTGGCCAATCATGGGAAGAGCGCCAGGAGAGGTGCAAGGAAACAAGGAGGTGAAGCGAGATGAAACCGTGGAATTTTACAGTAGAAGAGACCAACCTGATTGCAATTTATTACTCCAGCAGCCGGTCAGAATTGCTGGAGAGGCTTCGAGCAGCCCAGTTGCTTTTGGACCTGGAGCCAGTGCGGCAGCGGTGCCTCCGGAAGGTGGAGGCGCTGACAGACGCAGAATTTGCCAGCCTGACGTTTGAGCTGGTGGCCTGGTAGGTCAGGCGTTCCGTGACATCCAACCATAGAGTTGCCCCGGCAGGGATTGAGGAAGACCTGCCGGGGCGGAGAAAAGAGAAGAGGAATGAAAGGGGTGCTATTTATGTCGAAGAACAGCTATATCGCCGTCCCCAACACCGTGATTACGGACCCTGGGCTGTATCCCAGCGCCAAACGGGTCTACGTGGCCATGCTGGCCTGCTCCAGCCGTAAGGGTACAGTGCGCAAAACCGTTGCCGAGCTGGCGGCACGGAGCCATTGCAGCCCTTCAGCTGTCCAGGGGGCCATTGCAGCTCTGATGGAGCAAGGAATGGTGCAGCGCTGGCGGCGTTACCGGCGCTCTGCCTACCTGCAGCGGAAGGTGTATGCCGGGAACGAGTACACCATAGCCAAGAGAGACCTGTCCGCTGGGTATACCCTCATCCCCCGGTCCCTGCTCACCCGGAAGCTGACCCACGCTGCCTTTCTGGTGGCTCTGTACCTGTACATGGCCGCTGGCCGCAAGGGGCGGGCCTACCCCTCGCTGCGCCATATCGCGGAGGTTTTGTACTTGTCCAAATCCACGGTCTGCCTGGCAGTGTCAGCCCTCCAGCTCAGGCAGGAGCTTTACCGGTACCGCTGCCGCAAGCAAAATCACGCCTATGCCCGCAACAGCTACTATCCCACCGGCTGGATCCGGTCCGCTCTGCCGGAAGCGGCTCCGTTTCCTGCCCACATCATAGCAAATCCCCTCCCTGCGGTCAAGGGAGGGGGGTGGTCCGATTTTCAGCAAGCAACTCGTTATTAAAAAGATAGCGTAGGTTTCTTACTGGCTGAAAAGAGAGGTTTTTCCTGCTTCCCAAAAGTGTCTATCATGGGTGGACAGAGCTTGGGCGTTGTTGACCAGGAAAAAGACATTGCGTATCTGCTTTACATATAGCCGTATTTATATGGGTTCAGTGCACCCTTTTTGGCACTAAGAAGTAGTTGGATAAATCTGCTTGGTGAGAGAAAAGATTTTTCTCTATATCTGAATAACACTGGCTACCATCGCTGTCAGAAACCCGTTATGGCAGTATGCCTGAGAAGAAAAACTTGACAGCATATAATGTATCTGATAAACTAGCAACAGCTTCCGCTACAATAAGAATATTTTGAGCTTTCGGAAGACCCTGTTCGTTTTTTTGAGACAGAGCTGTAGAAAGGCGTGGCTACATTTATGGAATTGTGGGTTCTTTACTTTTGCATTTCAATTGGTCTTTTCTTGTTGTCTGTTGCTTTCAAGGTTGCGGGTAAGCTGCGGCTGACCCTACCACTGGCTTATCTTGTCTTTGTAGGCATAAGTCCTCTTTTCCCCGATGTATAAGCTGGATAGGTGAACATAATACGCTTATGACGTGGGGATTCTTCATACTCACCGGTTTATGTCTTCTGTCTTGGGTGGTGTCTTTCATCCAGGCAATTCGGAATTGGCGTCAGTCGCATCGAGAAAAAGAATCTTATGAGACGCCCCAGGAGGACTATGCTTCTTGGCAACTTCGTAAAGCCCGGGAAATGGGAATTGCCCTTGAGGGGCTTACATTCGATAAGCACAATAATCTGATTGATTCCAGAACAGGCCAGCCTATCCATTTCCGTGCCGGTGAATAACCGGCACTTTCCTTTTTCTACGATTTCTCCATTGACAATTCACCCATTTTTTGCTACCTTATGTCATAGGCAGGAGAGTTGATGACCGCCCCCGCATCCTCCAGCAGTAGGCAACGGGGGCCTGAATCGGCAGAACTGCCGCCCTGCCGTGCGGCCTTTTTGGCATGGGGTAACCGGGGTGTAAAAGATCAAACCGAAAAAAGGTTCCCGCTTCACTATTACCAGTAGCGAAGCGGGAGATAAGGTCTGTGATAAATGCCGTCTCATCACGACACCATCTTAACAAACCCAACAGGCTTTGTCAAGAAATTTTGTTGTGGATTCCAGCGGCCATAGCGCATTGGAAATACTTAGTAGCCGTTCTCCGCCGCCGAGACCATCCTGCCATCGCCCTGAGGGGCGACCAGAAGTTGTCTGAAAGGATGATAGCGTACATCGCGGCGGCAGCTAGGGAGATGCAAAGGATCCTAAACTCTCCCCAGAATTATCCCATACAAACGGGTACGGGAATCTCCAGTA
>OHAT01000978.1_pt1 | contig 27110 bp, 29 predicted proteins | sample 1577141 | NCBI WGS metagenome assembly OHAT01 (sample SAMEA3541578, study PRJEB24748) | human gut metagenome | biome: human gut; feature: human-associated habitat; material: faeces | place: China | collected 2012 | reverse complement strand
ACTTCTCTTCGATATTTTGCCATGGGTCGTTTTTCAATTGCTTGATACCCAAAGACATCTTTCTCTCGTCACGATCCAAGGTAAGAACTACAGCCTCTACCTCGTCTCCTACTTTCATGAAATCTTGAGCGGAACGCAAATGTTGTGACCATGACATTTCTGAAACGTGAATCAAACCTTCAACGCCCGGGGCAATCTCAACGAAAGCACCGTAATCAGCCATTACAACTACTCTACCGTTCACGCGATCGCCAACCTTCAAGTCTGCGCTCAAAGCATCCCACGGGTGCGGAGTCAATTGTTTCAAACCAAGAGCGATACGTTTCTTCTCGTCATCGAAGTCAAGAATAACAACGTTCAACTTCTGGTCTAATTCCACGATCTCGTTCGGGTGATTTACGCGGCCCCAAGAAAGGTCGGTAATGTGGATCAATCCGTCTACGCCACCCAAGTCGATGAATACCCCGTAAGAAGTGATATTCTTAACGGTACCTTCAAGTACCTGTCCTTTTTCAAGTTTGGAGATGATGTCTTTCTTCTGTTGTTCCAACTCTGCCTCGATAAGAGCCTTGTGAGATACAACAACGTTCTTGAACTCTTGGTTGATTTTAACCACCTTGAATTCCATCGTCTTCCCAACATAAATATCATAGTCACGAATCGGCTTAACATCGATCTGAGAACCCGGTAAGAATGCCTCGATACCGAATACGTCAACGATCATACCGCCCTTCGTGCGACATTTAACAAATCCTTTGATAATCTCGTCGTTTTCCAACGCAGCATTAACACGATCCCAGCTACGTAAAGCTCTTGCTTTCTTGTGAGAAAGAGTCAACTGACCTTTTTTGTCTTCTTGAGTCTCAACGTAAACTTCTACTTTATCTCCCACTTTCAATTCCGGATCGTAACGGAATTCATTCAATGAAATGATACCGTCTGACTTGTAACCGATGTTTACAACGACTTCTCTCTTGTTCATCGAGATAACAGTACCTTCAACAACTTCTTTCTCAACTACTGATGAAAGAGTTTCAGCATACCTGTTTACTAATTCTTCTTTTTCAGATGCGGGGATTACATCATCATTCGCGTAGGCTTCCCAATCGAAATTGTCATCAGCCTCGGCACTTGTTGTTGCTACCGGAGCAGCTTTCTTGGTTTCTTCTTGTGCAAGTTCCACTTGCATTTCTTTTTGTTCTTCTGTCATAATAATAAATGCTTGTCCTCTAATAAATTAGACATTATATTTTTCTAATACGGGCGCAAAAGTACAAATAAATATCAACCCACCAAACAAAATGCACTGAAAAATAACACGTAACCTATAAAAACCCACTATAATTCTACCCAAGACATAGGCTATTCCCCCAACAAATCCGGGCGCAATCGCCTCGTGCGTTCCAAGGCTTGTTGTTCCTGCCACTCGTCAATCAAGGCGTGATTGCCCGACAATAGCACATCCGGCACCCGCCAACCGTTGAACTCCGCGGGACGCGTGTACACGGGCGGGGCAAGCAGGTTGTCCTGAAACGAATCGGTCAAAGCGGAAGTCTCGTCCCCCATGGCTCCCGGCAACAAACGCACAACGGCGTCCGTCATGATACAGGCGGGTAACTCCCCTCCCGTCAGCACGTAATCGCCCACGGAAATCTCCCGGGTAATCAAATGCTCCCGGATCCGGTGGTCAATCCCTTTATAATGCCCACAAAGAATCATGATATTCTCCTTCAACGACAATTCATTCGCCATCTTCTGGTTGAATGTAGGGGCATCCGGGGCGGTGTAGATAATCTCGTCGTAATGTCGCCGGGAAGTCAATTCATTGATACAATCAAAAATCGGCTGTACCGCCATCACCAGTCCGGCATCCCCGCCGAAAGAATAGTCATCCACCTTCCGGTGCTTATCCTTCGACCAATCCCGTATATTATGGATATAAATCTCCACGATCCCTTTTTCTTTCGCCCGTTTGATAATCGAATGATTCAAAGGACTCTCCAGTAACTCTGGTACAACACTTAATATATCAATGCGCATAACAATTGAAAGTTGAAAATTGAAAGTTGAAAATTACTATGCAGCCTGATAGCGCACAAAGATATAAATTTATCTTTTGAAAATAACAGGAACTACCCACGACTGTCTAAACAGTTTACCCCGTTGATATAAAGTTTCCCATTCCTCAAGCATCTGCACTGCTTTCATCGCCTCCTCGTCAAAAATAGTTGAACCGGATGAACGAATTATTTTCACCACCGGCTTTATCTCTTCAGACGGAATAATACAGAATACCACTCGTGCTCTTTCCGGTGTATTTGCTGCAACTTTACCCCAATCTATATGTCCATATATGAAATCTTTAAGCAATTCCGGATTCTCCCAATATCCCGGCCTACAAGCCCAATAATTATTCCAATCTACCCGCTTAACCACATTTCCTTCCTGAACTATAATTTCAGATTCCTTCTCGTACACGGACTGATAACCGGAATGAACGTAGAAAATGCACTCCCCCCGGGGAACGATTAAAGTGTCTGTTACCCACGAAGCTCTCACTCTACCATTAATGACTTCTCCCGGCAGCAATTTTTCCAAGTTTATTTCAATTGTATCACTTAAATCAGACTCTATATTTACCAGATACAATTCATTACCAATAATCTCCCATGTCGCAATATACCCTCTCCAACAAGCTGTGGATGTCCACATCGCACCCATTTCTTCCAATCTCTCACGTATTGAATCTATATCACGTCTTAATTCCAAGGGATTACTAAACAACCAAGAAGTATCTTTACCCCATATTAAAACATCCCCGGCTTGTGCCGTTGCATGAACTCTCGGAATAGTGGAAAATAACACTAATATCACAAATAGCCGTTTCATACGTCTATAAATTTGAGAATTATTTTACAAATATAATAAATCAAGAATAAAACAACTTTGGGAAGAAACAAAAAAGCCATTATATTTGTTACCGGATTCATGAATATGACAAAATGATTATAGAAAAAGGGACGGCAGCAGCCATCAACGAGCTGGAACAATTATATAATGACTTGAATGATTTCCTTGCATCCGATATTAACCACCCGGGATGGATCAAAGGAGTGTACCCCGTCCGGGAAAACGCGGAAAAGGGTGTCAAAGAAGGTAACCTGTACGTGGCAAGATGCGACGGGCAGATTATCGGTTCCATAATACTGAATCATCACCCGGAAGAAGCGTACAAAATTGCACCGTGGGGTATTGATTCGGATTACAGTAAAATATTCGTGATTCACACGCTTGTCGTTCACCCGGACTTTCTGAAAGCCGGCATCGGGAAAAAATTAATCTCCTTCGCGTGTGAATCAGGAAAAGAGCAAGGTATGACTGCGATTCGTCTGGACGTTTACGTGAACAATATTCCCGCCATCAAACTGTACGAGAAATTTGGATTCAAACACGTGGCTACAGTCGATCTGGGACTTGGAGAGTACGGACTGCACAAATTCCAGTTATACGAAAAGATACTGTAACAGGAATCGTATCGTAAATTCAACGCTTAAAAGGAACAGCCTCCAACTTCACATACTTGATTCCAGTTGAACTTTGATTTCTTGTAAGTTTATATTATCTTTGTTATAACAATAAACAAAAAAAACATAGGAAGCGAAGGTTTACAAGAACGATATATCAATCCTTACACCGACTTCGGTTTCAAGAAGTTGTTCGGCACAGACATGATACAGGAACGAGTTTTCGAACGTTTTTTCAAAGCGGCAGAAATTGCCGGGTTCTCCAAGTAAGAACTATTTGAATACGAGGATAGCCTGAAAGTTTTCCGGGATTGGTACAGTGTGGTTAAAACGGCAGAAAAGAAAGGGCATATTAAAGGATTTGAGGAAGGTGAAAAGAAAAAACAAATAGCCAAAAACTTAAAAGCCTTGGAAGTTCCAACAGAGGTTATAATTAAAGGAACCCGCTTATCGCGAGAAGAGATTGAAAAGTTATAAAAACTTTCGACATAAAATAAATCAGCCAACTAGAATTAGTTGGCTGATTTATTTTATTGTTCAATTATTTCAAGTAATCTTCAAAATAATCCGTCACTTTCTGCATCAGATGAATACGGTCACGTCCCATAACATTGTGCTCGGCACAAGGATAAGGGAAGTAATCCACTTGCACGTTATTTTTGATACATTCCCGGATAAAACTCAAGCTATGTTGCCATACCACAACAGGATCGACAGCACCTTGACAAATCAATAATTTGCCTTTCAAGTCCTTAGCTTTGGCAATCAAACTCACTTTGGCGTACCCCTCGGGATTCTCCTGCGGGGAGTCCATGTAACGCTCTCCATACATGGCCTCGTACCATTTCCAGTCAATCACGGGACCTCCGGCAACACCCACTTTATAAATATCGGGGTAATTGGTAATCAACGAAATCGTCATAAACCCGCCGTAACTCCAACCGTGAACACCAATACGCTCTGCATCCACCCAAGGGAATGACTTCAGCCACTCGATACCTTTCACCTGATCTTTCATTTCCACCTGACCGCATTGGCGGTGAATCACCTCCTCGAAAGCCTTTCCCCGGTTCGGGGTACCGTGATTATCAATAATAAATACCACGTAACCGTGTTGAGCCATATACATTTCCCACATGCGGATATTGGCATTCCAGATATTGGTCACCATTTGAGCATGCGGTCCGCCATACACGTAATGAATTACCGGGTATTTCTTGTTCGGGTCGAAATTCATAGGCTTAATCAACCGATAGTATAAATCACTACCGTCGTCAGCCTTTATAGAGCCCAAAGTAACTTCACCCCAGTTGTAATCCTTGTTCGGGTTCTCCACCTCTTGAACACGGCGTACCACTTTACCGCTATTGGTAGCCAAATCAACGTTGCGAGGGGTCTTTACACTACTGTAACTATCGATAAAATAACTGCAATCCCCGCTCATCGTGATCGTGTGCCAACCTTCCTCGGGAGTCAGACGGGTTTTCTTGCCACTCTTCACGTCTACCCGGAAAAGTTGTTTTTCCACCGGGGACACTTCTGAAGAGAGGTAATACACGTACTTCCCGGCACGATCCATACCCGCGTAAGCCACGTCTGCATCGACATCCGTCAGACGTTTGATCAGCTTGCCGTTCACGTCATACAAGTAAAGATTGAAATAACCGTCCCGGTTATTCGTCTCGTAAAGGAACTGTTTCGGGTTATTCTTCATGAAAACCAGCCCGTTTTGAGGCTCCACGTAAGTATCGGATTTTTCCTCGAACAACGTGGCAATCTGTTTCCCGGTAGAAGCATCGTATTTGTTCAAACGCATGTGATCCTGTCCCCGGTTCAACACCTGAATATACACGATGTCGGATTCCGGCGCCCACGTCACGCCCGTGAGATACTGTTCCCGTCCGAAATCATTCACGTCCAGAAAGACAGTAGTACCGGAAGCAATGTCATAAACCCCTATCGTCACCAACTCGGACTTCATTCCCGCCATCGGGTATTTGATTTCTTTCAGATCTCCGGTACGGCTATTGATGTCCAACAAGGGAAAATTCGTCACTTCGCTCTCGTCCTTACGATAAAACCCAAGTTTCTTACCGTCAGGCGACCAAAATATACCACCCGTGATACCGAACTCGTTGCGACTAACTACCTGACCGTTCACGATATTCTTGTCCTCATCGGAAGTCACGGCGTAACTGTTTCCCCGTTCATCCATGTAATACAAGTTATTGTCTACCGTGTAAGCATACATGTTACCTGCCTTCGAGTAGGTCTGATTGGCCGCCCCTTTGGGGAAAGAAAAAGTTTGTTTCAACTGTTTTTTCTCCACGTCGATATGGTAAATTTTCCCTTGACGGGCAATTACCAGCGTGTTTCCGTCCAACCAAGAAAAATTAGGGAAGCCTTTCAAATCAGCCCCGATAATTTTGTTTAACTCCGGCACGGTCAACAAAACGGTTTTCTCACCTTTATCCGCCGACTCACCCGTGAGTCCTTCACGGTCGAGATAAGTAAACTGATTCTTATCCCCCTGCCATTGGATATACTTTGCCCGCGGATACAAATGGTACCCCACGACAGCCTCTTCCATGGTCAAAACCTTCTCCTGTGCATTCAAACCGAACATCATACTTAATCCGATTATCGTCAACAATGTTTTTTTCATCCTTTCTTCTGCTGTTATTATTTATTCATCAATTGTAAATTCATCTCTATCTTCCAAAACGGGAAATTTTGCACGGAACCCTTCCAAAGCACCCAAATCGACATCCGCCACCTGTACTTCGTCGGCATAAGGCTCACAAGCCACCAGCACCTCTCCCCGGGGAGATATCACCATAGAATCGCCGGAATATTGCAGACCGTTTCCGTCCTCCCCCACGCAGTTCACGCCCACCACGTAGCACTGGTTCTCGATAGCCCTCGCCTTCAACAATATCTGCCAAGGCTCCCTCCTTGCCTCCGGCCAGTTAGCCACGTAAACAGCCATGTCATACCCGGAAGTATTACGGCTCCACACGGGAAATCGCAGGTCGTAACAAATGAAAGGCGCAATCTTCATGCCCTTGTATTCAAACACCGGCAACTCGTGCCCAGCGGTAAAATGCTCGTCTTCATGCCCCATCGTGAAACGATGCCTTTTATCGTAATGCAACACTTTCCCCCCCGGAAATGCCGCCAGCAAACGATTGAAATAATGTCCGTCTTCAAAATAAATGGTCGATCCCATGACCAAAGCGTCTTTCTCGTCCGCCCAATCCTGCATACACCGGTATACCGCCTCGTGGAAAGGAGCCACCTGATCTTTACCCGTCATCGTGAAACCGGAAGAAAACATCTCCGGCAGCACGATAATATCCACCCCGTTTATGTCACTCATACGTTTGTTGAAGAGTTTCAAATTCAAGGGAACATTTTCCCATTCCAAACGTGCCTGTACGATTGCTACCTTCATAATCCTTTTATTTTAGTTTAATCTCCTGCCGAAAAGTTTTCCGGATGACGGGGATTAGCGTCCTTGTAAGTCGACATGATGTATTTCAAATCGGCATCCGGATCATCCGAGGGAACAAACCGAGGTCCCCACGTGCAATATTTATCTTTATAATCGATTCTGCCCAGATACACGGGAACACCCGCCTCTCTCGCGATTACCAGAAATCCTTTCTTCCATTTCTTTCGCTTTTTGCGACTTCCTTCCGGGGTAATCGTCAGGTACATCACGTCCCGTTTATTAAATTCCTCCACCATCCGCTCTACAAGATGATTTTCTTTATTTCCCCGGTCAACGGGAATCACGTTCAAGGCTCTCAAGATAGCCCCCAAGGGAAAAAAGAAAAATTCCTTCTTCATTAATATATAAGTAGGAATCCCATAACTCATGAACGTGAGCTTTCCCCATATAAAATCCATAATAGAAGTATGCGGCACGGAAATCACCACCGCTTTTTTATCCACGGGCAAACTTCCCTTGAGTTTCCAACCGAACATTTTCAGTATCAGACGTGCGATATATTTCATAGCTTTTACTATTTCCTAAAATCTTGCCAAAGTTAGTACTTTTCCGGGAATAACACCTAACTAAAATAGGACACAATATTTTTTATTGCAAATATATCGAACAAGAACACGATTCTCTATCCTACACACTCGTGCCATATTTTCAGTCCCGAATAATTAATTAACAACAACTTCGCTTCACTTGAATAACGTGAAGCGAAGTATAATATAAACTTTTCCAACGATAATACAGACTATTATTTCTGAACTTTAACCCACTTTATGGCATCAGCAACGACAACTTGCGGGTCACTATCTTTGTCAGCGGAATTACGTTTACGATCCCTGTCACTCAATGTCACCCTTCCCTTCCCGTGGAAATCAAAAACACCCAAGGACAACCATCCCCCATCATCCTTACTCATAGAAAGCACAACCTCGTGTTCTTCCTTCCCGTCAAATACGGTATAATAGTACTCCCTTAAGAAATCACTGGTTCTGTTTCTTTCAAAAGGTTGATAACAAAATACCTCGTATGCTCCCTCGGGTAAATCAGTTTCCCATTGTACTTTTTGGTTACCCTTGCCGGCTTGTTTAAAATACGCTCCTTTCACGGGAAAACCATAACCACCAGCCTCTTTGACCGTAAAACCCCAGTGATCTTCAGGGGGAAACTTGTAATACTTGGCACGAGTCTCGACTTGTCCGAACAAAGAAGCTATATTAAACTTTCTGGTTTCAAGGATAGTGAATCCCGGATCAGCGTCATCCACGATAATCTCGTTCTCGTTCACAGTTGAGAACGAGGTCGAATCGAGGGGTAAATACCACGTGGTGGTGTCGGTATAGACATCCCTTTTCTCGCTTGATAATTCAACATATCCCGGGATATTTAAAGCCATAATGGTATATATGTTAGTATTATCAGCAGATACATGCGCTCTTATAGCCCGTCCTTCTCCCGGAGGAATAATCCACATTCTCGGTCGATAACCACTCGTCTGGACAATACCCGGCACTTTTCCCCGGTTAAACACCTTGATATCGTACGTATTGTGCATACGATACCTCTCATCCACCACATAAATGACGTGACCGTCTATCTCGAAAAGAGGTAACTCGTTACTTCTAAACCAATTCATAACAATGGAGTCCAACCTAACATTAAAATGGGCGAAGACTTCTCGAGAAAATTCCTCTAGAGTCGTTTCCTCGAAAAGGTGTCGCTTGAGGAAATCATGATAAGCATCGTTAAATTCTTTTTTCCCGATTCTGATCGCCAACAGAGCGTTTAACTCCATACATTTTTTGCGGATAATCTTATCAAGCAGATCCGGGGACAATAAGGGATCACTCAAAGCCTCTTCCAGACTATGCTCTTTCATGTAATCGAGGACATAGTACTCTATATCCGTCCCATGCTCCCAACTTAAGTTGGGATTAAAAGCCAAAGACAAGACATCATTAATCAAAGGACACTCGTCAGAGTAAACGAAACCCGTGTTACCCATACCGCTTGATTCCAGACCATAACTTCCTCGCTCAAACAGTTGAAATTCATTATCAAACCATAATTGAGTTTCTGGTTCTTCGTACGATCGTAATTGAGTTTTCAATCTCTTGTTGTCAGAAAAGAAAGACATGTCCACCGAGTATTTCTTTTCCGGGAGAAATATCATTCCCCCTTGTACCCTTTCTCCCTCCTGCAAGGCCTTCCCCGTGAACACATGAAAAGCACACGGCACTTCCACTATGGTGATCCAACTGTAAGGATATTGTAGCGTGGGATCAACGGCAATTTTATTCATCATGCGTTTTACGGCATAATTGTTATTATTACCATAAAATCCTATTGAAACTTTAGCACTTTCGATTATGTTCTTCCACTCCTCTTTAGGGATTTTATCATAAATATCGAGCATAAACTCATGTTCGGGCAAGTAGAAAAACTCTACCCGCGTCGGATATTCATCCTTTGCAAACTTCGATATTTTAGAGTCAGGAATTGATTGATCCCATTCCCATCTTTTCTCATCACTACCGACTATGATTTCCCGTTTTTTGTAATTACCTACACAAAGACTAATTCCTTTCATGTCATGCTCGAAGGTGAACATTGTCTTCCCATGCGTTTCCCGATTCGCCTCTCCCTGGCATATTGCCACCAAATTCGGATCATGTTCCACTTCCAATTTGTAGCGGGTAAACATGGCTCGCCTGAAACCGGATGCATCGTAGGGAGGCACACTGACCGGGTACCAAGCACATTCCGGCGTGAGTAATTTGTACCCTTTCTCGCAAAATGCGGGACTATAACCGAAATGGTAAATATCAATCGTGTTCACTGCCGGGGAAGCATACTTCTCTTCCGGGGTATCGAGAAAACAAAAACTATTGTCGATTTTTCCCTCGTAATTCACGATAACTTCTTTTATTTCGCCAAGGAGTACCTTCTCGTCCACGAGAAGCACTTGCTGATCTCGCCGGAAGGAAACACCTTTCCTGTCCACGGTAATCGAGGAAACCGCCAGCCCCGGATTCAGGTAAAGAATCAAGGGAAGTTCCTCACTATCCCTGTTTTCTACCGTCATTCGACTGGTCACGGAAATTCCCCCGTTTCCCATCTCTTTCAAATGAAGTTGATTCCCGACTATTTTTAATACTTTATTTTGGTGGTACTTGGCATAAACTTCCCTGAACCCTTCCCGTTTGCCGGATACGGATTGGAAACCGTAAGCAATCGCCCCCCCCCAGCAAAAAGCAACGGGAATAGAGCCACACTCACTAAACGGGACACCGCCCGCACGTTATTGTGAATTCTGGGGTAAGGAATCACGGCAAGAACAGCTAGACCAACACCCCAGAACAAAATAAATACCCGTTGTAACAAGTACCCCCCGAGGTTCACGTGTCCTGTGAAATCGGAGAACATATTGGGAATTTTCGCCGCCAGCGGGTCAAACACCCCGTTTAGCCAAACTGAACCGGGAAGGGTCAACACGCCAAGAATAGCTGTCAAAAAGATTACACTCAAACCCTGATTTTTCGTTAGTCTTACCACGAGAGTCGAGAGCCCCAAACAAAAGACCAAAGTCGGGAGGTTCAACGTCACCCAATAAAAGAAGTAATACCCGATGTTAAACACATTGGAATAAAAAAGAAGATTCAGCAAGCCACAAAAGACGAAGCTCAACACGTTGACTATCGAAAAGGCAAGGAATTTTCCCACGACATTCCCTATCGAACTCTCTGAATTCCCCTGCGGGTGAACATTCAAAGCATCTATGGTGTCCATGCGGGATATTCTCGCATCATTGATAACGAGTATTGTCACGAAGAAAAGCTGCAATATATTGAACAAATAAGCACACCGGAAGGGTATAGACGAAGGTAATGCCTGAGATACCCATTCCATTGGAGGTTGCTTTAAAAGTTGGTCGAGAATTTCGACTTGGAGCAAAGCAGATAACGACGTAAACACGTAAAGAACTATTCCCACGATTCCAAGAATAGCAAACATCAAAAAAATTACTATCTAAGAGTAGGCTAATTTATATGTGACTTTTCTTGCCGTATCTTCTGCCCCTAAAAAGTGCAAAGTATGGCAGATATTAAAATGAGTGAGTTTAAAGAAGTTGATAAGGTCGATAAACTTTTAGGATTAGACGACAGTGGGAATGGATGCTGTATACGTAATGATGTATTATTGGATAACCTTTTCCAAGTAAGAGGTACAGTATCAAGCGATTTAGATAATTATACCAGCAATGGTGTTTATGGAATTAATAAAGATGTGTATAATATAGGTCTTTGTGCTCTTGGTATGCTCATCGTTTTTAGCGCACCTGGTACAGCTTATGGGGGAAACCCAATAGTTCAATTTGTTATTAATAGCAACGGGGTAATTATTACCAGAATAAAGTGGCATGTCAATGATTGGTCGGATTGGAGAACAATATCTTTTACTTAATTTGTTGCCATTATTAGCTGCTGTCCTTTTTGCTACATCTCATGCCCCTAAAAAGTATAATGATGGCAGATAAGAAAGAAAATGAGTTAAGTGCTGGAATACCTGTATGGTTACGAGGAATAGATACAGAAGGAAATAGTATAAATGTTTCAATGAAGGAAGCTAAGAAATCCTTGTTTTTTGTCCAATTCATAAATAATGGTTCTTTAAATGATATAAATATACCAGGGGAATATATTTTGTATCCAGCTGTAAAAGATAATCCTTTTAATGGTTGGTGTTGGCTAAAAGTAATAGGAGGTTCTGATTATATTCAAATTCTAATTCCATTTTCCTCTTTAGAGGAAAAAAGAAGAAGCTGTATCAATGGAGAGTATTCAGAATGGAAATAAAAATTACTCATATTTCCTAATCGTATGATAACGATGATTCACACCATATTCTTTGCCCCTAAAAAGTAAGATTATGGCAGACAAGAAGATGAATGAGTTTCAGCAGGTAGCAGATGCTGAATATGTGTATGTAGAAGCAGCTGACGGTTCACAGGTGAAGATAAAAAAGAGTGATTTGTTTAGTAGTATATTTCAATATAGGGGTTTAGCTTCATCAAATGATTTTAATGATAACGATATTAGTGGAAGTTATCAAACAGGAGATTTTTCAAGAAACGCAGCTAACAATCCGGGAGTTGGCTATGGGGTTCTTGTATGCATGGATGTAGGCAGTTATTTACTTCAATTTTCATTTGATATGTTTGAAAAAAAATGTACTATCGAATGAGAACAAATCTTAATGAGTGGAAGAACTGGTATTATGTATCTTTTACTTAATAACTTTAAAAATTCAGTTCCCATTTTTGATGTCATATCTCCCGCCCCTAAAAAGTACAAAAGTATGGCAGATAGACCCATTACAGATGTAGAAGTAATAGAGCAAATTAGATCAAGTTTACCGATAGCATCTTTAGAAAAAGCAGGATTAGCCGCTAAATGTCAAGGAAAAAGTGAGTATTATTTACAAATTGGAGAGAGTGTAGATGTATATCTTGATTATGGCATATATATATTTGTTAGTGAACAAATAGAAGGGTCAAGTTTTTTATTTCAAAAAGCGCATCATACCTACAATCTTAAGATTCTATTGGACCCTGCAAATGTACATAATCGGTATTTCAAAATAGAGCAGTTAGCAGACGGTGATAAATTTATACGGGTAACCAATTTGATAAATAATAATCAAAGATTTTCTATAAATAGATTATAGCTAATCACCACTATGTCTTTCTGCCGTATCTCATGCCCCTAAAATGTACAAAGGTATATGGCAGATAAGAGAGAAAACGAAATGTCCAATGTTGATTCTGTGGATTATTTGCGTGGTTTAAAAGGAAATAACAGTGTTTTATTGCCGATAAGTAAACTCATAGATCAAGGTGATGTAGTTGGTTACAAGGGATTTCAAGAGAATGACGATCTGAATAATTATAAAAGAAATGGAGTATATGGGCACTCTAATACATCCACATTGAATACTGTTACTAATAGACCTGCAGGAACGGTTGGAGAGGCCGTATTGTTAGTACTCTCTTGCAGTAATAACTATATATCTCAAATATATTTTAATATTACCGAGAACAGCATTTCTGTAAGGTTTTTAAATTATAATCAGTGGACTTCGTGGAGGAAAATATCTTTCATATCATAATAGTTTATTGCTGGGACTAAGTACCCAGCAATAATTCTATAAGATATATACCTGAAACGAACATCCGTCTATATAATTATTCTTAAGCAAAAACGTAGCATCACCTGTACTCAATAAGCAGAAACGTTCATCAGTATCATCGGTTGTCCACATATCATATCCTGAAAATTTCATAATAGTTCCATATCCGGTCGAGAACATTGCTTGTGCTCCATGTTTCGACGTTTCACATACGTAAATTAGTTTATATTCTGCCTTTAATTCAACAGTCTCCCCTTTGTTTAATATCCCACTCCAACATAAATTGCGTGGAAGGTTGCTATTAAAGTCTTTCAATGTCATTTTAGCTTGGGAACCGGCCGCATCTTCTACATATACATAATTTGCATCTGCCACCTGCTGAAACTCATTCATCTTCTTGTCTGCCATATCTTTGTACATTTTAGGGGCGTCTGATATAAGTTTTGTAGCACAAAATTCAATTCTTACTTTTACGACAAAAATGATTTACGCTTACATTCGTGTTAGTACGGACAAACAAACTGTCGAAAACCAACGATTCGAGATTGAGAAATTTGCTCGTATCAGAGAGCTAAATATTGATAAGTGGATATCCGAAACGGTATCAGGAACAAAGTCTGCAAAAAAACGAAAACTCGGCCCGCTCATTAAGAAATTAAAGAAGGGAGATACCCTTATTGCATCGGAAATCAGTCGCCTCGGTCGTCGATTAATGGAGGTCATGTCTATCCTAAACACACTTATGCAAAAAAATATCACTGTTCTTACAGTGAAAGAGAAGTATGAATTAGGCAACAATATACAGTCTCAAATTCTTGCATTTGCTTTCGGATTATCTGCCCAGATAGAACGTGATTTGATAAGCCAGCGTACAAAAGAAGGTCTTGCCCGGCGTGTTGCCGAAGGACAGAAATTAGGCAGGCACAAAGGGGGGCGTAACTCACATTATAAACTCACAGGAAAAGAGTCCCTTATAAAGACAATGCTTGAATATGGTTATTCTAAAGCTGCTATCTGCCGAAAATTGAAATGCAATCCTAAAACACTTGATGACCATCTTATGCGGATGAATGTCCTATGCAATGGCTAAACCACACACTACTTTTGCTTCGATTTTATTAATTCAAATATCTATGGCAAAAGCAGAAGTCTTATTTAAAATCATCCGTAAATGGGAAGGCGGATGGAGTGACCACAAAAGTGATAAAGGTGGTAAGACCAATATGGGAATCACTTTGTCTACATGGAAATCATGCGGTTATGACAAGGATGGTGACGGGGATATTGATGCAGATGATCTGCGTATGATTACTCCGGACGATGTTTTTTATGTTTTCAAGAAATATTATTGGGACAGGTATCAGGCTGATTTTATACACAATCAGTCCATTGCCAACATTTGTGTAGACTGGGTATGGGCTTCCGGACGTTCCGGTATCACAAGAGTACAGCAACTCCTGCAAATCAAGGTGGACGGCATTGTAGGACCTCAGACCATTGCCAGTATCAATCTGGCCAATCAGCGCCAGCTGTTTGAAACCATCAAGGCAGACAGAATCCGATTTATTGAAGAAATCTGTAAAAGGGAATCTTCACAGATTGTGTTCCGCAAAGGATGGCTGAACCGGATTAACGATTTTAAATTCTCCGTCCACTAAATTCTTGTCCTTTTTCCCGTTCTTTTCAGCCTTTAGTTTTGCACTTGGAACTAAAGGCTTTTTTATGGCAGAAGATACAAACCGAAGTAGACTGGTCACAGCACCGGAATTTAAAAAGAATGTGGGTATCTGGATGGATTCCATTATAGGTATTTCCGGCAATATTCTCCAACTTAGAACCAGGGGCACCGATGAACTAAGCCGTAGTCTGGAAAAAAGGATGAGATATGCCGAAGGGGGTACTAAAGATGAAATAAACCGCATTGCATTCAAATTCAAACAATATGGAGTATTTGTACACTATGGTGTAGGACGTGGATATACCCGCATCAACGGTGTGGTAGTCAAAGGGTATAATCTGTATAATCGAAAAAAAAGGAAGTGGAGAAACGGGGATATAAAGTCAGCATTAGTTAAAAAGGGCTATTCCTATTCGGAGATAAAAAAGCAGAAATATCAAACAGGAGTCGGAGTCTTTACAGTGTTACGCAAACCGGTTGATTTCATTGACGGAGCAATTAACCAACACATCACTGAATTAGCGGATATATCCGGAGAGTACTACGGAGATAAAGCTTTTAAAAAGATACTGGAAAATTTTGATAAACTAAAGATTCAGAAGAATGGCAAAAAGTAAATCAGAAAAAAGAGGCATTTATCTTTATATTGACGGCAAGGAGATAGTTAATGATGTCAATCATATCGAAAAAGAATGCCGGCAGCTGACGCAGCAGCTGAAGACTATGACCATGGGGTCTGAAGAATATAACCGCACCATGGCAAAGATACAACATCTGCAAGGAATACTCAAACAACATCGCCAGGAGATAAAAGGCGTTACCGCTGAAACCAAGAAAGCAACTATCAGTGTCGGCAGCATGGTGGACTGGTTCAATCGTTTCGGTGGAGTAATCCTGTCTGTAATCGGTTTTCTGACTGGATTCACGCTTGCCTTGCGCGCCATCAGGGATGAACGCAACAAGTTGGAAGAATCGCAAGCCGGATTGAAGGCATTAACCGGACTTGACGACGAGAATATTGCCTGGCTGACGGAACAGGCCAAGACTCTCTCCACGACCATGACCAAAGAGGGATTACGTGTCCGGCAGTCGGCAGCCGAAATTCTTGATGCGTTTATGCTGGTCGGTTCGGCCAAGCCGGAACTGCTTGGTGACAAGGAAGCGCTCAAGGCTGTAACGGAAGAAGCCATGAGATTACAGGCAGCGGCCAAGGACATCACCCTGAACGAAGCGGTGGATTCGCTGACTTTATCGCTCAATCAGTATGGCGCGGCGGCAGACCAGGCAGGACGGTTTACCAATGTGTTGGCTGCCGGTTCCCAAGCAGGTTCCGCCAATATTGCAAGCCAGGCAAAGGCTATCCGGAATGCAGGTACAGCAGCAGCTTCAGCCAATGTTCCCATCGAGCAGACGGTTGCATTGATTGAAACTCTTGCCTATCGAGGCATAAAGGATGAAGTGGCCGGAACAGGATTGAAGAAATTCTTCCTGGTTCTTCAGACAGGAGCTGATGAAACGAATCCTAAAATTGTCGGATTGGATAAGGCTCTGGAGAATCTGAAGAATAAAAATATGGATGCCGGTGCCATTAAGAAAATGTTTGGGGAAGAAGGCTATAACACAGCATCAGTAATCCTTCAGAATACAGAGATGGTGAAAGACTTTACGGCAGCTGTTACCGGAACCAATGTGGCGTATGAGCAGGCGGCCATAAACAGTGATACCGCACAGGCCAAACTGGAGCAGGCGCGCAATAAGATGAAGCTGGCAGCCATTGATTTGGGGGAGAAACTGAATCCGGCTTTGGCCATTAGTACCAATATGTTGAGCTATGTTATTAAAATTCTGCCTGGATTGATTGACTGGATCCAAAAGTGGGGAGGTACCATCGTAACCCTGCTTGTTCCGTTGGCAACCTATTATGCGACACTTCGGTTGATTGCGCTTCATCATACCTCTTACAACAAAATCATGCGTGCAGGCATTATCGTCAAGGCTGCCTATCGGATGGCTACCATTGCCCTGAATGATGCACTGGCGGGTGATTACAAGGCAATAACCCGGTTGATCTTACAGATGCGTACTCATAACATCATAACCAGAACGGTGACAGCCGGTACACTTGTTCTCCGAGCAGGTGTGGAAGCTTTGACGCTCCGTTTCTCTGCTGCAACTAAGGCGATACGGGCGGCATGGGCGGTATTGGGGCTGAATCCTATAGCTGCCATTACTACAGCCATTGCTGCTGCTGCGATTGTATCCTACAAACTGACACAACGCACCAAGGCTTATTACGACCTTAACAAAGTCAATGAAAAGATAACAGAAAAATCAAATAATGAATATGAGCGCCAATCATCACTTATTGATCAATTGACCATCAAAATACACAATAACAATCTCTCCAATTCAGAACGTAAAAAGGCTATTGAAAAATTACAGGCCATCATTCCGGATTATAATGCAAAAATTGATAAGGAGGGCAAAATCATCAATGAGAATACAGAGGCACTTGATCGGTATAATGCCATGTTGGCAAGCAATATCGAATTAAAAGAGGTTGCCGACGAACTGGATAAGCACCGGATCAACCTGATGCGCCTTCAAAAATCCCCGGCATTGAGTGACAATTCACCGATGGGGTCGATGGCTCGCGAGGATGTTCGCAACAAGATTTCCCAAGAAGAAGAGATTGTAGAATCTTTAACTGCACGTTATAAGAAACTGGTACAAGAAAAATGGAAAGCATTGAATCCTAAGACTCCTAAAAACAATCCTAAAAACAATCCCACCGGAGGCAATGGCGGAAGTCCCGAATCTGAAGAAGAACGTAAAAAACGTGTAAACGGAAAATTGGAGGAGATCGAAACCAGGCATATGCAACAGCTTATCCATCTTCAAAAGCTTTATCTTGAAGGAGAAATCAAAACTAACGAGGAATATACTGCCTTTCAGATAGACTTGGAGAAAAAGATTTTGAATGAGAAATTGGCAGTAGTGGGGCTGGAAGCACATGAACGTGAGAATTTGCAGGTAAAGATGTTGGAGGCACAAATCAAATTCAACGAGGAGTGTAAAAAACAAGATGAAAAAACAGAAAAAGAGCGTCAGAAAACATCAGACAAGATTGCCAAAGAACGCCTTTCTATTCGTCAGAAACAGTTCCGTATCGAATTGGAAGAAGCAACTTCCAGTCATTATAAAAAACTAACTTCTGAGGAGGATTTCGCTCAGGAGGTAAACGGAATTCGGCAACGGTATTGGGATGATTTGCTTCACAACTACCGACTGACTGAGGAACAACGTACGGAGATACAGAAGGAGCAGGCCGAAGCCCAGACCGATGCCGAGAAAGAGAAGTACGATAAAACCATGGAAATGCATAGGCAATATGCCTCTCTGGTGACGGACATCGCTTCCGACTTCGGAGAAACGATTGGTGAAATGATTGCCACTGGCGAACTTTCGCTGAAGAATTTCTTACGTGAAACCATTTTGATGGCACTGGATGCTTTGGAACGTGTTATTGAAATCTCCATACTGGAAATCACTGCAAAAAATTTGGCGGCAACAGCTCCTCTTTCTTTTATCGGTGCCGCTAAAGCAGCTGCCCAAGTAGCTGCCATCAAAGCGGCTTTTGCTGTAGTAAAAGGGATGGTCGGCAATTTCTACACCGGCGGCTATACCGGTCCCGGCAGTTGGGACCAGCCGCAGGGCATAGTCCATTCAAATGAATTTGTTGCCAATCGTTTTGCTGTGGCCAACCCGAATTTACGGCCGATATTCGATGTCATTGATGTGGCTCAACGCAGTGGAAATGTCGGTAACCTGACAGCTGAAGATATAGCAGCTGTGGCTGGTTCCGGAAAGAGTACACATACCGTACCGGCCAAGACACCCGCAGCCAGTGCAACAACTACTACCAATGACCCGGCGATGGTGGCGATGCTGATAGAATGTACCCGTACGCTTCGCAAACTAAAGACTCGTTTGGATGAACCGTTGGTGGCGGAAACTTATCTTACCGGAAAAAGGGGTATCAATCAAGCTCAAAAAGAATACCAAATATTGAATAACAATAAATCACGTAATAAACAATGACCGAATTATATATTGACGGACAATTGGCTGTTCTTCCTGAAGGATTCAGCTTTACATTTACGTCCGAAAATCCTTATTTTACCCGTAGTTCTAATTATTCTATGGATGTTGAACTCCCTATGCCTGCCAATTATGCCATATTTAAGCATGTCAATCGTTTGGATGTAACGAAAAAAAAGACCATCCTTCCGGCTACACTCATCGTTAACAGTAAATGCCTGCTTTATGGCAGTGCAGTTTTGTTGTCAGTGGAAGATACACTGGTTAAAGTACAGCTTGTATCAGGTAATGCGGAATTTAACCTTCTGACAAATGATGAAATTTATATTGATGAGTTGAAGTTGGGAGGCCCCTATGTTCCGCCCATGCCGGAAATGTTTCAGTTCTTCTTACCGGAATCAAAAATGATGGCTGTCTATGGCTCGGTAGATGAAGTAGACGGGGTTTTCTTGCCTGTGTTTTACCAAGAAGCAAAAGAAGAAAATCTGGTCAATGCAGTTGCGTATGAAGAAGGAACAACCAACTTCAATCCCTATTCAACCTACTTGATAGGAAGTTTTCAGCCCTATTTACTTACAGTCATTAAAAAATTGATTGAATATTTCGGATATACTTTTGATACAACTTTCTTTGACAACAATTTCTTGCGGAACATTTATATATGCAGCGCAGTAAACTCATTCCGTATCGAAACAGCATTGCCACACTGGACGATTTCTGAGTTCTTCAACGAATTGGAGAAATTTCTGGGTGTTGTTATGGTAGTGGATGAATCTACTAAAATTGTACGTTTTATCGAACTAAACAATTATTTCTCCAATACTGATAAAGAAATCATAAGTCACACAGCATTGTTATGTGAATTTACAGTCGAAATAAACGAGGAGAAAAGTGATAAGGATGTAACCTCTGGCAATGTCGGTTACGACCTTCCTTCCACGTCTGATGATGGCTACCTCCGACTGGATCGGAATCTGTTGAAAGCTGCTAAGAAAATGGAATACATAAATTATCAGCAGATGAAAAATGCCTATGACAGCATGAATAAGACAGAGCGAAAGAAAGTAATATTTGTCGTAGGTAAACGTTACTACATCAACTACAATGAGAACGAAATCGATACTCTGCGTGAGGTTAATCTTTATGCAGACTTTGTTCGTGATCCGGAATCTTATGATACGGACGTTGAGCTGAAAATAGCCCCTGCCAAGATTGTACAACATGATCGTGGTACATGGAAGCGACTGGAACATAATTTTGATGTGGTGCGAACCGATACCAGCCTGTTTTTGAATATCCCATTAGTTAGTTATTATCGCAAAATTTATAATCCGGACTGGATAATCAGCCCTCAGGGAGAAGGGTTCAATATCCAAGAGGCAATTGCCGGTGATATTGAGCTGCCGGAGAAGCAACAAAAGAACGACCGTATGGAAATTGCTTTCAATACCGGAATACTAAACCAACAGAACCTGACTTCCAACGGACAAACCAGACTCTATAATCATGCTTATCCTTTCACAGACTATCAACAGAAAACTAAAGCACAAGTCACGGATTTCTTACCCTATTCTCTCAGTTTGAACGATGTTTGTGCAAATAGTATGGGACACCGCCTATCCAATCTCAAGAAGTTTCATTCGAATATTTCTTATGTTATTCAATTTCATGCTAATAAATTGCCAAATGTGAATAAGGTATTTCTTATCGGTAACAAGCAGTATTTGTGCGAGAAGATTGAGGCGGAGATAGATGCAGATGGATTGAATAAGGTATTGAAGGGGACTTTTTACAGGATAGAATAATAATGTTAAAAATAAATCCATTCCTCAAAATAAAGTACATTTCTCTTGCTTAATTACCAAAAGGTTATTATATTTGCAATGTCATTAAGAATCGCGATCTTTTTATGACTGAAGAAGAAGAGCTAAAGGCTCGGATTGAAGCTGCGAAAAAAGACCTCAGCTTCTTTTCCCTCTATTGGGATGACATTCAGAATACTGATTGGATTTCCGATGAGGAGCTTGAAAGTGGCATCAATGATTGTCTTGACGATTTGAATGATGCACAAGACAAGCTGAATGAAAACGGTAGCCCTCCTTGAGGGGGCTACTTTTTCTCTAACATATAATTTTTAGGCTTATGGACGTACAGAAAGAATTAGGAAAATGGAAATCGGAATATCTGAAGTGTAACACTCCGGAGGAATTGGCCGACCATAAGAAACGTTTCAAGGCTTTTCTGCAGACGCTTTCACCGGAAGATAAAAAAGCGTTTGCGCAGGCGTTCCAAGATGGTGCCAGGCAATCAATGGATGAAGCCCAAGCCATTGTGAAAACAGTGGAAATCAGGCAGACCTTAGAAAAAGTATTGCCATTCGCTTCTATGTCGTATATTGCCCAGCACTATTTTGGCAGAACACGCCAATGGCTATATCAACGGATTAACGGAAGTGCGGTAAACGGCAAACCAGCCAACTTCACCGCTGATGAACTGAATACCCTATCTTTAGCTCTATCCGAGCTTGGCGACATAATGAAAGATACTTCTCGGTCTATCGCGAGGCCGTAAGGTTTTTAATGACAGAGGGGCTTCCACGGGTTGGAAGCCTTTTTTTATTTCATTATTCAAATAATCATGAATTAAATTTAGAATAAAAAGTTTTTTATTTTGTTAAGTTTGATAAAATCACTATTTTAGCAACGCCAAAAAATGAATTAAATGAATCCTTTTCCATAGTGTAACCCATAAGATTGGGTTCAGGTTTATTCATTCCTGTAGGCGCACTATAGTGAAGGATTCGCCATTTAATATTATGACAAATAAAAAATACAAATCTATCAGTATTTCTAATTTAATTATAAATCCAGATAATGATCGTTTTGAGTCTGTTGAGAATGAAAAGCAGGCTATAGACATAATGCTAACAAAATTAGGAGACAAAATTTATTATATTGCGATACATATTTTAGAGAATGGGTTGTCTCCCAAGCCATTTTATGTTATGCCATCAAAGAAATCTAACAAGAAATTTCTTGTAAAGGAAGGAAACAGAAGAACCACAGCATTAAAATTGATGGCTAACCCTAAGTTAATTGATTCTAAAAAACATGCTTCATTAAAGAATCGTTTTTTTAAGCTGCATGAAAGATTTATGGAAACTCCGATTAGAAAAATAATGTGCTATATTTATGATGATGTAGAAGAGGCAGATAAATGGGTTCGATTAGAACATACAGGAGAACAGAATGGAGTTGGTATAGTTGAGTGGAAACCAGAGCAAGTACAGAGATTTGATATAAAACATGGAAAAAATAAGTCTGTAGAAATACAAGCTATTGATTTCATACGAACATCTCCTTTCGTACAAGAAGAAGTAAAGAGGGCTTCCGAAAACATTAAACTCACAAATTTTGCTCGTTTATTAGGAGATAAAAGTGTTCGGGAAATTTTGGGTTTAAAGTATATAAATTCTAAATTAAGTTCTAATCTTGAAGAAGAAGAAATAGCTAAGGCCTTAGGGCAAATTATTTTAGATTTGTCTGATAAAGATTTTAAGGTTAGTTCTATATATAATGCCAAGCAAAGAAAAGATTATATTCAAGGCTTAGGAGAAAAACTGCCTGATAAGAATAAGACAATAGGAGAAGTTTGGAGGTTGGATAATCCATTAGAACAAATTCCTAATTTGGAAGAAGAAGATAATACAGCAAAGAATGAGGGAAGTGATTTGCATTCTAAAGGACATTTAAAGAAGTCTATTCCGACCCAACGTAAAACTCTTATACCCAATAATTGTATTATTAGGATTTCCAATCCAAAAGCAAATAAAATTTATGATGAATTGAAAAAAATAGATGTTCGAAGTTTTGTTAATTGTGCAGCTGTCACTTTGAGAGTTTTTTTAGAATTAAGTGTAGATACTTTCATTGAAAAAAAAGGATTACTTAAAGAAGGAGAAATTTCGGCTTCCAATTCTTCAAGAAGTTTGTATCAGAAGGTTAATGATGCTAGTCAATACTTATATAAAGAGAAAATTGCAGATGAAACAATATTAAAAGCTGTAAAATTATTAACCAAAGAACGTAATTCTATTTGGGGAGTGGATACAATGAATGCTTATGTACATAGTAACAAACTTTCCCCTGTGCCAATAGATATTCAAACAACTTGGGATAATATTCAGGATTTTATGGTAACTTTGTGGTCTCAAATAGAATCAGAATAATTATATGATGCGTTACTCGCCACTTAGATACCCTGGAGGAAAAGGAAAGATATCTTCTTTCTTTTCTGAATTATTTGTTGCAAATAATTTAATAGGGGGAACCTATATAGAACCCTATGTTGGCGGAGGTTCCATAGCTCTTTCTTTGTTAATTAACGGGGTTGCCAATCAAATTATTATAAATGATAAAGATCGCTCATTATTTGCTTTTTGGTATTCTATTTTAAATTATACAGATGAATTCTGCCAGCTAATAGAAAATACTCCTATCACGATTGATACTTGGTATGAACAAAGAGAAATTCAAAAAAACAAAACTAATGCCGAACTATTATCTTTAGGATTTTCGACTTTCTTTTTAAATAGGACAAATCGTTCCGGTATTATAAAAGGGGGAGTTATCGGTGGGCTTAATCAAACTGGGAATTATTTAATTGATGCTCGTTATAATTCTGATGATTTGAAAAAACGTATTAAATTAATAGCTTTATATAAAGACAAAATTGAATTGCATAATTTAGATGCAGTAGAGTTAATTCATAATCTACAGAGTAATCTACCAAATAATTCCTTGTTTTACTTTGATCCACCTTACTACAAAAAAGGTAAGGGTCTCTATATGAATTATTATGATGACCAAGACCATAGAGATATTTATAATGCAATCGCAGGATTAGAAAATATAAAGTGGGTGGTAACTTATGATAAAGAAGATTTTATTCTTGACCTTTATTTAAAATTCCGAATGTACGAATATTCTCTAAATTATAGTGCGGCTACAGTTGGAAAAGGGCAAGAGTATATGATATTCTCTGATAATTGTATTGTTCCAGAAAAAAGTTCCATAAATTTCAACAAGGTAATAACAATCTAAAACTTACTCTATTCACAAGCTGGAGTATCTTCATTATCTACTTCATTAAAGCAAATGATTGTAGAAGTATTAATAAAAAGTTTTCGATTATACAGCAAACAAAAAAATATCCGCTTTTCTTTTGCTGTTTCAAAAGAAACCCGCATCTTTGTGGTGCGAAACGTACGGTAGATCGTAATCTACTCCGCAGAGCGCGGTTAATGCTCAATGATGTTTCAGTTGGGCTTTTTTTATGCCCATACATAAGGATAGTAGAAGTTTTACTTGTGGTAAACTTATACGGTTGCCTTTCCCATGTAGATTTTGCTCTTTGGAGTTAGATACTACTGTATGTTTCGCGACACGGGAAATGGCAGCCGTTTTTTCTGCCTATTAGCGAAACATATAGTAGTATGAGTAAACAAAAACAAAGCGCCCGCGAACGCTATGTATCCGCGGAGAAGATCCAGCAAGTATTTGCCCAGCTGGGCATTGATTTGTGCGCCGGACGTAAACGGATCCGTGCAATACAAAGTGAGAAATCCATTTCCATCTATGTCAATGGTGGGACAGTCAACATCACCTTTAATGAGAAAGGAGGCAAAGCATGATGTTCTTTGTTTACCATTTACAGACATACGCTCCGAAGAACCGGGCATGGAAAAAGGTGATCGATTACGTGAATAAGTACGAGTATGTTCTTATCAAGGATGAACTTTCCCTGGATGCGCTCAAACATGAATTATGTGACGTAATTAACCGGATCAATGCGGATCATCCCAAACTGAAGCGCATACAATATTCTGCCGGTCCTCTTGATGGGAGTCGCACCACGCGTATAGAGGCTCGTGTTATAAGTGGCGGATGTCCGGATCTTGTGTTCTTTCTCGATATTTGCAAGGTTCGTTCCGTTTATCAATTTAGCGAGAAGGCTAATGTACTGGAGCAGAAAGGAGGCGAGAATGGATAATACTACCGTTAATGGAATTGTACTCAATGATTCCATATCTAATTGCTTATTGAAATTGCAAAATAATCGAGCAGCATCTCTTGCAGAATTGTTGGATGATAGTATCGGCTTTCTTCTTGAATACAGTGGTTATTTCTATGACAATTCAAAAATATTTTTGGATGTTTTAGCAACATTACATAATGCCCGTACCGAATTTTTAGGCCTTATCCCTGATCAGAAAGGAGGTGTACAATGAGTAGGAAAATAGGATTCCGTTCTTACTATGAGAATGAAAAGGACGAAAAAGAACAAGAAAAACAGAATGAGTTGGAACAGATAAAAGCAGAACAACAGAAGGCCATAGCCAATTTCTTAGGACAGAACTATTCTCCTATTGGTTCCACTTCCGCCAAATGCTATAAAACAACCGCAGAATTGATATATGATTTATCCAACATCATATCAGTACGGCCAAACGAACTGGCTAAGCAATTGGCTGATGCCGGGTACCATGTAGAATATTTGGCAGGACAACCCTACTGGGTGATGTACGAGAAAGCATAAATTCGTGCGGCTGCACCTCGTTTTGTACGAACTTGTACAAATCGGTGCAGCCGCATTTATTTAATAAATAAAACTTTATGAATCATCCGCACGATTGTACGGCTTTTACCCCCTCTATTATAGGGTGAAGCTATTGAAACATTGCATACCTTCCCGCTTGCTCTCATCCATGACGTGCGCATAAATCATCGTTTCCCGGATATTGCTATGTCCAAGCAATTTTTGCAGGCTGGATAAGTCTTTTGTTTTCCGGAGATAAATAGTTGCAAACGTATGTCTTCCTGTCTTGGCCGATATTTTTTTGTTAATTCCCAGTTCTTTGGCAATGGCCTTCAACTGTCGGTTAACGACCTGGTCACATTGAACGTTCCTGAACAGACGTCCTTCTTCTCTACCTTCTGCCCATTCTTCCAGAAGTTTTTCCGCAGGTACCGGCATTGGAATCTTTATCGGTTCCGGTTTACAGTTCCGGTTCTTCACACGGTAGTAAGTCAGCACATCATTGTTTACCTGCTCGATACAGAACATGCGTGCATCCGTAATGTGCATGCTCGTGAAACACATGAAAAGGAAGAAGGCCAAGGTTAGCTGAAGCTTTTCCGGCAATGTTCTTTGATAGTATAATTGCACAAACTGCATCAGCTCCTCCTCTGTCAGATAGTCCACATCGCTTTTTATTCTTTTGATATGGAATTCCTGGAAAGGATTTTCTTCTATATACCCCTTTCTGTAGGCTGCGGTGACATATATCTTGATGGTGGACATATTACGTTGTGCGGTTATCTCCGTATTTCCAAGCTCCTTTTTCATATAAATCAGGTAGTCAGTCAGATAATCCGGAGTAAGGTCCCGGAACTGTAACAGTTCATTATATGCCTTGAACTTTTTCATACAGCTCAGATGATGCTTGAACGTTCCCATCTCTATGCGCCGGCTGTAGGTTTTCATATACTCCTTCACGAAATCATGGAAAGTCTTATAATCACTTGGATTGTTATACTCCCGCATGAAAATATCTTTTGACAAAGCCAGGTTCCTCAGCCGGAACTTCACCAATATGTCGTTGACACGTGCTTTCAGGTTGCTCACAATAAGATTTATATCCTTTGCTTCCTTGCTGTTCCCTTTGAGGAGTCCGCTTTTCTCGTCAAACTTAGCGACAGGTACAGACACTTTGCAAGGAAGCATTAACTTTTCCTTACCGAGATAAAAGGTTATATATAGCGGAGCATTGCCCTCTTTAGTCAATCTCTGCTTGTTCTGGATGACTCTTACCGTACTCATTTTTGTTTTCTAAATTATTTCTACCCACCGAAAAAGTGGAACTACGGAAAGCTGTGTTTCTGCTACGTTACCTACTTTTTGCACAAATTCTGTCGAAATTGACAAGGTAGTAAGTCGTTGATACCCAGTTAAACAACGAAAGGCAAGCAGCCTTTTTATCGACTACTTGCCTTATAGTTGTGATTCCGTTGCGATTCGAACGCAAGACCCACGCCTTAGAAGGGCGTTGCTC
>OHAT01000961.1_pt1 | contig 27416 bp, 28 predicted proteins | sample 1577141 | NCBI WGS metagenome assembly OHAT01 (sample SAMEA3541578, study PRJEB24748) | human gut metagenome | biome: human gut; feature: human-associated habitat; material: faeces | place: China | collected 2012 | reverse complement strand
TAAACCCAATGAGACCGACAATTGCCATGAACAGATAGCAGCCAAGCTTCATCATGTTTGTGGCTTTGGAAAACGCAAAAACATCCCTGTTTCTTGCGCTTGTGCGTAAAGTATTTTTATTAGTACCACTGATTCTTTTGCTGCCTCTTATATTGCCGGATCCGGTCGTTGCCGTTTACCTTGCAGAACCGATTACAGATACACTGGCATGTACCGCAACAGTTACAATGTTTGTCAGATATTATCGAAAATACCTGTCATCTTTACAAAAATAGCAGTAGATCGTCCATGCGGCTAGATAGAAAAAATCCGCCGCACTCCTGCTGGGAGCGCGGCGGAACTTTCTGGCGGATAGGGTGGGATTCGAACCCACGAGCCGCTTGCGCGACTACCTGATTTCGAGTCTTGTTCGCACTTGGCATTTCCGTGTCTGCTGTGGTCGGTGACGGCAGCTTTGGAAACGGCGAAAGCCCTTGTGCTGCAACGGATTTTGGACGCGCCGACCGGTATTGACCAGCTCCATATCAGAAAAAACCTGAGTTCAAATTGAAATGAGAAATGCCCCAAAACGACCAGCTTTTTGCACGCTGGCAAGAAAATACGCAAGAAGAAAGCCCTTGTCCGGTATGGCTTTGCGAGCGGCCTCCCGGATAAATGCAAGAAAAACCGGCTCAAAACAAATCACACGAAGCACCCTTTCGGACCGAAACACAGAAAGGAGTCTTCGTTATGAAATACGACGCCAAGGAATTCAAAAAATACCCGGAGATTATGAACAAGGAGCAGATGCGGATCGCCTGCCACATCAGCAAGCAGACGGCGCTCTATCTTCTCCAATTCAACCTGATTCCGCACACCTGCACCGGCAAGAAAACCCGCTGCTACGCCATCAAAAAGAGCGATGTGATCGCCTTTATGAACGACCGTGAGGTCAACCCGGAAAAATACATAGCGCCGAAGAACTGGTACAAATACGGAAGCGAAATGGTTCGGCCCTATAAAATCCGCATCCATCCGCCATGCGCCAAAGACGAGAAGAATATCCGGGGCTACTATGAGAGCAAGCTGGCCGCGCTTCCGGATGTGATGGATGTGGCCGCAGCCGTGGACTTTACAGGCTATAACCGCCGCACCGTCTGCCAATGGATTCGCGTGGGGAAGCTGAAGGCGCTGGCGTTGCTGCAGAAGTACATGATCCCCAAATGCTATCTCATCGACTGGCTCTGCTCGGACGATTACAACAACACCAACCGCAAATCCCGCCGGCATATCGATATGCTTTGGGAGGCGCAGAAATGGAGAGATTGATGCGGACATTTTCCTTTGCTTTCTCAAAAAGAGGTACAGCGGCATCATTCCCTTGGCGTCTGTTGAAAAAATGCCGATTTTGTGATACTATAATAGCAATAAGCCGAGCATTTGCTGAAGCCACCGAAAAGCCGGGAGGGAACAAAAATGAGCAGTAATCTCCTCAACGATGAAAACAAGGGCGATATCGTCATTTACCAGTCTGAAAGCGGCGAGACAAAAATTGATGTCCGGTTTCAGGATGAAACTGTCTGGCTGACACAGGCACAGATGGAGGAGCTTTTCCAATCTTCCCATGCAAATGTGGTTGAGCACATCAAAAACATCTATTCCGAAGGTGAGCTGGACGAAAGTTCAACCTGTCGGAAATTCCGACAAGTTCGCCGCGAGGGAAATCGCAATGTGGAGCGCGAAAGACTATATTATAACCTGGACATGATCATCTCTCTGGGCTATCGCATCAGGTCCTCCATTGCAACGCAGTTCCGCCGCTGGGCTACCGAGCGCTTGAAGGAGTACATGATCAAGGGCTTCGCCATGGATGATGAGCGCCTGAAGAATCTCGGCGGCGGCAGCTATTGGAAGGAACTTCTTGACCGCATCCGGGACATCCGTTCCTCCGAAAAGGTGATGTACCGTCAGGTCCTCGACCTCTACGCTACCAGCGTGGACTATGACCCCAAAAGCGCCGAGTCGGTGGCTTTTTTCAAAATGGTGCAGAACAAGCTGCACTATGCCGCCCATGGCCATACCGCCGCAGAGGTGATTTTTGAGCGAGCCGATGCCGAAAAGCCATTTATGGGGCTCACCGCATTTTCTGGGGATTTTCCCACGGCGAAGGATATTGCCGTCGCAAAGAACTATCTCTCCGCGGACGAACTGAAGATACTGAACAATCTCGTTTCCGGATATTTTGACTTTGCGGAAATTCAGGCGATGCGCCGCCGGCCCATGTGCATGAGCGATTATGTAGAGAACCTGGACCGCATCCTTGCCTCCACCGGAGAGGCCCTGCTCACCGACGGGGGAACCGTCAGCCACACGCAGGCGATGGAGAAGGCAAAGGCGGAATACAGGAAATATCAGGCGCAGAATCTTTCTCCCGTGGAGGAGGAATATTTGCAGACCATTCGCAGCATTGAGAAGGCGGCAAAAGAGGGCGAAAAACGCTGATTCCGCAATACCCCCACAGAGAAGCTGTCCTTTTTGAGCCGGTATACTGCGGAGGTATGGATAGGGACTGCCAAAAATTATTTTGCAAATCAACCGAATGCTATGGCGGGAGAAAACGCAGATCTCTGCGATTTCTCCCGCTATTTTCAGCTTTACGGCCCCAAATAAGAACAGAACAAGGATTCAGAAACTTTCCGGTACAAGCGCCAGTTTGTTGATTGATTCGTGAGCCCGGACGAGAGCATCACGCACCTTTGGCCGGGCGAAAAAGAACAATCTTCGGAACAATATCAAAAATCCCGGAATAATGTCATTGTACTAGCGGTAGCTGTCCGTGCCACGGAAGTTCTTGACCTCAAAGTCCTTAAAGTGAATGAATGTGGTACAGCCCGCCGGTCAGTGATGATTGGTGGGCTGCGTTGATTTATGGATTGCTCCAAAGATCAGTAAGATTTATTGTGTTACTTTGAGGTTGTTTTTGCTTTGGCAACAAGTCCACTTGCACGAGCACCGGAAAGTTTGATGCAACACCAGTAAATATACACGCTCCTTGTGGCAATACAGATATCATCTCGTATGATGTGTTGTCAATAAATGCAACAGCCTTGCCAATAGCTCGTATATCCTCATTATTCACTAAACGATGGATGAAATAATTGTGTAACTGAGAAATAATAGTTGCAGAGATATCCGATGGGCGTTGACTTGATATAGTCAAAAAAGTGCCAAATTTTCTTCCTTCCTTAATGATCTCCTCAAAGGTTTCCAATCGATAGTCTTTCCACGTTTGGCTTTCCCTTTCGGATGTTGTTGACAGAACATTGTGTGCTTCATCAATGATAATATGCAAACTATGACCATTGAAATTCTGCCGTTGACGCTCATAAAAATATTTGCAGATAATTAGCGGCACAATTTTCTTAAACTCCACATTAACATCGACCAAAGAGTAGACTGACAGCCAGTCTGAAGGTGGATTATCGCATATTGTAAAAAGGCGTTTAACCCTTTTAACACGATTGTCAAATCTCGAAATAAGTGGCCCAACATGCTCTTCGCTGATATATTGGGAACATAGTGAATCTAAGTATTTATACCGCAAAGCGAACTCAAATATCAGATACTCATCCACTTGTTTGTAATTAGCCTCAATAAAAACCGCATCCAAAACCGCAGTAACAAAATCCTTTTCATAATCATCAAGACTATTTGCCCAATGCTCTCCTTCTTCAGTCAACCGATAAAACTTTGTGCCCTGTGCCCGAAGCTGGATAGAATTCAGAATTTTAATTCCAGGCTCCGCATTGACAAACAGTAGCGAAAGAATGGTCTTTAATCCTGTTAGCTGCTTCAGAAATGTCTGCGGGTTATCATAATAGCGTATAAGCAAGTTTTTCATCATAGCACGAATATACCGCATGAGTGCCTCTGCTTCACGTAATTTGCGGTACAAATCAATGCTTTTGCTCAAAAATGGTTTTTGCGTTTTTTCTGTTGCTTCACATATTATTGCCCATAGTTCCACATCCTCCAAAAAGGATTGATGAATGGGAATTTGATCGCCTGTATCTACTCTTGTTGAAAGCTTATACACTTTCTTGCTTGCATCAAACGCTTCTGTATATTCGCCATTAAAATCAATAAGAAGGAACTGGCTTTTTGAGAAACCAGGCATTTCCTTAAAACGATGGAAACATTCAGTATAGAGCTTTGCCAAAGTGTTCGACTTGCCGCTTCCGGTGTTTCCAAAAATTCCTATGTGACTTGCAAATAGAGAATTTGCCGAAATATAAAGCTTTTCCTCTTTGTAATCGTTGATAGCACCGATACACACAGCTGTAGCCAAATTAGAGCTGAACTCGAATATCTTCCCCACTTCTTTATCAGTCAGCATATATACGTCTGAGAAAACCAACGGAATATCAATCAAACCTCTCTGGAAGCGGCCATCATTCAACACTCCCATGATATTCACTTCGATAATTCGGTCTATGGTTTCGCTTTCTTTTGTGAAACGTAAGCAATCACTGACATTGCCTGTGGGCTTAGTTTCCTGAATGTACTCGCCTTCAATACGACCGATTATATTACTGAAACCTTTGGGAATTTTTACGAAACTTCCGACAGAGACATTTTTTATAACATGTCCCTGATATATAAGAATGTTGCTATTTTTGTTCTCGAACACACGTATACGAAGTTTTTGACCACGAACCTCAATTACCTGACCGATTTTATAGAAGTCGCTCATATCGATTCACCCCATTTCTTTTATGAATGGATATATGATAAAATCTGATTAAAATAATTTAAGGACAGCTTTTCTCCATCCAAGGCAATATATGTGATATTATTATTTTTGGGTGTTCCAAAAAGTCTCTGCAAGTCACCAATCGTCGACTCATTGTACAAAAAAATAAGCATTTTGAGTGACGGATTTACCATAGAACGCTTTACTAAATCAAGGATGTGTTCATCCCTAAACGAGAATCCATTTACTACGAGCAAAGAATTCTCCTTCTCCAGCTCATTGGAAAAGATACGGAGGAGCTCATAGTAATTTTTGTTCAAAAGTGTGGTGCTGAATTTCTCTTTCGTTGGATTTACAATAAGAAACGAAGTTTTGTAATTATCAACGAAGTCGTTATATTTCTTTTCCTCTGCAAGTAATGAATCAAGAATACTATCCGCAAACAAAGTGTCAATTTGCTTATCCGCATCAGCTATATTATCAGCCGTAAAATGAGTATCAATTTTCGCCATAATGCCAGCATCAAACATTGGTGAATACTTTTTGCTAAAACCCCTTATTTTAGTTCCATATTCCTGATACTCAATTCCATCCCAAATGATATCTTCACTCCAAGTAACAGAACCATGAATCTTCAAGAGATTGACGGACGGGATTTCGGCTTTCCTGTTAGAAAAAATAGCCTGCCTATAATACGTTTTGGAAAAATTATCAGTTGCGAAATGAGGTTCAATCCTTCCTTCAAATCCATCATTGCATATGCAAGGCGAATGATCGAATATCAATTCAATTATCGGATCATAGTTTGTCGTAAAAATGTTGAATTGCCGATCCAATGCCGGATTTCCTCGCTCAGAAAAAATCCGATATACAATGTCACCAAACTTTTTATATGGATCAAATGTTGGATCATATGTAGATACTTTGGAAGAAATGGGTTCAATGCACCGGATAAAAAAGGACCAATACAAAAATGCGGAAAGGACGGTTATCTTTTTTCTATCATCCTCGTTTTTCGCCTGATACTTTTGCAGTGCTTCAAAAACAACCTCATTATTACTCAGCGTTCCTAACAAATTCGCAGAAAAGCCAGCGCCAAGCAAAAAGTTCACTCTGCATCCAGAAAACAAATTTTTAAGCGTGGATTTGTATTCTTCTGAAACAACAACATTACCCATTTCAACAGACAGTTTCATTATCTGTTCCAATGCAATACCTCCTTGTCCTTTAGATCTATCTTACGCCGCTTGTACCACAGTGTGCAGCGTTTGAACTACTGCAATCATAGCCGGCAGATTTACGCCAAAAACCTCGTTCAAATCGTAATTATTGAACGGCTCGGAGTTGACCATATCAGCAAGCTCAACATCGCCGTTCTCCCTAACATAGTTGATGATCGTGCGCAAAAACTCCTGCTGCTGAGAGTTCAACAGATTGCCATTGAGATAGTCACTGAATTTAACATTTACCGCCTCTTGGCTTAAACCGATCAGGCTGCGGACAAATGCCGCCAGATTGCCGATATCCGTTGCTTCATCGTATTCTGCCTTTGTTCCGAGTTCATGCCACAGAATGCGTTCAAGTTCGGACAAATCAGCACTAGTGATAGGTTCCAGATTGTGAATCTTTCTGATAACGGCGCTATCCAAATGCTCTGCAAGATAATCAATGACCTTCTCCCGGTATGTGCGGATATCTATCATTGTATCCTCTGGCTGATATTCAGCCGCATCCACTTCATCGGAAATATCAATGTCAAATTTCTTTTTACCGGAACCGACAAGGAATTGCATCAAGTCCCGCAAGGAAGATCGATACTTCTCTAAATCCTGAACGGTTGCGACAGTCCAGAAATCCTCGCTCATTACAACTTTCAGCTCCGAAGCCTTCTTTAAGACTTGGGGAACGGATGCCTTTTCGGTCAGTAGATACTGCGCAATCAGGCGGATGTTCTTCACATGCTCAGAAACACTTTTAACACCGGTGCCGGACAGCAAAGCCTTTTCTATGTGATACATTCGCACATCAAAAGCAACGCTCAAATGATCTCCGTTCAAACCGCTATCAAGCAACGGAGAAATATGAACTTTAGCCTCTTTGACCATGACAGGTGAAAGTGATACCCAAGTATCGAGGTCGTAATACTTGTCCACATACTGCATAGCCTCACGTACCTGAATACGGTTGCTGTGCGACTTGATTTTCACAACCATGCCATGTAGTTCTGTCTTGATTTGGTCATAGTAGGCATGGAACCATGCATCCTCCTGATACTCCAGCTTCTGTAATGCAAACAGCATATCGAGCCGAATCTGGAACAGCCGCTGCGATAGGGTGAGCATCTCCTTGCCATCTTTCCCGTCGGGGTGTTCTCCGAAATATTCAAAGTTGCCGCAATAGTCGAATATCTGGAATCCGCTCTTGTCCTTTCCAGGGCCATAAATCTCCTCGCACAATCTGGTCCCGCGGCCGATCATCTGAACAAACTTGATCTTAGACCGCACCTTTTTGAAAAACACCAGATTCAGGACGGCAGGAACATCAACGCCGGTGTCCAGCATATCAACAGAAACAGCAATGCGGAACTCATCATCTTCCTCGAACTTCAGCACCAGATCATCGCCGTAGTTCACAGAATAGTCTACCAACTGGCAAGTGTTGGCAGGATACTCCGGGTACAATTCGTGGAAGCAATCCACAATCATTTGGGCGTGTTTATGGTTGTAGGCAAAGATGATAGTTTTGCCGAGCGTTTCTCCTCCATCAACACGATAACCCCATTGCATCAGTTCCTCCAGAACTCTGCGGCAGGTATCCTTGTTGAACAGGTATTTAAAAATCTCATTTCCGGGAATGTTGAAATCGGGAGTAGGAGGATCTTCCTCCAGATATTCATCTAACTGAGCCTTTTCATCTTCGCTCAGATTGTCGTAGTCAATACCTTTAGACAGCATCTTGGAGGTGCGGTTGATCACATGATAGCCAACCAGATACTTTTCTTTTACAGCATCCTCCAATGTGTAGTCAAAGTTGGGGATTCCGGCCTCGCAGCCAAAAATTCGATATGTATTGGCGTCCACATCATTTTTCGGCGTCGCAGTCAGACCGACAAGGAAACTGTCGAAATACTTGAAAATGGTGCCGTAACGGTTAAAGATGCTGCGGTGTGCTTCGTCGATAATGATCAGGTCAAAACGTCCGATAGAGAAACGCTTGTCTTCTGCATCTATATAGTTGATCATTGTCTGGTAGGTGCAGAACATGAGGCGTGCGTTGAAATCCTTTTCGCCGCTTGCCGATAGCTCACATACGCTCATGTTGGGCATCAGCTTTGCAAAATTGCGCTTTGCCTGATTGACCAGAGAAGTTCGGTCTGCAAGGAACAGGACATTCTTCACCCAATTATTCCGAGTGAGCACATCAACGAGAGAAATAGCCACACGGGTTTTACCTGTGCCGGTAGCCATGACCAAAAGGCCGCGGCGGTGCTTGGCATTCAGCCACTCACAGATGTTGGTGATGGCCATCTTCTGATATGGACGGTTGGTGATTTCATCGTTGATGGTTAAGTCAGTGATATCGCCACGGGTTCTCCGCTGAAGCATCAGTTCTAGATCTTCCATGGTGTGGAATGCCATGACCGGGCGGTCAGGGTAAATACCATCGATGATTTTGGTACTGTAGCCGTTGGTGTAGTAGAGGACGGGCTTATAACCATATACTTTTTTTATGCACTCGCCGTACAAATCCACCTGATGGCGGCCTTTTTCGGGGTCTACGGAAGTTTTCTTGACCTCAATGATGGCAAGCGGCTTGCCGTCCTTACCATAGAGAACATAATCGCAGAAGCCAAAACCTTGTGCGTTGGGCATTCCGTCTACTTTGATCTCAATACCAGCTTTTGCGGGCTGAACAAGGTTTTCAACATCTAGAACATCCCAACCGGCTTCCTTTAGGTACAGATCGATGTACAGCCTGCGGGTAGCAGCTTCACTCATGTAAGGTGGTTTCCGATAAGCAGACTCTGTCCCGCTCTCTTTGGAGGCAATCAAGCCAAGCAGATATGCAATGTTATCATAGGCAAGTTTGGATTCCTTTTTGCGGACGCTTCTTCCGTGCTTGGCATTCATGCCGAGAATGCGGACATAGTGGAGGGCGTTTACAGTGTCCGCATCATTGATATAACCGGTTACGACAGGGCTGTCGATCAGTTCAAGCAGAGAGGCTTTGGACGGTTTCTTAGCACCGGCCTTGCTGTAAATAAAGTCAACTGCATCCTCCAAAACCGCACGGCAAATTAGCGCACGGTCAAGGTGCGTTTCAGCTTCCTGCGCTTTTTCCAGTTTAGAATTCATCTGTTCCACTGTCATAACGGTCCCCCCTATTTTCAGGAATGTTTTCCGCTCAGATACAAATAATTATTCAAAAGCCAAAACACCATTGGCATATTTAACTGCTCCGGGTTTTTTCTGCGGATATGTGTGCGCAATCATTTTTAGTTCTTCCATCAAATCAAATACTGCTAGATAATCACCTTTGATGCAATTTTGCTCAAAATCATATCGCAATGTGGTGAACATATCTTTAATTGCAGGAAGAATTGTTGAAATATTGCTGATTTTACTATCGATTGTCCTTTGAGTCGCAGCAGGAAGTTGACCAAAGAGATCGTCCAATTTATGCCCTCGTGCCTGCTTTCCGGCATGAAGATTCTCATGGTAAATGATAGCCTTCATATATATTTCACAGGCAAGACCAGAAAGAGCCAAATACATCTCCAAGTGCGCACCATGCGAAATGTCCGGATTAGAAGTATTACAATTCTCTTTGACCAAATCGTAAAAACCATCAGCAGTATGTACGGCGGATGTAGCCAACATTTTCACACTGTCATTGTCTGTATAATCCACATCTTGTGAAAGAAAGTTCACTTCGTCAAAAACCAAGGTTTCACCTTCCATATGTGCTACAGCGCCGTTGGTAAAGCTTCGACTATACTCATTGTTGCTCATGTAAACACCTCGCTCAAAATAGACATAATATCAAATTGTAAAATATTGCACATTCTTTGACAAAGCCTTCTGCACGACAACTTTTGATTTGTCGGTCTGATTGACAAACTCGGCAAACTGCTCCTGTAGTTCCATTGGTGGTATCGGAATATTTAATGTAGCAAGGGTTTTCTGATTGAGATTCTGAATGTTTGCACCACGGCCAATCATTTTCTTTCGCATTGAATCCGCCTTCAACACTCGCAACAAATAGGATGTGTTAACCTCGTTGCTTGTTAAGCGATAGCGAATACAGAAGCCACTATAGGTGGTTGGCGTATTGTGGGGATAGACAACCAAACAGCGCCCAACAAGGGCTTTATTCCCGTTGGAACGGACAAAAACGATATCTCCATCTTGTAGCATACTTTCCTCTGGTGGTTCTTCGCTCAGGGATATTGTGGGTAAATAATCCGTACCGTCAACAACAGAGTAGTCCTTAAAATCACCGACACCTAAGCAGTGAATTTCTATGCCACTATCGCCCGAGTGGAAGTTCACGCCGTTTTTACAATATCCCATCTCAAGTAATGATTTTGTGACCCACTTAAGGGAATTCTGTACAGGGTCGCCAAACATCTCGACAAATCGGGCTTTGACAAGCTCATCCAGCTTTTTGAGCTCCTGCTGACGGTGCTCAATAACCGATGAAATTCCATCTAGGATCGAGACGATTTTGGACTGTTCTTCCGAATTCGGATAGTAGATTTTTGCTTCCTTCAACCACTTGAAATGTCGATTGTATCCTGTGTTTGGAATCTTCACGCTCTTGAGCGCATAGTACAAATAGCGATAATTTGCGTCTTTAAACCGACTGCGCAGTACTTTCACGCCATCTGCACCAAGAAAAAACGGCTGATCCACATATTTGACAATACGCGTGTGATCTCCAAATACAATAGCAGGCACATTTCCAAATACACCGTCTTCTAGATCACTATATCCGGCAACTGCCTCTTGCCCTTGGTCTATTATCTGATATTTTCCTATCGGATGGTACTCATCTGTTTTCATCTTTACCCCAAGTTTTGTGACATCCTCGAACACCTCATCGAAACTCTTAATCATCCATTCATCCTCACAAATCCGAAGTTGTCAGGCTATATACTTCTGATGTGAGGTTTTGACATTAGTTTGGTTTACGATAGCATATTGCATGGTGGTATCGATCTGCGAATGTCCGAGGATCTTCTGTACCTGTTCAATGGGCATTCCCTTGTCAATGGCTCTCGTAGCCATAGTACGGCGGAATTTGTGCGGATGAATACGGGATAGCCCCAAGCTGCGCCCTAATTCCCGCAATCGAATTTCAACACCGCTTATTTTCAAGCGAGAGTGTGGCGAGTCCAATGTCACAAATAGGGCCGGGTCACTATCGATACGACTGTCCAGATACTTTTGAAGGTGAATTTTTGTTTTCGCATCAAAATATACCCGACGCTCCTTGTCGCCTTTGCCGTAAACAATACATTCCCGCTGATTTAGATTTACATCGGAAATGTTAAGGTTGACCAGTTCCCCTACACGGATTCCGGTGGAATAGAGCATATCGATGATTGCCACATCTCGGATCTGGGTACAGTGATCCCGCATCAGTTCAATGGTTTCATCAGAAATCACTTCTTTGACCACGGTTTTGGTCTTGATTTTATGGATGCGCCGCATTGGGCTTTTCAGTATGTAATCCTCTTCTTCCAACCACGAGAAGAAGCTGGAAATATTACGGCGAACATTATCAACAGTCACCTTACTGCAGTTGTTGATTTGCTGATAATCAACAAGGTAACTGCGCACCTCATCTGTGGTGATTTTCCTCACCGGAGTAGAGATATGCGCCAGCAGGTGTTCAATCGTTCCCCGATAATACTTAATTGTTCGATCTGAGCATCCCTCTATTTTCTTGGCATCCAGGAACAGTCTCAAATAATCGGAGTTCGCTGCCGGTTCCTTTTGCGGAGCTTTGTCCGAAAGCTGCTTCAGCAGCACTTCCTGAAGCTTCTTCAGCTGAGATATGTTCAGATACTCAGCCATCTCATTCATAATGTTCACAAGTTTTTCTTCCATGGTGGTACACCTCGTTCTTTGTAGTGTACCAACATCCTGCATCCATTATGGTTTATTAAATTTTAGCCGAAATACTCCTGCATCAGACTGTCAAACAAAGTCTGAGCTTCATCCAAAGCCTTCTGCACGACAACTTTTGATTTGTCGGTCTGTTCAACGAAGGCAGCGAACTGCTCTTGCAGTTTAAGCGGTGGAAGGGGCATACGAAAACCTGTAATCTCTTTTCGGTTTACCTTTGGCAGATTCGTGCGTGAACTGAATTGTAAAATGTACTCCAAGAAATATTCCGACCGCAACGCAATGGCCAGAAACACGCGGTTGCAGTTGCTGTGGTTCGGTAGTATTGGGTATGCATCCGCAGAACACAACCCCTCAAAATCGGGCAATGCGACTTTATTGAGATTGGGGCGGATCTTACTATAAATGATATGTTGCGGCGTAAATATGTACTTTCCGCTTATCACACCATCTTCTCTGACTGTACGGTAGCCTTTTAGCGCTCCAGTGCCTTTCTCAATGCTGTCAATGCCTATATGCGGATAATCGGCGTATTTTTCATAATCTGTTGTCATATTCCCATCAATTTTAGCAAACTCAGTGAAAGGTACAACAGGCCATTCCATTGGATTGGATTTGAGATCCCCAAACAGTTCGACAAATCGGGCTTTGACAAGCTCGTCCAGCTTTTGAAGCTGCTGCTTTCTCGATAAAATTACTCGGTATGTCTTTTCCAAAATGATAGCACATTCAGTCTGCTTTTCTAATGAGATGTTTGGCACCAGGGTTTCTTCCAATATATTTCGCCCAATAGCTTTGAAGGTGCTACCTGTTCCTTTACAGTTCAATTCTTCATTTTTACCCTTCAATAGCCAAAAAATATACTCAGGCGCTACTTTCTCCCTATTAGGGGTCAATGCAGCTAAGCCTCTCCCGATGCAACATTCTTCTTTGGCGTAGTTCATTGCCCCAATAGGCGCTCTGACTGAAATAAGTATATCCTCCGGAGCCACCATTTTTGTAGGGGCAGAACACCACTTTCTCGTTACCGGATACCTCTCACCAAAGTCAGCATTGCCTTGAAAAAAGGGAACACCGTGTCCGTTTTCGTTATAGCTATCAGAACTGGGTGATTGCCCCATATTGATTGTGCAAACATCTTTCAGCTTGACATAGTTCATCTCTTCATCCCCACAAATCCGAATTTATAGTCCTAACAGTTTTTCAAGATCGTCCATAGTCTGACCGATCTGCATTTCCAATTCACGCAGATTGGTCATAATTTCCTGCGTGGACGGGTACTCAACTGCAACATAGTCAACCTTCTTGTACTTGTTAATGGAGAGATCGTATCCATTATCTACGATTTCCTGCTTCGGCACAAAGAAGCTCTGCTCAGTCCGCTCACGATCGGCTTCAGCCTCACGATTATGGAACCGGGCGATAATGTCCGGGATATCGTTTTCCTTGATCTCAGAACGCTTATCGTCCAGGCTGTACCCGTCAGCCTTCATATCATAGAACCAGACATTTTCTGTACCGCCGGCATTGGTCTTGGTGAAAATCAAAATGGCCGTAGATACTCCCGCATAGGGCTTGAACACACCGGATGGCATGGAAATCACAGCCTGCAACTGCTGATTTTCTACCAGCTCATGGCGGATTGCCCGATGAGCCTTGGATGAGCCAAAGAGAACGCCATCGGGAACGATGCAGGCACAGCGACCGCCAACTTTGAGCATCTTCGTGAACAGCGCCACAAAGAGCAATTCTGTTTTTCTGGTCTTGCAAAGGCCCAACAGATCTTTGCTGATTTCCTCTTGGAACACACTGCCGGTAAAGGGAGGGTTGGCCATGATGAGAGAATACTGATCTCGTTCGGTATTCTCTCCGGACAGGGAATCCTGATAGGTGATATGGGGATCCTCCACACCGTGGAGCATCATGTTCATGGCGCCGATGCGCAGCATGGACTGATCGGTATCAAATCCGGAAAACAGGCCGGATTTGAAGTAACGCATATTCTCGGTTTTCATCAGTTCCTTTTTCTGATGCTCGCTGATATAGGCTGCGCTGGACAGCAGGAAACCAGCAGAACCCATAGCCGGGTCGAGAATGGAATCCTTGAGGGTAGGCTGCATCAGCTCCACCATCATGTTGATGATATGGCGAGGCGTGCGGAACTGACCATTTTCCCCAGCGGCTGCGATTTTACCCAGCAGATACTCGTAAACATCGCCCATGATGTCCTTGTTGTTCATGTCCATGGCGTCGATGCCGTCCACGACTTTTGCAAGCACCTTTGCTGTGGGAATCAGGAACACGGTATCCTTCATGTAGCGGCTGAATGCGGTGTCTTTGCCATCACCGATGGTTTTGATGAAAGGGAATACATAGGTCTGGATGTTGGTTAGCATCTCGCCGGGTTCAAAGTTGTGGAATATGTTCCAACGGAGATTTTTGTATTCCGTTTCCACCCGGGGATTTTCGCTAATCACGCATGTGCCGTCCTGAAATACCTTGTTCTTCAGGGGAACGCCAAGCAGACTTGCATTGGCTTCTGCCTTCAGCTGGTTGTCATCCAGCAGCTTCATAAACATCAGATAGGTGATCTGCTCCAAAACGGTAACGGGACTGGTAATGCCGCCCGTCCATATCGTATCCCATATGGAATCAACTTTGTTTTTCATTTCGCCTGTAATCATATCAAAATCCTCCAAGGCTGTTTTCGTATTATCTTTGCACTGGTGGCAAACTGCGTTTTTTCAGTTTGGGTACCGCCGTGTGAAGAAAATCGCAGGTGTTCAGAGGGATGCAATCCCTTATGTTCACGCTGTTGGAACGGTTCTTCAAAACATAGATCGCACCGGCAGGTGTATCCTCACTTGCAGTAACAACCAAGTGCAAGCCAAAAGGCGTCTTGTCTATGTTAGGGCGGTGCTTGATGTAGTCAAGCAGATCGAGCCGGAACTCGTTTAACCCCAAGTCCATAATAGAGATGTCCGTTGTCATATATCAATGACGCTGCTAATTCTCCGGCATTTTTATACCGCTGATATTGCAAAAAGTGATAAATTCAATCCTTGCATCAAACCAGCAATTCCCATTTCCCGTATCGCTTGCCGCGTTCTCTGCGGATATAGCTTTTATCTTGCAGCGACTTCATAATTCGCTTTACAGTGCTGAGAGATCTCCCCGTTGCTGCAACCAGCTCTTGCTGTTTGATGGCCGGATTTTTTGCAATTAACTCCAAGATGGCCAGTTCTTCCAACGAACATTCCAAAGTGTCAAATTGAGACTTTGGAACTTTGGAATTGACACTTTGAGAATTGCTTTCCTCCACATAATCAATGTGCATATAGCGGTTCTTCAGCTCGTAATCCGTGCCTAAAAGAAGATTGCTGAAAAACATTTCCAAGAATTTTGTGGTGGCGTGAACGCCCTTTTGCAGATTCGTGTAGTTTGCTCGGACCAAGGCGTTGCGGAAGTACCACGAATTCTTTTCAAAGGCGTCGTTGTTTACACGGAAGCCGAAAGTTTTCATATATTTGATTATAAAGACGGCGGTGGCACGGGTGTTTCCTTCACCGAAGGGATGGATTTGCCAAATGTTGGAGGCGAATTTCGCCAGATGCTTCACCGCCGCATCTATGGACAAACCCTCATAGGAGAACTGTTTTTCAGTGGCAAAATCGTAATCCAGCGTATCCTTGATACTGTTCCAGTCCGCATAGATTACGGTGTCGCCGTTCAACACCCACTCTTTCTTGGTGATGTTGTACTGACGAATCTGCCCGGCGTGACTGAACACGCCTTCAAACAGTCTGCGGTGGATGGAGAGCCACTCGGCAGGTGAGAATTGGAAGGCTTTTTCGCCCAACAACTTTGCGATTCTGGCAGAGACAATATCTGCTTCTTTGGTTTCGTTCTCTATTTCGGTGCGGGTGGTACGCTGCTCATAATAGCTATGAATGCGCTGCTGGGCTTCATCGATAGTGATTTTACCCTCAATGTGATCTTTGGCCGTATCCAGCAGATAGGCAGAGGTATTCAACCCATCCACCGCCTGCAAGCCGATAGCAGTCTGCCATGCTTCACTTTTTTCGGCCCGGTCCGGTTCGCCCTGCTTGATATATTCTTCCAGTTCAAATTGCCAATTCTGATCCGGCATATCTGCACCTCATTCCTTGCTCAAATCTTCCGCCTTGAATGTCGTGTACCCTTCGTAATAGTAGCTGTGGTCGATGCCTATCATATAGACCTCACGGCTGTTTATTTCGTCTGTAAGCGCGCTTTTTAGTAACACTTTGATTTCCACATCTTTAATCGGGCTGCGCTCCATGGAAAGGAGATAATCCTCTTTATCCACCTTGCTCCAGTCCATGACCTTACCAATTTCGGTTTTCAGGATATGGTCAAGCCAAATGCGGGTACTGCGCCCATTGCCCTCCCGAAAGGGGTGGGCAATATTCATTTCCACATATTTTTCGATGATCTCGTCAAAAGTGGACTGTGGCATCTTGTCGATGTTGGCCAGTGCCGCCTCCAGATACATCAGCGGCGCAAAGCGGAAATTACCCTTTGCCAGATTCACCGTGCGCAGCTCACCGGCAAAGTCGTAAATATCTTCAAACAGATATTTGTGAATTGCCTGCAAGGTCGAGAATTTACCTGCTGGCAGGGCATCAAGCACGCCGTTTTCAAACAGTTCTACCGCCTTTTTCTTGCTGAGGCGTTCTTCTTCCCGGGCAAGATCGGCGGAGCTTGTCAGCCCCAATTTATTTTCCAGTGCCATCGTGCATCTCCTGATTAATTTACAAGGTATTTAAGCACAAAAAACAGTCCGGCAAGCACTGTAATAATCAATAACACAACCCATCCAGTGGCTTTCTTCGCTTTCTTTTTTGAGTAAACCGGCTGTACGGAATATGTATATTGTGCCTGCGGCGCTTGGCGGAGCGGTTTTGGCTTTGCGACAGGCCGAGGTTTTGTCGCCTTTTGATACATAGCAAGAGGATCAGCTTGCTTCATAATCCTATCATAAAAATTGTCAATCCATTGTGCGTCGCGGAGGTCGCACATATTTTCTTCGCTGCTATTCGGGTCGTGTACAATTTGGTTTCTGACCCAGCGGTAATGCTTAAGGCACTTGAGATCTTCGACCCAGCCTTGCACCCGATATGAACCATTTGGGGTACTTTCCATCTCAGCTATATAAGCGGAGACACCGTGCTGAGTTTGCAGCATATCTCCACACAGCTTTTCGAGATGCTTATACGAATCTATAAAGCCCATAGCTCATCACCTAATCCAGATTATTTATCCGCCGCCACGCCGGACTTCATCCAGGCGTCTACTTCGCTGACCTTGAATTTCCAAAGGCGGCCTATTTTCGCAGCGGGCATGTTTCTTTTCTCTATCCAGGCGAGTACCGTATCACGGCTGACGCCGAGGTATTCGCAAATCTCTTTCATTGAGTACCAGCGTTCGATGGTCGGTTCCATTAAAATGTCCTCACTTTCAGGCGGTTTCCGATAGCTATAATTATATAATTTAAGTATATCACAGCAAGGCGAATTTATCAAGGATTATTGCGGATTTACAAGGAAAACAGAGGATAATCCCATGCTTTCAAGAATGAACTTCTTGCTTTTTTTTCACAGGGCCTTATCAGATGGGGGAAATATTCGCTGAAAATTCGCTCCATTCACCCGCTTAGAGTGAATGGAGCGAATTTGGCTTGCAAACAGAATCGTAAAATGGTCAAATCTGTAAATTTGCTTTTCGCACATTGGGCTTTTCTTCTGGGTTGCGCTATCATGTGGATGATGATAGAAACCCGCACGGCGGGCGCAAAAGGAGGAAGAATATGTACAACAGATTCGCAGAAAAGCGCAGGCGGTATCTGCGCGAGCACAGGGACGGCATTTATACGGGGATGCTGCTGACCGGCAAGCTGGACGACCATCTCAAGGAAATCGGCGGCACAGCACAGGAGATGTTCGATCGGCTGGTCGCGCAGATGAAGGACGCTGAGGGTGTCACTGAGCAGCTGAAGGCCGAAAAACAAATGGAATGGGTGGGACGGATGAACAGCATCTGCAGCCGTGCGGAGGAAGTTGTCCTTTCTGAGCTGGTTTATTGCTGAGGTGTGGTGATGTTCAAGTATAGAAGAAATCGAGTGTTAGCACTCTGCGCCGGCGAGCGACGGCTGCTGACAATGGCCCTGTTGTCCTTTCGGAACAAGCTGGTAGCAAGCGGCAAGCCCACCGAGGATATCAATGAGCTGCTGATCCGGCTGCTACGGTAAAAACTGAATACGAGAAATGAGCGTCTGCTTCTGAAAAGAGGCAGGCGCTTATTTTTATGGCATCAATTTTGCAGCCACACCGATGAAATCCGGAATGGACATGGCATCAATTTTGATGCCATAGACGAAAAATGGCTCCATTTCGGAGCCACGAGCAGTCCTGCATAGGAAAATGGCTCCAATTTGGAGCCAAAACAAAAGAATTTTTCAAGGGGGTTAATTTTTTGGCCTTCTCGCTGCCTACCAAGTGAGGGGAACTTTGAAAAAGCTCTGCACAAGCTCGGCTTTTTATAATTTACCAGCTCAAAAGAAAAAATTTTGAAAAGCAGCGGGAAAATCCGAAAAAAATTCGGCAAAGGGAAAGTGAGAGGAGCTTCTAAGCTTCCCCCGTGTACCTCGATAACTGAATAGCCGTTACCGAGACAGATATGACTGTGCGACGACCGCAAAAGAGCGAGCACGGCAACGCCGCGGAGGCCCCGGGGCAGGCATATAAAAACGATATCGGAAGTACGGCGCCAAACCAAAAAACACAATTACCAGCGAAAGAAAGAAGGTGAAACACATGAACAAGCTACAACTGATCGATGCCGATACCCTGTATTACAAACCTCTTGCCCACCCCAAAATGCTCATCGACGGTGTTCTCTCCGACGGGCTCGCCATTTTAGCGGGTGACTCCAAGATCGGCAAGAGCTGGATGGTACTGTGGCTGTGCCTGCAAATCAGCCGCGGCGAGGCAGTGTGGGGGCTACCCACCAGAAAAACCGATGTGGTATATCTGGCCTTGGAGGACCGGGAATGGCGCGTTCAGCAGCGTATGCAGGAGCTGACGGATTCTCCGCCGGAGAATCTCCGCTTCGGCTTTTCCTGCGGGCAGCTGGGCGCGGAGCTGGAGGGGCAGATCGAGGAGGCTCTGCGGGAATTTCCCTCCACGGGCCTGATATTCATCGATACCCTCCAAATGGTGCGGGACAATGCTTCCGCAAAGGTCAATGCCTATGCCCAGGACTACAAGGATCTGTCCGGCCTGAAAAAGCTCGCCGATGACCACGGCATTTGCATCTTCGTTGTCCATCACACCCGAAAGGAGCGGGACAGCAGCAATATTTTCAATGATATGACCGGTTCCACAGGCATTTTGGGCGTGGCGGATACGGGGATGATTCTCCGCAAGGATGACCGCTTCGGCGATTGCGCCACCCTCTGCATTACAGGCCGGGATGTGGAGGAGAAGAAGCTGAAAATGCAGATGCGGGGCGTCCGATGGGAGATTACCGAGGCGCTCAGCGCCAAGGATTTGCGAAAGGAACGCATCCCGGACTTTGTTTTTCAGGTGGCGGATTTTCTCTTGGCGCACGGGCGGTTTCGGGGCACGGTGTCCCAGCTGCTTGCCGCCGTAGGTAATACGGAGCTGAAGCCCAACCTCGCCAGCAAGCATCTGACCCGTCATTACAGCGATGTGCTGCTGCCCCTGGGAATCACCTACGAGTATCGTAAAACGGCGGCTGCCCGGTTGGCGCTTTTGGAGCTGCATGACGGTGCTGACGGTCATGACGGTTCCTCCGGGAGCGAGAGACTTGCGTCACTGCGGAAACAGAATGACGGAACCTTCCGGCTTCCCCAAGCATCGTCACAAGCGTCATCTGCGTCATGGGAGGAGGCGGAGGACGATGAGGAATTGCCGCTTTAAGGGGTGCGGGGCTATACACCGCTTTTTTATCCGTAAGGATAACGAGCATGGGATTTGTGTAGCCCTGCGGCACCCAATTCCCCCGTATCTGCCGATACGAAAGGGGCGCGCCCCTGTAACCCCGATGAAAGGATGTGATATCTATGCGGAATCGAACAGAGGGAATCAATGTGCGGGTCTATAAAACCGAGAAGAATACCATTCGCAGAAAGGCAAAGAAATGCGGCATGAATATGTCGGAATATCTCCGAAGCTTGGGAACCGGCGCAGCGGTGAGAGAGGCTCCGCGCCGGGAGCTGATGCTGGCGTATCAGAAGCTGACGACGCTCCACGATACCGTCCGCTACGAGCTTGCCATGAGGGACTTTGACGAGGCCCTGACCGAGATCGAGAGCCTGCTTCTGCGCGCCTATCACGGGAAGGAGGATGCCGATGGCGGTGACGAAGATCTGGGCGATCCATGACAGCGTCAGCCGTGTGGTGGACTACTGCACCAACCCCAGCAAGACCAAGCTGAGCGACCTGGAGCAGGTGCTGCTGTATGCTGCCGACAAAGAAAAAACCCTGGATGAGGGGGAGCAGCAATACGCCGTCACCGGAATTGGCTGCAGGGCGGAGTCTGCCGCAAGGGAGATGGCTGCCGTGCAGAGGCGCTTCGGCAAAGCCGGCGGCAATGTGGCCTACCACGCCTACCAGTCCTTCAAGACCGGTGAGGTCACGGCGGAGGAATGCCATCGCATCGGTGTGGAGACGGCGCGGCGGCTTTGGGGGAACGACCGGCAGGTGCTTGTTGCCACCCACTTCAACACCGGCACTTATCACAACCACTTTGTTGTGAATCCGGTGAATATGTGGACGGGCAAAAAGCTGGAGGCAAAATACGAGGTCTACTACAAGCTGCGGGATATGTCCGACCGTATCTGCAAGGAGCATGGCCTGTCGGTGGTGAAAAATCCCCAACGGCATAAAACGGCGCGGTCGGTCTACTTTGCCGAAAAGAACGGCGAGCCTACCCGCTACAACCTTATGCGGCGGGCGCTGGGCGAGGCGCTGACAATGTCAAGCAGTTGGACAGAGCTGAGCACCGTGCTGCGGAAAAAGGGCTATGTGTTCGTGTGCGATCCCTACCGCAGGTACGCCACCATCCGCTCTCTAAGCGCTAAAAAGTGTATGCGCACCTTCCGGCTGGGAGCCGAATATGACAAGGAGGCGCTGCAGGACAGGCTGCTGGAGAACCAGCGGGACATCCGTGTGACCCGGCGCTATTTTGAATTCATGAGGCCCTACACACGGGAATATGCCAGGAAAAATCCGCCGACGGAAGAATATTACCGGCAGTGGGATTTCTATCTGCATTTGCCCCGCGTCACCGGGTATTTGAGCTTCTTCCGCTGTGTGGCAATCGTGCTGGGCGTTGCGCCGCTGTACGAAAAGGAATATCGGCAGCCCCTGTCGGCGGAGTGCCGGGAGGCTTGCCGCAGGCTGGATCGCTTCACCGCCGAGATAACGCTGGTGTGTCGGGAGCATTTGGACACGCCGGAGGATGTGCAGAGGTTTCTTGCACGAATGGACAGGGAGATGGATGCAATATCCGCTGCACGCAGCAAAATCCGCAATAAGCAGCGAGGCTGCGCCGATCCTGCGGAGAGGGTCGAGCTGAAAAAGTCCTGCGCCGCCTGCACCGCAGAGCTTTCCCGGCTTCGGAAGCAAAAGCAAACCGCCTATAACATGATTGAGGATAACCCAAAGCTGAAAGCCCTCTTGGCGTGTGAATTGGATGCGTGGGTGGAAAACGACCCCTACCTATCCCCGCGGGAAAAGCAGGTGCTGCGAAATCAGCGGCCGCCCCAAGAGGAAAAGACGATTATACGATGAAAGGAAGGATTCGATGAAGAACGACCGATCGATTGATTTGGGGCTGACCGGGTATGAGGAGCTTTTTATGAGTACGGAGGAACGGCTCGATGCGAAAAAACCAAAGGTAGAGGCAATCCCGCTGGCTGCCATCACACCCTTTCGAAATCACCCCTTTAAGGTGAAGGAGGACGAGGAAATGGCGCAGCTCATGCGGAGCATTGCCGATGCCGGCGTGCTCTCTCCGGCGCTGGCAAGGCCGCTGCCTGACGGCGGCTATGAGCTGATCTCCGGCCACCGGCGGCTGGCAGCGTGCAAGACGCTGGGGATGGACACCATGCCGGTGATTATCCGTGACCTGACAGACGAGGAGGCTGTTATCACCATGGTGGACAGCAACCTGCAAAGAGAGCATATCCTGCCGTCGGAAAAGGCCTTTGCGTACAAGATGAAATACGATGCTTTGAAACATCAGGGAACTTCGTCCCAACTTGGGACGAAGTTGAGAACAGACGAACTGCTTGCACAAAACAGCAGCGACAGCCGCAACCAAATCCAACGCTACATCCGACTCACCCACCTGATCCCCGACATCCTGAAGCTGGTGGATGAGGGCAAAATCGCCCTGACTCCGGCGGTGGAGCTGTCCTATTTGCAGCCGTCCGAGCAGGAGATGCTCTTCTCCGTGATGGACAGCGATGAGGTAACGCCGTCCTTGTCTCAGGCCCGGCGGCTGCGGCGCATGAGCGAGGCGCAGACTCTCACGGACGATGCAGTGCTGCAGCTTCTGTCCGAGGTTAAGGGCAATCAGGTGGAATATGTGAAGGTGCCGGTAGACAAGCTCCGCAGCTTTTTCCGCCCGAACACCTCCGTGAAGCAGATGACCGAGACACTTGTCAAGGCCATGGACTTTTATAACAAACACTTGGCGCGGCAGCGCAAAGACCGGGATGCCCGGTGAAAGGAGATTAAATTATGAAAGCTAATTTTGATTTTAACCGTTTGAGCGAAAGCAGAAAACAGGAGCTTGACCGTATGGTCGCAGATTTTTCCGAGGCGGGTTGCCTCTTTGTTGAGGATCTTTTCCTTGAATTTCTCATCGATGCTGATAACGGTATTGACCGCAGCGACGATAAGCTTGTGGCAACCTTTGATGATGAGTGCGGACACGAGCTTGTGTTTATTCTCTCTCAGGAAGAGGTTCACTATGTAATCCATGCTATTTCGGAAAAACTGGATAATATTGTATGCGAAGGCGGCACTCCCTTCGGTGAGGATGAAAACGAAGAGGGTATTGTCAGCCTCTCGCCGGTGAACACAGAAGAAGAGCTTGATATGCTTCTCGCACATGTGCTTGGTGACGATGGAGGTGGTGCCGATGACTAAAATCGAAATTCAGACCCTATACGAGGTGATGTTCACGGACTACCCCGACATTGTAAATGTGGCGCAGGTGCAGGCGATGCTGGGCATCAGCCGTCATCTGGCCTATGCGCTGATCGGCGACGGCGACATCCCCGGTATGAAAATCGGCAACGCATACCGCGTACCGAAAATCAATGTGATCCGCTACGCACTCTCGGCGGGAAATCCGCAGCCGGCGGCGTAGCCGGGATTTGAACCTGTATGGCACATTGGACGGGCATTCCCGCCGGGCGTATAATAAAAACGGTCCGAAAGGGTGCCCGTTCATGTGCTATCCGCAAAGGAGGTAGAGTTTATGATAGCAGGACACCTGCAAATAAAAAACGACAATTACTACATGGTGCTGAATTACACGGATGCCAACGGCAAGCGCAGGCAGCCGTGGATTCCCACAGGACTTCCCGCAAAGGGAAACAAGCGCCGCGCCGAGAAGCTGCTGCTGGACACTCGCAAGAGCTTTGTCCCGCCGGTTGTGAGCAAGGAGAACGAGGACATCTCCTCGGATATGCTGTTTGCCGACTACATGGAGCTGTGGCTGGAGATTATCCGCAGCTCGGTGGAAAAGACCACCTTTTCCTCTTACACGCAGATGGTAAAGAAAAAGATCGCACCGTATTTCCGAAACACCGGGCTGACGCTGGACGGAATCCAAGCCAAGCACATTCAGAGCTTTTATCTGCATGAGCTGAAAACCGTGTCGCCCGGTACGGTGATCCACTATCACGCCAATATCCACAAGGCGCTGAAATACGCCGTCAAAATGGACCTGATTCCCTTCAACCCCGCCGACAAGGTGGAGCGCCCCAAGAAGCAGCGGTACATTGCGGACTATTACCGGCAGGAGGAGCTGGAGAGGCTGCTGGAAGCGTCCAAGGATCATCCGTACTCCCTGCTGATTCAGATGACCGCCTTTTACGGCCTGCGCCGCAGCGAGGCGCTGGGGCTGAAATGGGACGCCATCGACTTTGAGCGGGACACCATCACCATTAAGCACATTGTAACCAACGCAAAGATAGACGGCAAATGTGAAATCGTCTGCGCCGACCGCGCCAAGACGAAATCCAGCCTGCGCTCCCTGCCGCTGGTCAGCAACATCCGGGAAAAGCTGCTGGCGCTGAGGGAGCAGCAAAAGGAGAATCGGCGCGTATGCGGAAATTGCTACAGCAAAAAGTATGACGGCTATGTTTTTGTGGATGCCATGGGCAATATCTTCAACCCCAGAAGCGTTACCGCCAATTTCAGCAAGCTGCTGGAGCAGAACGGTCTGCGGCACATTCGCTTTCACGACCTCAGACACAGCTGCGCCTCACTGCTTTTGGCGAACGATGTGCCTCTGAAGCAAATTCAGGAGTGGCTGGGTCACAGCGATATTGGCACGACGGCGAATATTTACAGTCATTTGGATTACAAGTCCAAGATCACCTCGGCAAATGTAATGGACAATATCCTGACTCTGCCGGACACACGGCAGACCGGTTGGCACACCTGAGTTCTTGCCGAAAATCATGCACGCCGATGTGACCTTGAGAGAAAAGAAAAGCCCAGTCATATGGGCAAAAGCCTTGATATGACTGGGTTTTTGGCGGAGAGTTAGGGATTCGAACCCTAGGTTCCTTTTGGGAACACGACATTTCGAGTGTCGCACCTTCGACCTCTCGGACAACTCTCCGTATACCTCAAGTGTAATCCCTGCTCCGGAAGAATGCAAGAAAAACACGCAAGAACGATATTAAATTATAGAACTTGAACTCCCGAAAAGCCTTATATTACGGGCATTTCCGGCGGATGAATCGACCAAAGCGGTTTTCCATTTCGAGTCAGCCCCGTTATGACCACTTCGATACCTCTCCATATGATGTAATAACATTTATTCTACTATACTCCGCGGAAAAATGCAAGGGTATGGGGGCGGCAGTTGGTAAAAAAGCAAAACTTTTCGCAAAAAACGCAAAAAAGCAATTGACTATTTCCGTTTGATGTGGTAATATAATTAAGCTGTCAAAAGCAAATGCGCTGTTAGCTCAGCTGGATAGAGCGTCTGGCTACGGACCAGAAGGCCAGGGGTTCGAATCCCTTACAGCGCGCCATTCCGCCACAGGCTATCCACTGTGGCGGTTTTATTATATTTAAATGATGGTCTTTCCTCTATCATCATGGTATAATTTTTTATCACAACTGGGCAGGAGGCGCTGCAATGAGTTGGTGGGTCTACCTATTAGAGTGCCGGGATGGAACCCTGTACACCGGCTGTACCGATAATATTCCCCGGCGAATTGCCCTGCATAACGCTGGCCGCGGCGCAAAATACACCCGTGGGCGCGGTCCTGTTATACTGCGCTATCAGGAAGAAGTCCCGGATCGTTCCGCGGCTCTGCGGCGGGAGGCGGCCATCAAGCGGCTGAATCGGGTAGAAAAACAAGCTCTCATCACAGCAAATAGTAAGGAGAACAGAAATGAGAAATAGCAAACCATATCGCATTATCACCCTCCTGATCGTCGTTATGCTGCTTGCATTGACGGCAGGCTGCAGCAGCGATGCCCCACAGCCGCAAGCTCCTGATAAAACTACTGTGACCGGCCCCGAAGAAATTGGTGAAATTTATCTGTACGGTGAATACCACGCCAATGAACATCTGCTGCAAAAAGAGCTGGAACTGTGGCGGGACTGCTACGCCCGTGGGATGCGCTATCTCTTTGTTGAGGAGGCATACTATACTGCCCAGTACTTTAACTTGTGGATGCAGGCGGAGGATGATACCATTCTGTTAGAGGTTTACGAGGATTGGAACGGCTCCCTTTCCTATAATGAGTTGGTTCTGGATTTCTACCGCAGCATTAAGGCGGACTGCCCGGAGACGATTTTTGTCGGCACCGATATCGGGCATCAGTATGATACCACCGGTACCCGGTATGAGAGCTATCTGCGGGCCGAGGGCCAGCTGAACAGCGAGGAATATAAGCGTGCGGATACCTGTGTGATCCAGGGGCGGCACTTTTATGGCGAGCGGGATGAGGAAAAGCAGGATACCTACCGTGAAAACGCCATGGTGCAGAACTTTATTGCTGCGGTGGAACGCCTGCCAGCCGGGACCGATATTATGGGAATTTACGGTGCCGCACATACTGATCCGGCCGCCCTTTCCTGGGGTGGTACGGTGGATAGTATGGCAAAACAGCTGGCCGCCTACTATGGCGATAAGCTGCACTGCACCGATCTTTCCAAGCTCCCTGCGCCCGCGGTCACTGAGATGGACATTATTGTAGCGGGCCAGCACTATACTGCAACCTGGCTGGGCGGGGAGGATGCCAGCGTGTGGTCGCAGCAGTACCAAAGCCGCACCTTTTGGCGGCTGGAGAATGCCTATGCGGACTTTGCTGATGCCATGCTGACCGATGATGTCCTGCCCTACAATAATTACCCCATCGAGGTAGAGGTCGGTCAGGTCTTTGCCGTTGAAATGGTTCGCAGCGATACCGGCGCCAGCGAGTGGTTCTATTACCGCTCCGATGGCACCACTTGGAACGGCCTCCCCACCACTGTGGGATTTGACCCGGATGCGTAAATACGAAAGGCCCCTGCCCGGCTTTGCAGCACGACAGGGGCCTTGCTTTATTCATCCTCTATTTTGGACAGCCGGTGGCGCACCGCTTTGGTGACCGCAAAAAGGTGAAAATACAGCGCCCGGTAGTCCGGTGTGCCGCTTTGCATGCAGGCTTCCTCGCAGTGCTGCTGTTCCTGCTCTATCAGCCGCAGGGCCTGTGATACTGCGTCATACAGGCCGTAGCTCAACTTTTCATAGTCCAGCATTTTTCTTTCTCCCGCATAAAAATTGTTGACTCACCTATTATATGACAAAATGTCATATTAGTCAATTGACAATATGACAAAATGTCATTGGGTGATATGATGCAAAACAATTTGCGAAAGCTAAGAAAAGAAAAAGGTTTATCCCAAATCGCCGTGCAGATGCAGACCGGCATCGAGCAGGCGCTCATTTCCAAATACGAAAACGGCGAGCGGGTGCCGCCCACCGAAACGCTGATGCAGCTGGCCGATTTTTACGGTGTCAGTATGGATTACATTATGGGCCGCACCGACCACAAGGAAATTAACCGCTGATCTCCCATTTGGGGAGACCGACGGTACTTTTTATCGGAAAAACGAAAATTTGTTCGAATTATATGGTTCCCAAATGCCGCAAAGTGTGCTAAAATAGGAGCAGAAGGAAGGTTTTCAGCACGGGGGCGCCGCAGGCAAGCCGCCTTCGGCGGCTTCGGCGGCCGAAGGCC
>OHAT01000933.1_pt1 | contig 27746 bp, 20 predicted proteins | sample 1577141 | NCBI WGS metagenome assembly OHAT01 (sample SAMEA3541578, study PRJEB24748) | human gut metagenome | biome: human gut; feature: human-associated habitat; material: faeces | place: China | collected 2012 | reverse complement strand
GGCTGCTTGAACTGGCTGCCCTTGACGGTGTTGTCCTGCATATCCTTCTTCTCGGCGACCTTGGCCACGCAGTAGTCGAACACATCCTGCTGAGGCAGCTCGCCCTCCTGGGCCACCATGGACAGCGCGTTCACGGGGCAGGCGCCGATGCACACGCCGCAGCCCATGCAGTCCAGAGGACTGATGGCCATGGTGAACTGGTAGGTGCCCTTGCCCTTGCCGGCCTTGACGTCCACGATCTTGGCGGCCTCGGGAGCGTTCTTGGCCTCCTCGGCGGTCAGGGCGAAGGGACGGATGGTGGCGTGGGGGCAGACATAGGCGCACTGGTTGCACTGGATGCACTTGGCGGCGTCCCAGGTGGGGACGGACACGGCCACGCCGCGCTTCTCATAGGCGGAGGCGCCCAGCTCGAACTGGCCGTCCACATGATCGGCAAAGGCGGAGACGGGCAGGCTGTCGCCGTCCATCTTGCCCACGGGCTCCAGGATCTCCTTGACCATCTTCACAAGCTCCGGCTTACCCTCCAGCTGCTTGTGCTCGGTCTCGTCCACAGCGTCGGCCCACTCGGCGGGCACATCGATCTTCTTATAGGCGGTGGCGCCCAGGTCGATGGCCTTGTAGTTCATATCCACCACGTCCTGGCCCTTCTTCAGGTAGGAGGCCTTGGCCTTCTCCTTCATGAAGCGGATGGCGTCCTCCTCGGGCATGACTTTGGCCAGGGAGAAGAAAGCGGACTGGAGGATGGTGTTGTTGCGCTTGCCCATACCGATCTCGATGGCCAGGTCAATGGCGTCGATGGTATACAGCTGGATGTTGTTGCGGGCGATATAGCGCTTGGCATCGGCCTTCAGGTGATGATTCAGCTCATCGAAGTCCCACTGGCAGTTGATCATGAACACGCCGCCGGGCTTGACGTCGTTGACCATCTTGAAGCCCTTGGTGATGTAGCTGGGGTTGTGGCAGGCCACGAAGTCGGCCTTGTTGATATAGTACGGGGAACGGATGGGGTGATCGCCGAAGCGCAGATGGCTGATGGTCACACCGCCGGTCTTCTTGGAGTCATACTGGAAGTATGCCTGCACGTACTTGTCGGTGTGGTCGCCGATGATCTTGATGGAGTTCTTGTTGGCGCCCACGGTGCCGTCGCCGCCCAGACCCCAGAACTTGCACTCGATGGTGCCGGGAGCAGCGGTGTTGGGACAGTTCTTATCCTCGGGCAGGGACAGGTTGGTCACATCGTCCACGATGCCGATGGTGAACTGGCGCTTCATCTCGTCGCGCTTGAGCTCGTCATACACGGCGAACACGGAGGCAGGAGGCGTGTCCTTGCTGCCCAGACCGTAACGGCCGCCGATGACCTGGATGTCGTTGCGTCCGGCGTTGGCCAGAGCGGTGACCACATCCTGATACAGAGGCTCGCCCAGAGCGCCGGGCTCCTTGGTGCGGTCCAGAACGGCGATCTTCTTGACGGTGGCGGGAATGGCCTCGATGAGCTTCTCGGGAGCGAAGGGGCGGAACAGGCGGACCTTCACCAGGCCGACCTTCTCGCCGTGGGCGTTCAGATAGTCGATGACTTCCTCGGCCACGTCGCAGATGGAGCCCATGGCCACGATGACCCGGTCGGCATCCTCAGCGCCGTAGTAGTTGAACAGGCCATAGTTGGTGCCCAGCTTGGCGTTGATCTTGTCCATGTACTTCTCCACCACGGCGGGCAGAGCGTTGTAGTACTTGTTGCAGGCCTCGCGGTGCTGGAAGAAGATATCGCCATTCTCATGGCTGCCGCGCATATGGGGATGCTCGGGATTCAGGGCGTGCTGACGGAACTCCTTCACGGCGTCCATGTCGCACATATCCTTCAGGTCCTCGTAATCCCACACGGCGATCTTCTGGATCTCGTGGCTGGTACGGAAGCCGTCAAAGAAGTTGATGAAGGGGACCTTCCCCTCCAGAGCGGCCAGGTGGGCCACAGGGGACAGATCCATGACCTCCTGGACGTTGCCCTCGCACAGCATGGCAAAGCCGGTCTGGCGGCAGGCCATCACGTCGGAGTGGTCGCCGAAGATGTTCAGCGCCTGGGTGGACACGGTACGGGCGGAGACATGGAACACGGCGGGCAGCTGCTCGGCGGCGATCTTGTACATGTTGGGGATCATCAGCAGCAGGCCCTGGGATGCGGTGTAGGTGGTGGTCAGGGCGCCTGCGCCCAGAGAACCGTGAACCGCGCCGGCAGCGCCGGCCTCAGACTGCATCTCCACCACCTTGACCTGGGTGCCGAAGATGTTCTTCAGCCCGTTGGCGGACCACTGGTCCACAAAGTCGGCCATGGGGGACGACGGGGTGATGGGGTAGATGGCCGCAACCTCAGAGAACGCGTAGGACACGTGCGCCGCAGCGTTGTTACCATCCATGGACTTCATTTTTCTTACCATAAATGAACCTCCTCATAAAAACATTTCGCGGATTTCTCAACGAAACACCATACATTGTGTATAATACCACAATCTTTTTTCTTTGTAAACTGGGTTTTCCCCCTTTTTCACAGATTGAGGCTTTTTCTTCACCATGCACAAAAATTCTCACGCCAACCGGGAAGTTTTTTTGGCAATGTATTTCAAAACGGCGGGATATGTGCTAAAATAGAAAAGAAACATGTCAGAAAGCGCAGAACTGGCATATTTTTTGTGAAAGGATGTGAGGGGGCATGGTGGTAACGGTACGGTCCCTGGGCCTCAGCGGCATCAGCGGATACGAGGTGTCGGTGGAGTGCTTCCTGTCCGGGGGACTGCCCGCCTTCGACGTGGTGGGCCTGCCGGACGCGGCGGTGCGGGAATCCCGGGAGCGGGTCCGGGCCGCCATCAAGGCCTGCGGGGCCAGATTCCCTGTCAGCCGCATCACCGTGAACCTGGCCCCGGCGGGCCAGCGCAAGGAGGGCACGGTGTACGACCTGCCCATTCTGCTGGGCATTCTGACAGCGGCGGAGGAGCTGAAGGGCCTGCCGGAGGACGCGGCGTTTTTAGGGGAGCTGAGCCTCACCGGCGCGCTGCGTCCGGTGACGGGGGTCCTGCCCATGGCCCTGTGCGCCGCCCGGATGGGCATCCGCCAGCTGTTTGTCCCGGCCCAGAACGCCCCAGAGGCCACCCTGGCCCAGGGGATCACCGTCTATCCGGTGGAAAACATCGCCCAGCTGGTGGCCCACCTTACCGGCGACGCCCCCATCGCCCCCCAGACCCCCTGGACCCCCTCGCCGGTGTCCCGGCCCCTGCCGGACTTTGCCGACGTCATGGGCCAGGAGAACGTCAAGCGGGCCCTGGAGGTAGCCGCCGCCGGGGGCCACAACGTGCTGCTGATCGGCTCCCCCGGCTCCGGCAAGTCCATGCTGGCCCGGCGGCTGCCGTCCATTCTGCCGGATATGACCCGGCAGGAGTCCCTGCAAACCACCGAGGTATACTCCGTGGCGGGGATGACGGACCCCGCCCACCCTCTGGTGACCCAGCGGCCCTTCCGCAGCCCCCACCATACGGCCTCTCCGGTGTCCCTGTCCGGCGGCGGCACGGTGCCCCGGCCCGGGGAGATTTCCCTGGCCCACAACGGCATCCTGTTTCTGGACGAGCTGCCGGAATTCGACAAAACCGCCCTGGAGACCCTGCGCCAGCCCCTGGAGGACGGGGTGGTCACCATCACCCGGGTGTCCGGGTCCCTGACCCTGCCCAGCCGGTTCATGCTGGTGTGCGCCATGAACCCCTGCCGCTGCGGGTGGTACGGGCACCCCTCCGGCCGCTGCACCTGTTCGGAAAGCCAGGTGGAGAGCTATATGCGCCGCATTTCCGGCCCCCTGCTGGACCGCATTGATATGCACATCGAGGTGCCGTCGGTGGAGTACGAGGCCATGCGCCGCAAGGAAAAGCCGGAGACCTCGGCTCAGGTCCGCGCCCGGGTCAACGCCGCCCGGGAGCTTCAGAAGCAGCGCTTTTCCGGCACCGGCGTCAGCTGCAACGCCTATATGACCCCCGCCATGATCGGGCAGTACTGCCTGCTGGACGCCGCCGGGGAGCGGCTCATGAAGGGGGCCTTTGACCGGCTGGGCCTCACCGGCCGCAGCCACGACCGCATTCTCCGCATGGCCCGGACCATCGCCGACCTGGACGCCAGCCCGGATATCCAGGCCGCCCATCTGGCCGAGGCCATCCAGTATCGCAGCAGCACCCTGTTGAAATAGTCCCCCCGGTGGGTTATAATAACTGGAAACCATATACAAGGAGAAACGATCCCATGCACGAGATGATCCTGTGCAAGCTGGGCGAGGTGGTCCTGAAGGGCCTGAACCGCCGCAGCTTTGAAATGAAGCTAATGGGCAATATCCGCCGCCGCACCGGCCGGTTCGGCAAGTTCCGGGTATATTCCAAGCAGAGCACCATCTATGTGGAGCCTGCGGAGGAGACCTGCGACCTGGCCGGGGCCTATGCCGCCTGCAAGCAGGTGTTCGGCATCATCGCCGTGGCCCGGGCCCTGCCCTGCGCCAAGGAGAAGGAGACCATTCTGGAAACCGCCAAGGCCTATCTGGGCGATGCCCTGACGGCGGCCCGCAGCTTCAAGGTGGAGAGCAAGCGGGCGGATAAGTCCTTCCCCATGAGCTCCATCCAGCTGAGCCAGTGGGTGGGCGGACACCTGCATGAGGCCTTCCCCCACCTGACGGTGGACGTTCACCACCCGGAGCTGACGGTGTATGTGGAGGTCCGGGAGGAAGCCGCCTATGTCCACGCCCCGGCCGAGCCTGCCGCCGGCGGCCTGCCCATCGGCATGGGCGGCCGGGCCGTGAGCCTGCTGTCCGGGGGCATCGACTCCCCGGTGGCCAGCTATATGATCGCCAAGCGGGGCGTGGAGCTGGAGATGATCCACTTTGCCTCGCCTCCCTACACCAGCGAGCAGGCCCGGGAAAAGGTCCTCCAGCTGGCCCGGGAGCTGGTGCCCTGGTGCGGGCGGCTGAATGTCACCATCATCCCCTTTGCCGAGATTCAGGAGGAGATTCGCCGCAATTGCCCGGAGGATCATTTCACCCTGATTATGCGCCGGTTCATGATGCGCCTGGCGGACGCCCTGGCCAAGGACCTGAACTGCCGGGCTCTGGTCACCGGCGAGAGCCTGGGCCAGGTGGCCAGCCAGACCATGGACGCCCTGGCCGTCAGCGGCGACGTGACGGACCTGCCCATTCTGCGGCCGGTGATCGGCATGGACAAGGAGGAGATCGTCCGCATCGCCCGTCACATCGGCACCTTTGAGACCTCCATCCTGCCCTATGAGGACTGCTGCACCGTGTTCACCCCCCGCCATCCCAAAACCCGCCCCCATGTGGAGGAGGTCCGCGAGATGGAGCAGGCCCTGGACGTGGAGGGCCTGGTCCGCCGGGCCATGGACGGCCGGGAAGTGGTAAAGCTCCGCTGACCCGTTTTAACCCCAACGAAAAGGAAGTGATACCATGCCCCACCAGGCGGAGATCCTTGCCGTGGGCACGGAACTGCTTTTAGGCAATATTGCCAACACCAACGCACAATTTTTGTCGAAACTGCTGGCCTCGGCAGGGATTGACGTGCTGTACCACACCGCCGTGGGGGACAACCCACAGCGTCTGCGGGCGGCGGTGGAAACTGCCCGGTCCCGCTGCGACCTGCTGGTGTTCACCGGCGGCTTAGGCCCCACCTATGACGACATGACCAAGGAGACGGTGGCCGAGGCCTTCGGCCTGGCCCTGGAGTATCACCCGGAGGTCATGGAGGAGATTCAGTGCTATTTCGACAACGTATTCCACCGGCCCATGCCCGCCTGCAACCGCCGGCAGGCCATGCTGCCCCAGGGCTGCACGGTGCTGCACAACCCCGTGGGCACCGCCCCGGGCTGCATCTTCACGGCGGACGGCGTCACGGCGGTGCTGCTGCCGGGGGTCCCCCACGAGTGCCGGTATCTGGCGGAGCACGCCCTGCTTCCCTGGCTTCAGGGGTGCAGCGGCGGCGTTATCCGCAGCCACGACCTGCGGGTGTTCGGCCTGACGGAGCCCCGGGTCCAGGAGCTGCTGGGGGACCTGATGGACCGGGCGGAAAACCCCTCCCTGGCCCCCTATGCCAAGCCCGGCGAGGTGATGCTGCGGCTGACGGCCAAGGGCGAAAGCCCCCAGGACTGCCAGGAGCGCATGGCCCCGCTGTTCTGGGACGTCCGCTCCCGGCTGGGGAACTGTTTATACGGCGTGGACGTGTCCTCCCTGGAGGAGGTGGTCATCACCCGGCTGCGGCAGAAGGGGCTGACCCTTTCGGCGGCGGAGAGCTGCACCGGCGGCCTCATCGCCAAGCGGCTGACGGACGTGCCCGGAGCCTCGGCGGCGTTTCTGGGGGGTGTGGTGTCCTATACCAACGCCGTCAAGGCCGGGGTGCTGGGCGTGCCCCGGGACCTGCTGGAGCAATACGGCGCGGTGTCGGAGCCGGTGGCCCGGGCCATGGCGGAGGGCGTCCGGCGGCTTACCGGCAGCGACCTTTCGGTGTCCGTCACCGGGCTGGCCGGGCCTGACGGCGACGACCGGGGGAACCCCGTGGGCACGGTGTATCTGGGCCTGAGCCTGCCGGGGGAGACCCTGGTGCGGCGGCTGGCCCTGGGCGGCGACCGGTCCCGCATCCGACTTCTGGCCGCCAGCAGCGCACTGGATATCATACGCAGACACCTTTGTGATCTGCCCATAGAACAGGAATAGGAGAAAAAATAACATGGCAGCAAACCCGATGAACAACAAGAACCTGGGCCGGACCCACAGCAAGGAACTGGCCAAAAACAACCGCGGCAAGCGCACCCGGAAAAACAGCGACTACCAGACTGCGGCCACCGCCGCCCGCCAGGCCCAGGCCCAGAGCCAGGCCGCCCAGAAGGCCCCCTGGCCCACCAAGGTGAAGGTCACCCTGGGCATCATGTTCGGCGTGCTGGTGGCGTGCCTGGTGGTGCGGCTGGCGGTCCCCTCCCTGCAGGAAAACCAGATCCTCAACAGCGCCACCACCCTGCTGCTGGGTCTTTCCTGCGGCGCGCTGTATCTGATCCGCAAGGACTACCCCGCCCCCAAGCCCTCGAAGCTGGACGGCGTGGTCAACGCCGTTCTGATCGTGTTCGCCCTGGTATACGGCCTTCTGGGCGTCTGGGGCCTTCTGCAGCTGTTCGCGTAAAATTGTCCCGCCCTGTCCCGCCTCTGTCCCGGGAATTTCCCGTTGACAACCGGGACAGGGCGTGCTATATTGAGGGATAACAAAAGGCATTGACGAGGAAGCCGCCTGCGGCAGGCAGCAGAGAGGGGCCCATCTTGGTGCAAGGGTCCCGGCTGAAAGCAGGATGCGTACCGCCTCCGAGCCGTCCGCCCAACGGGCCATGGCCCCAGTAGGCCGGACCGGGCCCTCCCGTTACAGAGGAGCTACGAGCGACGGGACCCGTGTCCCGTAAGCAGGGTGGAACCGTGGAGTAATGCCGATTACCTCACCCCTGAATCACTGTCAGGGGTGGGGATTTTTATTTTCCCGACCCCAATATCAAGGAGGAATCATCATGAGCGAAGAAAACAAGTACACCTTTGAAAACGAGGAATACCGCCGGACCTATTGGCACACCTGCTCCCACGTCCTGGCCCAGGCCGTCAAGCGCCTGCATCCGGAGGTGAAGCTGGCCATCGGCCCGTCCATCGAAAACGGCTTTTATTACGATCTGGACGCGCCCTTTGCCTTCACCCCCGAGGACCTGGCCGAGATCGAGGGCGAAATGCGCAAGATCTGCAAGGAGAAGCTGAAGCTGGAGCGCTTTGAGCTGCCCCGGGAGGAGGCCCTGCAATACATGGAGGAGCGGCAGGAGCCCTACAAGGTGGAACTGATCAACGACCTGCCCGCCGACGCCCACATCTCCTTCTATAAGCAGGGAGAGTTCGTGGACCTGTGCGCCGGTCCCCACCTGGATTCCACCGGCCGCATCAAGGGCAACGCCATCAAGCTGACCGCCTGCAACGCCGCCTACTGGCGCGGCGACAGCAAGCGTGAAACGCTCCAGCGCATCTACGGCGTCGCCTTCCCGAAAAAGGACGAGCTGGATGAGTACCTTGCCAAGCTCGAGGAGGCCAAGCTGCGCGACCACCGCAAGCTCGGCCGCGAGCTGGGCCTGTTCATGACCGACGAGCTGGTCGGCCGGGGCCTTCCGATGTTCCTGCCCAAGGGCTACACGGTCTGGCGCATTCTGGAAAACTATATCCGCGACAAGGAGCTCAAGCTGGGCTATCAGCACGTGCTCACGCCCTGCGTCGGCACGGTCGAGCTTTACAAGACCTCCGGCCACTGGGATCACTACAAGCAGAATATGTTCCCCGCGATGGAGGTGGACGATGAGGTCTACGTCCTGCGCCCGATGAACTGCCCGCACCATATGCGCATCTACGCCAATCAGCCCCACTCCTACCGCAATCTCCCCGTGCGCATCGGCGAGATTGCCCACGACTTCCGCTATGAGGCGTCCGGCACGCTCAAGGGCATCGAGCGCGGCCGCCACTTCTGCCAGAACGACGCGCATCTGTTCGTCACGCCCGAGCAGATCAAGGACGAGTTCTCCAAGGTCTGCGACCTGATCTTCGAGACCTACAAGGACTTCGGCATCACGGATTACCGCTGCGTGCTGTCGCTGCGCGACCCGGCGGACAAGGAGAAGTACCACGACGACGATGAAATGTGGAACACCGCCGAGAACGCCCTGCGCGAGGTGCTCAACGAGCTGGGCATCCACTACACCGAGGAGATCGGCGAGGCGGCCTTCTACGGTCCCAAGCTGGACGTGAACGTGCGTCCTGCCGTCGGCGCGGAGTACACACTCTCTACCTGCCAGCTCGACTTCTGCCTGCCCGCCAAGTTCCACCTGACCTATATCGACTCCAACGGCGAGGAAAAGACGCCCGTGGTGCTCCACCGCGCGATCCTCGGCTCGCTCGACCGCTTCATGGCCTATCTCATTGAGGAGACGATGGGCGCGTTCCCGACCTGGCTTGCTCCCGTGCAGGCGAAGTTCCTGCCCGTCACCGATCGCGCCGCCGACTACTGCGCCGAGCAGGCCAAGAAGCTCGAAGACATGGGCTTCCGCGTCGAGGTCGATTACCGCAACGAGAAGATCGGCCGCAAGATCCGCGACGCGCAGACCGAGAAGGTGCCCTACATGGTCATCGTCGGCGACCGCGACATGGAGAACGGTACCGTCTCCCCGCGCCACCGTGCGGACGGCGATCTCGGCGCGATGAGCGTGGACGAGTTCTCCGCCCTGCTCAAGCGTGTTGTGGACAGCAAGGAGCAGAAGTAAACCGATCTTTTTGGAAAAACAGTCACTCGTCAGAGTGACTGTTTTTTTGCCTTGGATTTAGCCAAAATGACAGACGGTGAAGGAAAACTTGCATAAATTCGAATAAGGTGCATGAAAAATTTATATATGAAGAAAAAGTAAAAATTTGTCGTCGCCAAAAAATTTGTGTGAAATAACGGAACGAGCGGAAAAAGAAAGGGCTAAGAAAAATGGATTCCGCCTTAATTTTGTGCGAATAGCCAAAAGTGCAAAAGTATCTTGCAATAAAACTTGCAATAAGTTATAATGACTATGCCTCAAAGAGGTACATTGGCCGTTTTGCAAAACGAAGAAGCGCCGGCCGACGCTCATGCACAACATTGGACAACGTTGTGCAGAATGTCCCCGACCGGCGGTAACGTTGCCGAAACGGTAAAACAAAAAGGAGATTGCGTATGAAAAAGTTCTTAGCCCTCATCCTGTCCGTCGCTATGATCTTCGCTCTTGTTGCTTGCGGCAGCAAGGAAGGTGATGCCCCCAACACCGACGGCGACACCCAGCAGACCGATACCCCCGCCGCTCCTGTTGACATCGTCATCGCCACCGGCGGCACCACCGGTACTTACTATGCCGTTGGCAACGCGCTCGTCACCACCATCGGCGACAAGCTGAGCCTGTCCAAGCTCACCGCTGTCGACTCCGGCGCCTCCAAGGCGAACGTCCAGCTCGTCACCGCCAACCAGGCCCAGATGTCCATCCTGCAGTCCGACGTTCTGAACTATGCTCACAACGGCTCCGGCGGTGAGACCATGTTCGACGGCGCTGCCGACATGAACTCCCTGTGGGTCGCGGGCGTTTACAACGAGACCGTCCAGCTCGTCACCGCCCCCTCCATCAAGAGCATTGAAGACCTCAAGGGCAAGACCGTCTGCGTCGGCGACGTCGGCTCCGGTACCGCTCTGAACGCGGCTCAGGTCCTCGAGGCCTACGGCATGACCTTCGACGATATCAAGGTCATGTACGACTCCTTCTCCGGCGGCGCTGAGGCCCTCAAGAACGGCCAGTGCGATGCGGCCTTCACCGTTTCCGGCGCCCCCACCCCCGCTCTGACCGACCTCGCCACCGCCTACAACTTCAATATGCCCTCCCTCAGCGATGAGGCGGTCTCCTATCTGACCACCAACTATCCCTTCCTGGTCCAGGATAACCTGCCCGCCAACACCTACACCTGCGTTGCGGACGAGACCGTCTGCGTCGCCGTCAAGGCCGTCTTCACCGCCTCCAAGGACCTCAGCGAGGATGTCGTCTATGAGATCACCAAGGCCATGTTCGACAATCAGGCTGACCTGGCCAAAGCTCAGGCCAAGTTCGGCTTCCTGAGCCCCGAGGGTGCTGTTGCCGGCTCCTTCGACCTGCATCCCGGCGCCGAGAAGTACTACAAGGAGATTGGCGTTCTGTAAGAACACCCAATCCTGAAAGAGTGCGAAAGTGCAACTGCGACAACGCATAAGCATGGCCGCTGCAATAGTCTTGATTATTGCAGCGGCCTCCCTCTTGATTCCCCGCGCCGGCTATTACCTGACGCTCCGCAATAAGGACAGCGGCGAGCTCTATGCGCGCTACCGCATGGACGAGGGGGATCGCTTTTCCATTACCTTTAAGCATTCCGTCAACCAATATCCGCTGACGGACACCTTTGAGATCAGTGAAGGAAAGATCTATGCCGAGGAGTGTAAGTACTATGCTTACGGCGCCGGCGTGCAGGTGGAGCTGAATCCCGGAGAGGAGCTCAGCTATACCGACGACGGAGCCATGCTCATCACCGGCATACATCAGGATAGAACCGGAGTCTGCTATGCCGTGGCCACCGTTTACGACTTCTTTTTGAAGGTAAAGGACGGTCCGGATATCAGTCTGCGTGATTTGTGTGGAAGAAATTCGCTGGTGACGCTCAATTATGAGTTCTTCCTCTATTGACGTCACAGTGTTCACCAATAAAAAGGAGGAGAAAAACACCAATGACTGACGCTGAAAAGAAAGTCTTGGACGAAGAGGTCGTCGTTGAAAGCGTAGACGTTGAAGTCGGTACGATGGAAGACGTTGACGCGATCATGAAAAAGTTTGACCGCGAGTCCAACACCCGTGTCTGGGAGGGCACGCCGAAGAAGATCCTGCGCTATGTGCTGGCCGCCTTTATGCTCTTTATGGTCTACATGAACCTGTGGGCCACCTGGAGCGGCCAGATCCGCCGCTGCCTGTTCGTCGGCTTTGTGATCCTGTTCACATTCTTTATCTACCCCGTGAAGAAGGGCAATGTAAAGCCCAACTCCATGCCGTGGTATGATATCCTGCTCGCTGTCGCGGGCTGTATTCCCTATTTCTACTATGTTGCCAACTTCAAGAGGATTGTGGCGATGGGCATCGCCATCGGCCAGACCGAGATCATCCTCGGCATCATCGGCACGCTGGTGCTGGCCGAGTGCTGCCGCCGCGCGGTGGGCCTGCCGATCCTTGTCGTGGCGACCTGCTTCGTGCTCTACGCCTTCATCGGCCGCGGCATGAGCCTGCAGCTCGTGGTATATAATGTATTCTACACCACCAACGGCATCATCGGTACCCCGATCTCCGTCTGCTCGACCTACATTGCCCTGTTCCTGCTGTTCGGCGCGTTCCTTGAGGCGACCGGTGTTGCGAACTTCTTCATCGACTGCGCGAACGCGCTGGTCGGCTGGGCGTCCGGCGGTCCCGCGAAGGTCGCGGTCGTCTCCTCCGCCCTGTGCGGCATGGTCTCCGGTTCCTCCGTCGGCAACACCGTCACCACCGGCTCCGTGACCATCCCGATGATGAAGAAGACCGGCTATCCCGGAGAGTTTGCCGGCGCGGTCGAGGCTGCGTCCTCCACCGGCGGCCAGATCATGCCCCCCATCATGGGCGCTGCGGCGTTCATCATGGCGGAAATGACCGGCTATGACTATTCCGACATCATCGTCCGTGCGATCCTGCCCGCGTTCCTGTACTTCCTCGGCATCTTCCTGGGCGTCCACTTCAAGGCCAAGAAGCTCGGTCTCGTCGGCCTCAAGCGTGAGGAACTGCCCAAGTGGAAGCTCCTGCTGCCGAAAATCTATCTGCTCCTGCCCCTGATCGTCCTGACCTGGATGGTCATTGCCGGTCAGACCATGGCCAAGAGCGCCATCTACGGCACCATCGTTGCCATCGCGGTCGGCATCATCAATAAGGACGACCGCATGACCCCGAGCAAGTTCGTCAACGGCCTTGAAAACGGCGGCAAGAACTGCCTGTCCATCGGTATTGCCTGCGGCATCGCCGGCATCATCTCCGTGTGCATCACGATGACCGGTCTCGGCGGCAAGCTCATCACCTACGTCGTTAAGCTCTCCAACGGCCACCTGTTCATCGCCCTGTTCCTCACGATGATCTGCTGCATCATCCTCGGCATGGGCGTTCCCACCACGGCGAACTACATCATCATGGCCTCCACCTGCGCGCCTATCCTCATCAACGGTATGGGTATGCACATCCTGGCTGCCAATATGTTCGTGTTCTACTTCGGCATCGTCGCCGACATCACGCCTCCCGTTGCGCTCGCGGCTTATGCCGGTGCTGCCATCGCCAAGGCGCCCCCGATGAAGACCGCGCTCAACGCCACCCGTTTGGCGATCGCCGCGTTCATCATCCCCTACATCTTCGCTTATAACAATGCGATGATCTTCGTCGGCGATGTCACCTTCTTCGGCGTTGCCTCCATCGTTATCTCCGCGACGCTCGGCATGGCCTCCATCGCCTCCGGCTTCATGGGTTATCTGATCCACGACCTGAAGTGGTACTCCCGTATCGCGCTGATCGCCGGCGGTCTGCTGATGGTCATCCCCGGTACGGTCACCGACCTCGCCGGCCTCGCCATTCTGATCGTTATCCTGCTCATCCAGAGGGCTGAGAACAAGAAGGAGAAGAAGGCTGCGGTCTGATCTCCCGAAAACACGAGAAAATAAAGAGACGCTTCGGCGTCTCTTTATTTTTGCCCGATCGTCCCTCGAGGTCGGGAAGTCGGCACATGAAACGGCGCGGCGGCGCATAAAATGCAGGGAAAAGGAGGCGTCGTTATGCCGAAAATCTATCTCAGCCCCTCCACGCAGGAGTCCAATCCCTACATCACCGGAAGCGGCAGCGAGGAGTACAATATGAACCGGCTCGCCGACGCGCTGGAGCCGTATCTTTATGCCAACGGGATCCGCTTTGTGCGCAACACGCCCGACATGACCGCCGCGTCCTCCATCGCGCAGGCGAACCGCCTCGGCGGCTTTGACTTCTATCTCGCGCTCCACTCCAACGCCGCCGCGCCGGAAAGCTCCGGCAGCGTGCGCGGCGTGCTGGTGTTTTACTATCCGACGAGCGCGGAGGGCAAGCGCGCGGCGGAGCTGTTCGCCGCGAACCTCAAACGCGTTTATCCGCTGCCTGACCTCGTGCGCACCGTGCCCACCACCGCGCTCGGCGAGGTGCGTCAGCCGAAGTATCCGGCCAACCTGCTCGAGCTGGGCTACCACGACAACTATGCCGACGCCGCGTGGGTCGAGAACAATATGGACGCCATCGCGCGCGAGCTGGCGCGCTCGCTGACGGAGTATTTCGGCCTGCCGTTCATCGAGCCGCAGCCGGTTGTGCAGGGGACTGTCTCCACGAGCGGCTCGCCGCTGCGCCTGCGCGCCTACCCGAGCGCCGCGGGGCAGACCATCGCGCTCATGCCGAACGGCGCGCCGGTCACGGTCTACGGCACCTGGCAGGGCTGGAACGTGGTGCACTACAACGGCAGCGTCGGCTATGCCGCCGAGGCGTATATCGAGAGCTGACGGGCAGCCGGGAATGCCGCTTTTTAATTGGGCAGTGCGGAAACACGCCGCAGGAGCGGCCGAGCGGAAATAGAAGCAGACCGGATCGTTTTCGGAAAAACAAGCACACTGCTCCCGAAGATCCGGTCGAGATTTGGGGTCCGGGGGTCAAGGGGCTTGCCCCTTGCGTTCTCTTGGGGTTCCAAAGGGGTGGTTCTCTTCGGAAGAGAATCACCCCTTTGACAAAAGCCGTGCGTCGCGCGGCTGACCCCACGCGCTTTTTCGACAAATAGTTTTTGCTTGACACTTGTTTACAAAAAGGTTACAATATTCGGTGGATTTATGGAGGGGAGAGAAGGGGCTCTCCCGTTTGTTGATTCAAAAACCCGTTTTGATATACCATCGGGACACGGTCGGACCGGCCGCTCCGATGGAAGCAAAAGTGGACACAGGAGGAATCAAATGAATATACCCAGCCTTGTCATCGGCTTGGCGGCGGGACTTTTCATTGGTATTCTTGCTTGTATTCTGTACCGCAACAAGAAGGCGAAGGACGATAAGGAAAAGATCGCCAACGCCGAAGAGGAGGCGCTGCGCATCATCAACGATGCCATCAAGAGCGCCGAGAGCAAAAAACGCGAGGCCACGCTGGAGGCGAAGGAGGAGATCCTCCGCTCCCGCAAGGAATACGAGAAGGAAGAAAAGGAACGTCGTGCCGACCTGCAGAAGCAGGAACGCCGCTTACAGCAAAAGGAAGAAAACATCGACCGCAAGACCGACGCGATCGAGAAGAAGGAAGAGGCCCTTGCCCAGAAGCACGCCGCTCTGGACAAGGAGAACGAAGAGATCAAGATCATCAAGCGCAGCCAGACCGAGATGCTCGAGCGCATCTCCGGCTTTACGGCTGACGAGGCCAAGAAATACCTGATCGAGCAGGTCGAGTCCGAGGTCACCCACGAGACCGCCCTCAAGATCAAGGAGATCGAGGCCCGCGCCAAGGACGAAGCGGACCAGTATGCCCGCGAGATCGTAGCGTCCGCCATCCAGCGCTGCGCCGCCGATCACGTCGCCGAGATCACCGTCAGCGTGGTTCCCCTGCCCAATGACGAGATGAAGGGACGCATCATCGGCCGCGAGGGCCGCAACATCCGCACCATTGAAACGCTCACGGGCGTCGATCTCATCATCGACGATACGCCCGAGGCCATCACCGTCTCCTGCTTCGAGCCGGTGCGCCGCGAGGTCGCGCGTCTGGCGCTCGAAAAGCTGATCGCCGACGGCCGCATCCATCCCACCCACATCGAGGAGATGGTCGCCAAGGCCCGCCGCGAGGTGGACGCCGTCATCAAGTCCGAGGGTGAGCGCGCGGTGCTTGAGACCGGCGTGCGCGGCCTGCACCCCGAGCTGGTGAAGCTGCTCGGCCGCCTGCATTACCGTACGAGCTACGGTCAGAACGTGCTCCAGCACTCCATCGAGGTCGCGCATCTTGCCGGCATGATGGCAGCCGAGCTCGGCGCGGACGTCGCCACGGCGAAGCGCGCCGGCCTGCTGCACGATATCGGCAAGGCCGTCGACCACGAGCTCGAAGGCACCCACGTCGCGCTCGGCGTGGAGTTCCTGCGCAAGTACCATGAGCGCGAGGACGTCATCCACGCGGTGCAGGCGCACCACAACGACGTCGAGCCGCAGACCGTCGTCGCCTGCCTCGTGCAGGCCGCCGACGCCATCTCCGCCGCCCGTCCCGGCGCCCGCCGCGAGAACATCGAGAACTACATCAAGCGCCTCGAAAAGCTCGAGGAGATCACCGGCTCCTACCCCGGCGTCGAGACCTCCTACGCCATTCAGGCGGGCCGCGAGGTCCGCGTGATGGTCAAGCCCGAGCAGGTGAGCGAGGACGATATGGTCATCCTCGCCCGCGAGCTGGCCAAGCGCATCGAGAGCGAGCTCGAGTATCCCGGTCAGATCAAGGTCCATGTGCTGCGTGAGACGAAGGTCATCGAATACGCCAAATGAGAAAAAAGCACCGCTGAAGCGTCGCTTCGGCGGTGCTTTTTTCGTCTGCTATGAAAATGAAAAATGCAGAGAATTCCAATTATGAAAGGATTCCTTCATAAAAAGGGCAGAAGAGACAAAAATTTTTCCGCATATTTGGTGAAAGTCTCAAATCGAGAAATGATTTGAGACTTTTTCTTGCGTATTGAGTGCCGAGAGCTTATAATACAGAAGAACGGGACTGATTTGTGAAAAATTAGACAATCCAAATAATTTATAGTGAAGGAGCAAAAAGACTATGGATTTCCATCTGTCCAAAGAGCATCTGCTGGTTCGCAAAATGTATCGCGAATTTGCAGAAACCGAAGTCAAGCCTTTAGCCGAAGAACTCGATGAGGAAGAGCGCTTCCCCATGGAGACCGTCGAAAAGATGGCCAAGCTCGGCATGATGGGTATTTACTTCCCGAAGCAGTACGGCGGCGCCGGCGGCGATGTTCTCAGTTATGCCATGTGCGTGGAGGAGCTCGCTAAGGTTTGCGGCACCACCGCTGTTATCGTTTCCGCCCACACCTCCCTCTGCTGCGCTCCCATTTTCGAGAACGGCACCGAGGAGCAGAAGATGAAGTATCTGCCTGACCTTCTGTCCGGCCGCAAGATCGGTGCGTTCGGTCTGACCGAGCCCGGCGCCGGTACCGACGCCTCCGGCCAGCAGACCACCGCTGTCAAGAACGAGAACGGCGACTACGTCCTCAACGGCAGCAAGTGCTTCATCACCAACGGCAACGTTGCCTCCACCTTCGTCGTCTTCGCCATGACCGACAAGAGCAAGGGCAACCACGGCATTTCCGCCTTCATCGTCGAGAGCACCTTCCCCGGCTTCTCCACCGGTAAGCACGAGAAGAAGATGGGTATCCGCGGCAGCTCCACCTGCGACCTCGTTTTCGAGGATTGCGTCGTTCCCAAGGAGAACCTGCTCGGTAAGGAAGGCGAGGGCTTCAAGATCGCTATGAAGACCCTCGACGGCGGCCGTATCGGCATTGCTTCCCAGGCTCTGGGTCTTGCCGAGGGCGCCATCAACGAGGCGGTCAAGTACACCAAGGAGCGCGTCCAGTTCGGCCGTCGCCTGAGCCAGTTCCAGAACACCCAGTTCCAGCTGGCCGATATGCACACCCGCACCCAGGCTGCTCAGTACCTCGTTTACGCCGCTGCCTGCAAGAAGCAGAACCATGAGGATTACTCCATGGACGCTGCCATGGCCAAGCTCTTCGCCGCGGAGACCGCTTCCGACGTCACCCGCCGCGCGGTCCAGCTCTTCGGCGGTTACGGCTACACCCGTGAGTATCCCGTTGAGCGCATGATGCGTGACGCGAAGATCACCGAGATCTATGAGGGTACTTCCGAGGTCCAGCGTATGGTCGTCGCCAAGTATCTCGGCGTGAACTAAGAAAGAGGAGGTAACAAAACAATGAAGATCATCGTTTCCGTTAAGCAGGTCCCCGATACCTCCGGTAAGGTCGCCGTCAATCCCGATGGTACCCTGAACCGCGCTTCCATGCAGACCATCATCAACCCCGATGATATGAACGCCGTCGAGGCCGCCCTCAAGATCAAGGACGCCACCGGCTGCAAGGTCCTCGTCGTCACCATGGGTCCCCCGCCGGCAGAGGGTATGCTGCGCGAGCTGATCGCCATGGGCGCGGACGAAGGCTATCTCGTTTCCGCCCGTGAGTTCGGCGGCTCCGATACTTACGCCACCTCCCAGATCCTCGCCGCCGCCGTGGATACCATCGGCCTCGACAAGGACGACATCGTCTTCTGCGGCCGTCAGGCCATCGACGGCGATACCGCGCAGGTCGGCCCCCAGATGGCGGAGAAGCTGCACCTCCCGCAGGTCACCTACGCCGCCGACATCCAGAAGGACGGCGACACGCTGACCATCAAGCGTATGCTCGAGGACGGCTACATGACCATCAAGGTCAACACCCCCTGCCTCATCACCTGCATCAAGGAACTGAACACCCCGCGCTACATGAGCGTTTCCGGTGTGTTTGAGTGCTACTCCAAGCCCGTGACCGTTCTGGACTACAACGCCCTGAAGGATCATCCCCTGATCGACGCCACCACCATCGGCCTCAAGGGCAGCCCCACCAACATCCTGACCTCCTTCACTCCCCCGCAGAAGGGCGCCGGCCAGATGCTCGAGGGCAACGACATGAAGACCTGCGAGAAGCTCGCCGGTATCCTGTCTGAGAAACACATCATTTAAGGGAAGGAGAGTACGACAATGGTTGAGAATTATAACAGCATGGATCTCGCTGCCTTCAAGAACGTTTGGGTCTTCTGCGAGCAGCGTCAGGGCAAGATGATGCCCACCACCTTTGAACTGATCTCCGAGGGCCGCAAGCTGGCGGACGAGCTGGGCGTGAACCTCTGCGGTCTGCTGCTCGGCGACAACGTCGAGGGCATCGCCAAGGAGCTCGGCGGCTACGGCGCGGACGAGGTCATCGTCTGCGAGCATCCCCTGCTCAAGAACTACACGACCGACGCGTATGCCAAGGTCATCTGCGACGTCGTTTCCGAGATGAAGCCCGAGGCGTTCCTCATCGGCGCGACCAACATCGGCCGTGACCTCGGTCCCCGCTGCGCGGCCCGTCTGCACACCGGTCTGTGCGCCGACTGCACGCACCTCGACGTCGATATGCCCATCTACAAGGACTTCCTGCGCAGCGCCTCCACGCTGCCCGAGGAGAAGATCGAGAAGATGAACACCGCCAAGGTCATGGGTCAGGACCACGACGTGTCCCGCGACCTCAAGATGACCCGTCCGGCGTTCGGCGGCAACCTGATGGCCACCATCATCTGCCCGCGCTTCCGTCCCGCCATGGCGACCGTTCGCCCCGGCGTTATGAAGAAGGCTCCCTTCGATCAGGCCAAGGCGGACGCGGTGAAGATCACCAAGCCCAGCTTCACCCTGAGCGAGGCCGATATGGACACCGAGGTCGTCGAGGTCGTCAAGGCCGCGAAGAAGCTCGTTGACCTCATCGGCGCAGACTACATCGTCTCCGTCGGCCGCGGCATCTCCAAGGACGTCGAGGGCGGCATCAAGCTGGCGGAGGAGCTGGCGGACGTGCTCGGCGGCGTCGTCGGCGGCAGCCGTGTTGCCATCGACTCCGGCTGGCTCACTGCCGACCATCAGGTCGGTCAGACCGGTAAGACCGTTCACCCGAAGGTCTATATCGCCCTCGGTATCTCCGGCTCCATCCAGCACAAGGCCGGTATGAGCGAGTCCGAGTGCATCATCGCGGTCAACAAGAACGACACCGCGCCGATCTTCGAGATCGCCGACTACGGCATCTGCGGCGACCTGTTCAAGGTCACCCCGATGCTGATCGAGGCCTTCAAGGCCGCGAAGGCGAGCAAGTAAAATACTCAAAAAAAGAGGACACCGTAAGGTGTCCTCTTTTTTTGCTTTTTACACCCGCTGCGCGCAGAAATTGCTTGCCGCAGGCAAGCAATTTCCACACTTGCGGGCGAGAAGTATTTTTCTGACGCACATGTCGTCAGAAAAATAATTATAATTATTTCGCGCCTATGGGCGCGAAACTCTGCGAGGGTTTTTGCCGAGTTGGTGTCGGTGACATGCGTTTTGACAAAATTTACGTCTGGTTTCTTGCTGCTTCGTGCGCATACTATTGCTTGGGTATCGCGGGAGATGAACGTAAGGAGAAATGCAGCAATGAAGCAGACCCTTGCCATGCTTTTTGTGACGGCGCTGCTGCTCTTCTCGCTCGCGGGCTGCGGGGAGAAGAAGGACAGCAACACCGCCAACGGCCCGTCGACCGGTACGACCGACAACGGCGCGGCGGACAGCAATAAGAAGGACGACAACGCGTCCGGTGACGACATGAGCGGCGAAAACAAAAAAGACGACAGCGTGACCGGCGACGGCATGATGGGCGACGACATGGACGGCGACGGAGAGAATACGACACGCAGCGTCGACCGCCGCAATGCCGCCGCGAGCGCCAGCGACCGCAGCCGCTATTTTGGCAGCGACAAGACCATCACGCACGAAAACGGCAACCTCTACGGCAAGACCTATCTGAATCCCGAGACGGAAAAGAGCGCGAACGCGCAGCTGCGCAGCAACGGCCGCAGTTTGACAGGCACAAATATCAATGGAATCTCGAACGATGTGCGTTACCGGCAGATGCTGTCGAACGGCCGCGTGCACGACACGGACGGCTTTTTGTTCGACGGCGAAAATACGCACTACAACACCTTAAAGTGAAGAAAGCGGGAGCGGTATGCTCCCGCTTAGCTTTTGCCGTATTGACGAACCGCATTCACCTGGATATAATGAAATACAACAGAAAGGAAGTGCCGCCCTATGGATCGTGAGCTCCGCGTTGTTCTCTCCGCCCGTGTGTTTTCCGACCAGAAATGCTTTGGCCCCGGCGTGTCCCAGCTTTTGAAGCGCGTAGACGAGCTGCATTCGCTGCGCGCGGCGGCGCTGTCGATGTCCATGGCCTATTCCAAGGCGTGGACGGTCGTCCGCAATGCCGAGGACGGGCTGGGCTTCCATCTTTTGACCTCCACGGCGGGCGGCAAGCACGGCGGCGGCGCGGTACTGACGGACGAAGCGCGGCAGATGCTCACCGCCTACGATGAATACTGCGAGAAGCTGCGCGCCTACGGCGAGAAGCTCTTTGAAGAGACCTTTGCCTTTTACGATGACATTCCCAAGCAGGAAGTGCATAAAAAGGAGGAACGATATGCTCGGTAAGCTTTGCGTCTGCGGACACGAAATGAAGCCTCAGGGGAAGCAGACCCTCGAGATGAACGGCTCAAGCCTCGGTTCGAATCTCTGGACCGATCATGTCGAGGTGGATATGTACATCTGCTCGTGGTGCGGCCGCATGGCATTCTTTGAGCCGGAGGACGTGCGCGAAAAGCGCTTTCGGGATGCCTGCGAGGAAATGACGATGGACGAGTTGCGTGCGATCGTTTACGATGCCAATCCGGATATGCTGCGCGCTGTTGCGCGCGAGCGCATTGAAGAGCTGGAGTCGATCGAGCGTTACAAGGCGGAGCAGAAGCAAAAAGAGGAGGAAAGGCGTGCAAAGCGCAAAAAACTCTTTTCGGGCATTCTCGGCAGAGACGAGGACGACGGCAAGCCGCCCAAGAACCGTCCGCCCGAATTCTGATGAAATTTCTGTAAAAGTGCGCACACTGTGCGCACTTTTTGCTTGACAAACGCGCGCGACGGGTGTACACTCCCATCATCAAAATGGCACGGATAGGGAAGAAACCGATATTTCCCCGCGCAGAGAGGGATGCATTTGCTGTGAGCATCCTGCGGAAGAGACCGGCAGTACCACCCTTGAGCCGCCCGCGAAACAAGCGGGACGGGATCGCCCGTTACAGCGGACACAAGCGGCGCGCAACGCGCAAGCAGGGTGGAACCGTGGAGTATTTGAATGCTTCACCCCTGAGAACATCGGGGGTGGAGCTTTTTTGCACCCTCAAATGAAAATGGAGGTAAATAACATGTCTGAAGAAGTCAAGATCAGCGAAGAGAACCAGTTCTCGTTTGAAAATCCCGAGTACCGCAAGACCTATTGGCACACCTGCTCCCATGTGCTGGCGCAGGCCGTCAAGCGCCTCTGGCCCGAGGTGAAGCTCGCCATCGGCCCGAGCATCGACAACGGGTTCTACTATGATATGCTCGCCCCGTTCTCCTTCACGCCGGAGAATTTGGCTGAGATCGAGGCCGAAATGCGCAAGATCTGCAAGGAAAAGCTCAAGCTCGAGCGCTTTGAGCTCCCGCGCGCCGAGGCCATCAAGTTTATGGAAGAAAAGGAAGAGCCGTTCAAGGTCGAGCTCATCAACGACCTGCCCGAGGACGCCGTCATCAGCTTCTACAAGCAGGGCGAGTTCACCGACCTCTGCGCCGGTCCGCACCTCGACTCCACCGGCCGCATCAAGGGCAACGGCATCAAGCTGACCGCCTGCAACGCCGCCTACTGGCGCGGCGACTCGAACCGCGAGGTGCTCCAGCGCATCTACGGCGTCGCTTTCCCGAAGAAGGAAGAGCTGGACGCCTACCTCAAAGAGCGCGAGGAGGCCGTCAAGCGCGACCACAACAAGCTCGGCCGCGAGCTCGAATACTTCACCACCGTCGACTGCATCGGTCAGGGCCTTCCGGTGCTGCTGCCCAAGGGCGCGCGCGTCGTGCAGGTGCTCCAGCGCTGGGTCGAGGATACCGAGCAGAAGCGCGGCTATCTTCTCACCAAGACCCCGCTCATGGCCAAGCGCGACCTTTACAAGATCTCCGGCCACTGGGATCACTATCTCGACGGCATGTTCATCCTCGGCGACCCGTATGACGAGACGAAGGAGTGCTTCGCCCTGCGCCCGATGACCTGCCCGTTCCAGTATCAGGTCTACCTGAACCGCCAGCGCTCCTACCGCGACCTGCCGATGCGCCTGGGCGAGACCTCGACGCTCTTCCGCAACGAGGATTCCGGCGAGATGCACGGCCTCATCCGCGTGCGTCAGTTCACGATTTCCGAAGGCCACCTCGTCCTGCGTCCCGACCAGCTCGAAGAGGAGTTCAAGGGCTGCCTCGACCTTGCCAAGTACTGCCTCGGCACCGTCGGCCTTCTTGACAAGTGCACGTTCCGTTTCTCCCAGTGGGATCCCGCGAACCCGAACAACAAGTACGAGGGCACGAAGGAGCAGTGGGATCACGCCCAGAGCGTGATGGAGCGCATCCTCAAGGACCTCGACGTCGACTACACCGTCGGCATCGACGAGGCCGCATTCTACGGCCCGAAGCTCGACATCCAGTATAAGAACGTCTACGGCAAGGAAGACACCCTCGTCACCATCCAGATCGACATGTTGCTCGCCGAGCGCTTCGGCATGTACTACATCGACGAAAACGGCGAGAAGAAGCTGCCGTACATCATCCACCGCACGTCTCTCGGCTGCTATGAGCGCACGCTCGCCTACCTCATCGAGGAGTATGCCGGTGCGCTGCCGACGTGGATGGCACCCGAGCAGGTGCGCTTCCTGCCCGTTACCGACCGCGCCGCCGACTACTGCGCCGAGCAGGCCAAGAAGCTCGAAGACATGGGCTTCCGCGTCGAGGTCGACTACCGCAACGAGAAGATCGGCCGCAAGATCCGCGACGCGCAGATGGAGAAGGTCCCCTACATGGTGGTCGTCGGCGACCGCGACATGGAGAACGGCACCGTTTCCCCGCGCCACCGCGCGGACGGCGACCTCGGCGCGATGAGCATGGACGAGTTCTCCGCGCTTCTCAAGCAGGTCGTGGACAACAAGGAAAAGAAATAATAGCATACCGATTTTGCATAATTAGCATTTGAGCCTTTCATAGGATCAGGGCGGCGCTTTGCCGCCCTGATTCTTTATACCTAAAGAAAAATTTGAAACCTGATAAATATTTAACGAAATAATCGGTCGAATGATGACGGAATTCAACGATAATTTGGCGAAATATCCAAAAAAGTAAAAACGTCTTGCAATAGACCTGTCATTCGGTTATAATGAGATTGCCTGAAAGAGGCAAGTAAATTTCGGAATTCAACGCTTCTCCAACGTAGGTGCTCCGAAGCGCCCCCACGCGGCGGAGCATGTGCCGGTGAAGCGGTGAATGCCGGAAGAATCAAAAAGGAGATTGCGTATGAAAAAGTTTTTAGCTCTGATCCTCTCTCTCGCGATGGTCTTCGCGCTGGTCGCCTGCGGCGATGAGAAGACGGACGACAGCCAGAACAACGACGGCGACCCCAGCTCCGATTCCCCCGTCGCGATCACTCTGGCGACCGGCGGTACCTCCGGTACCTACTATGCTGTCGGCGGCGTTCTCAAGACCGTCCTCGACTCCAAGCTGACCCTTTCCAAGCTCTCTGTTGAGTCCACCGGCGCTTCCGTCGCGAACGTCAACATGATCACCGACGGAGATGCTCAGATGGCCATTCTCCAGTCCGACGTTATCAACTACGCGCACGAGGGCACCAACTCCTTCGACGGCGCTCCCGAGACCAACGCTCTTTGGGTCGCCGGTATCTACAACGAGACCGTTCAGATCCTTGCCAAGCCCGGCATCAACTCCGTTGCCGACCTCAAGGGCAAGACCGTCTGCGTCGGTGACGTTGGTTCCGGTACCGAGATCAACGCCTGGCAGGTGCTCGGCGCTGCGGGTCTGACCAAGGACGACGTCAAAGCGGTGAACGGCTCCTTCCAGGATGGCGTTGACCAGCTCAAGGACGGCAAGATCGACGCCGCCTTCACTGTCGCCGGTGCTCCCACGACCGCTATCGTCGACTATGCCACCACCAACACCCTCAACCTCGTCTCCCTGAGCGACGATGAGCTCGCCGCCATCCAGGAGGCATATCCGTTCCTGATCCGTGACGATCTGGCTGCCGGCACCTACACCGGTCAGGATGCCGACGTCACCTGCGTCGCTATCCAGGCTACTCTCGTTGCCTCCGAAGAGCTGAGCGAGGATGTCGTTTATGAGTTCGTCAAGGCCATGTTCGACAACAAGGACGCTCTGACCGAAGGCCACGCCAAGTTCGGCTTCCTCGATCCCGAGGCTGCCTCCGCTGGTGCTACCGTCACCATGCATCCCGGTGCTGAGAAGTACTACAAGGAAATCGGCGTCCTGTAAGCAGGATCGCTACCGTGTATTGACGTGAATTCTCATCTGCGGAAATACATAATTGCGGCCGCTGCAATAATAACGATTATTGCAGCGGCCGCCGTGCTTCTTCCTCGCTCCGGCTACTATCTGACCCTGCGCAACCGCGACACCGGCGAGGTCTACGCCCGGTACAAAATGGGCGAGGGAGACCGCTTTTCCGTGACCTTTATCCATTCCGTGAACAAATACCCCCTGACCGATACCTACGAGATCGAAAACAAAACGATCTATGTGGAGGAGACGACCTATTGCTCCTTTGGCGCAGGCGTGCAGACGGAGCTCAACCCCGGCGAAACGCTTGACAAGGTCTATGTGGACCGCCCCGATTACAAGGGCTGGGCAATGGTCATTCGAAACATCCATCAGGACAGGACAGACGTCGGCTACATTGTCGGTACGGTCTCTGACCATGTACTCAATGTAAACGGCGAGGATGTCAGTCTGCGTGATTTGTGTGGAAAAAACGCGCCTGTGCGTTTTAATTACGAATTCTGGCTCGTCTGAGCGCACGGACGCTCTCAAATAGAATTAGGAGGAAATTGCATCATGGCTGAAAACGAAAAGCTCAACAATGTTGCAGTCGACAACGACGTCGGCACCATGGAAGACGTCGATGCGATCATGAAAAAGTACGACCGTGAGTCGAACACGCGCGTCTGGGAAGGCACTCCCAGAAAGATCCTGCGTGTCCTTACGGCACTGTTCGGCATTTTCCTGATCGTGATGAACATGTGGATCAAGATGGACGAGCGTGCGCGCCGTCCGCTGTTCCTTGGCCTTGTCATTCTGCTCGTGTTCATCTACTACCCCATCAAGAAGGGCTCTCAGAAGGTCAACTACATGCCGTGGTACGACATTGTCATGGCGGCAGTCGGCGCGTTCTGTTTCTTCTTCTACCCCTTAAATCTTGAAAAAATCGTGTCTGCCGGTACCCGTATCCAGAAGACCTTTGTCGTGCAGATCGGGGGCGTTTCGATTCCCCTTCTGATCGTTTTTGCGATCATCGGCACATTGATCCTGGTCGAGTGCTGCCGCCGCGTGGTCGGTATGCCGATCATCTGCGTGGCGACGGTGTTCGTGCTCTACGCCTTCTTCGGCGCAGGCAAGGACCTAAAGACCGTCATGTATAACCTCTTCTACACCACCACCGGTATCCTCGGCACCCCGATCGGCGTCTGCTCGACCTACATTGCGCTGTTCGTCATCTTCGGCGCCTTCCTGGAGGCCACGGGTGTTGCAAACTTCTTCATCGACTGCGCGAACGCGCTGGTCGGCTGGGCTTCCGGCGGTCCTGCAAAGGTCGCGGTCGTTTCCTCTGCCCTCTGCGGCATGGTCTCCGGTTCCTCCGTCGGTAACACCGTAACCACCGGCTCCGTCACCATCCCGATGATGAAGAAGACCGGTTATCCCCCGGAGTTTGCCGGCGCGGTCGAGGCTGCATCTTCCACCGGCGGTCAGATCATGCCCCCGATCATGGGCGCTGCGGCGTTCCTGATGGCGGAAATGGTCGGCGTTCCCTATGCAAAGATCATCGTGCGTGCGATCCTGCCCGCATTCCTGTACTTCCTCGGCATCTTCCTCGGCGTGCACTTCAAGGCCAAGAAGCTCGGCCTCAAGGGTCTTCCCCGCGAGGAACTGCCCAAGTGGAAGCTCCTGCTCCCGCAGATCTACCTGATCCTCCCGCTGGTCGTTCTGGTCTACATGATCATGATCGGCTTCACGATGGCCACCGCCGCCGTGTATGCAACGCTGTACTGCGTTGTCGTTTCGATGATCAGCCGTGAAGAGGGCAAGAAGAAGCTCATCATGGCGGTTCCCCTGATCCCGCTTCTGTTCATGACCCTCATGAGCCGCAGCTTCGAGCCGGGCACCTTCATGGGCGAGAACGGCAGCACGCTCTGCCTTGCCATCGCCTTCGCGCTGCTGGTTATCAACTACGCCATCAGCAAGCCCAACGTCAAGAGCCTGCCCACCATCATCGACGCGTTTGAAAACGGCGGCAAGAACTGCCTGAGCGTCGGTATCGCCTGCGGTATGGCTGGTATCATCGCCGGCGTCGTCACCATGACCGGTCTCGGCCAGGTGCTCATCGGCGCGATCGTCGGTCTGTCCAACGGTCACCTGATCATCGCTCTCGTGCTGACGATGCTCTGCTGCATCGTGCTCGGCATGGGCGTTCCCACCACCGCGAACTACATCATCATGGCAAATATCTGCGCGCCGATCCTTGCCTCCGGCATGGGTCTCAACCTGATGGCTGCCCACATGTTCTGCTTCTACTTCGGTATCGTCGCAGACATCACCCCGCCCGTTGCGCTGGCTGCCTACGCCGGTTCCGCCATCGCCAAGGCTCCCCCGATGAAGACCGCCTGGAACGCGACTCGTCTCGCCATCGCGGCGTTCATCATCCCCTACATCTTTGCTTACAATAACGCCCTGATCTTCGTTGGCAACGACGTCAAGTTCCTGAGCGTTGCCTCCATCGTCATCTCCGCGACCCTCGGTATGGCGTCCATCGCCTCCGGCCTGATGGGCTACCTGATCCGCGACATGAAGGCGATCAGCCGCGTCGCACTGGTCATCGGCGGCCTGCTGATGGTCATCCCGGGCACGGTCACTGACCTTGCGGGTCTTGCGGTGCTGGTCGCCGTCCTCGTTCTCCAGCGTATCGAGAACAAGAAGGACAAGGCGGCTGCGTCCGTGTAACGCAAAGCATCCTGCTAATGAAAAAGAGACCGCTTCGGCGGTCTCTTTTTTTGCATGTGCGCCGCTTTTCAAGCATAGACTGGAAACGACGGGAGGTTTTGCACATGCCCAGAATTTATTTGAGTCCCTCCACGCAGGATTGGAAC